>Ga0114973_10002400_pt1 | contig 13602 bp, 20 predicted proteins | sample M_140807_MF_Meta_FD_87025 | JGI IMG/M metagenome (GOLD analysis project Ga0114973, IMG submission 87025) | Freshwater microbial communities from Lake Montjoie, Canada to study carbon cycling - M_140807_MF_MetaG | ecosystem: Environmental > Aquatic > Freshwater > Lake | place: Lake Montjoie... | reverse complement strand
TAATTAATTTTTATCAATTTTTTTAGTTATTTTTATTTATTTTATATAAATATATATATAGTAATGAAAATTACAAAAATAATGAATAATTCTAATTTAACAGAAATGATTGACAATAAATATGTTTCATATTTTGTCATTATATTATCAGCTATATATCTTTTAGGATATTTAATGAGTGGAAATTTTAGTTCCATCATATTTTTTGTTTGTATCGGATATGTAACACATCTATTTAGTAAAAATTATACTATTGTATTAACTGTTCCTTTATTATTAACAAGTGTTTTAATGATTGGGGAAAAAGTAAAGGAAAGTTTCGCAAACATGGCTAAAAAAAATATACATACAAAAGTAATAGAAGTTCAATCACAAATTAATGATATGATTGCTAATGGAATAAGTACTTCTCAACAAAAAAATGCGTTAAAAGCAAAAAATGATTATTTAAAATATTTAATAAAAGAAATTGAAGCGAATAAAAAATACGTTAAAAAACGAAAGAACAAAATAAAAGGTAAAAAGTAATAAATAATTAATAATATTTATTATTTTTTTTTAATTGTAATATATATAATGATAAAAATACCAAAATTTATGGATAAAAAAAATTTATCAAAAATACTTGAAAATAAATATGTTTTATATTTTGTTTTTATTTTAGCAATCATCAATCTTTTTGGATATATGGTTACTGGAAATATTAATTCTATTGTATTCTTTGTTTTAGTAGCTTTCTTAACACGCTATTTTAGCAAAAATATGATTATTATTTTAACCATTCCTTTGGTATTAACAAGCGTATTCATGGTTGGAAAAAAAGTAAAGGAGAGTTTTGAAAATGCGTCTAATAAAGATTCTAACGTCGAGGATGCTAAGAAAAAAGTTGAAAAATTTGAGGAAATGATAGATATAATCTATCGTGAAATCCGAGAACTGAAGGAAGAAAAGGCTAAATTGGTGAAAGAGCGTAAATATGATGAAGCCGAGAAGGTAAATCGTGAAATAAAAGTTAAAAATGAAATGATAGATGACTTAGTAAAGAAACAAAATAGAAACGAACGAATAATAGAAGAATCTAAAAAGAATAAAAAAGAAAAAATGTCTTCCATGTATAATAAACCAAACAGAATCGATTATGCCTCTACCGTAGAAGACGCATATGAGGATTTAAACAAGATTTTAGGAGGAAATGGTATTAAGCAATTAACGGATGATACTCAAAAATTAATGAAACAACAGCTACAATTAGCCGACGCAATGAAAAGTATGAGCCCATTAATGGAACAAGCCAAAGGTTTATTACAAGGATTTGATTTAAAGAATTTGGGTAGTTTAACAAATGTAGGTAAAAATTTACAAATGCCCGTAGAAGGAAATTAAATACTCAGTATTTGATTGATATATTATTTGACATATATTATATATATAATATATATGCCAAACAAAAAATGTATTCCTGGAGTCATATGTATTGAAAATGTAACACTCTTTTTTCTTGTATTGTTTATTTTTATTTTAGGATATTTACTTTATATTAGTGTTCTTAAGAAAGAAAACAATGTTATTGTCAATGTAAAAAAAGACCGTGAACCACGAGGTCAACTAGTTGTTCCAGATTTGATTCCCAATTATCCATATAATAATCAAACCCCCGATGTATTATTGAACCCATACGTACCACCTCTTGCCGATGAACGTTATTTTGTACCTAATCCAAGACGTGTCGTTCCTATTAATATATCAACAAATCCTGGTGTTGTTGATACAAGTTATCGTCAAATGGGAATTTTAACACCTCTACATAATAACAGTAAAAAAGATAAAATATTGCCTTTAATGGGACGACCTCTATATATAAATCGCGACAAATGGCAATATTATACTATGAGTGACCAAAATAACAGTGTAAAATTACCCATTATTTATAATGGTCGTAGTTGTACGAATGAATATGGTTGTGATCAACTAAATAGTGGCGACCGTGTTTTCGTTGAGGGTTATAATCAGGGATTTAAAGTGACTGTTTATGAAACCAATACAATACAATATTTACCTTGGTAAGACTAATTTTGAAATGCGGTATTCTTGATTTCTATTATATAAAATATACATGCATGAAATAGTGAATAATACTAAATCACTTGAACCACGAACTGTAATCGGTAAATCTGAAACAATGATACTATAATTTATCCATAATGATGACGATATGATATTCAATATACAAAAAACCAATGAATATATATTTGTTGATTTTTTTGTATAGAGCAAATACATAAAAATGAATCTAGCAACAATGGAAATACCTGTAGCAGAATAAGGAATGATATATAGTGTATTCATTGCTAAAATAGTTAATAGTTAACATATATTTTTATTATATTTCTAAACGTTTTAATGTTGTATTATGTAAATTCACTGCTTTTTTGTTCTTGATTGACTTGTTTTTTTCTGTTGATTTTTGATACGATGTTTTGTATTTTTTCATTGTTTGCTTTTTTTTATCATATAATTTTATTAATTTACCTTTAGTTAATTTCATAATTATATATAATTTAAAAAATAATATTTAATTATTTATCTCATTATTTATATAATATATAATATATAATTATGGCACCTAAAAAGAATCAAGCTAAAAAAAATCAACCTAAAACAAAAGCTAAATCAACTCAACCTGCTTCATCATCCGCTCAAGTAAAATCAAACACACGGGCTATAGCAGGGAGTGCTGCGGCTGTTTCAACAATGAAACCATTAAATATTTCATCACAAAATGTTGCCGGTGAATGTAAATTAAAATGCGATTATTCATTTAATTATAGTTCGGTATCAAATCCAACCGCAACAAATTTTGGAACATATATACAAGTAACCTATAACGATAACCCAAGTGTTACATATAATAACATACAATACAAGGTTTCAAGCATTAATATTTATTCTCCATCATTACATTATTATAATGGCGGATACGTAAGTGGAGAAATTTGTATTACACATGTTCCATTGTATGGAGGAAATAGTCTCATGGTTTATATACCAATAAATGTTTATGGTATTACTGTCAGTGGTTCTATTATAATAAATAATATTATCAAAGCCGTATCCACGATGGCACCATCCGCTGGGAAAAATACAAATAAAGGGACTGGCAATTTCACTTTAAACGATGTTGTTCCGAAAAAATCATTTTATACTTATAGCAGTGGATCGCGCGATGTAATTGTGTATGGATTTTCAGATGCGATTGGAATAACAAATGATAGTTTAAGCATATTACAAAAAATAATAATACGGGTCACAAGTAATCCCGCCGTTGTATCTGCGCCCATTTACGTAAATACTGGCGGACCAAGTATTTCCGCTTCATTAAGTAATTTAACAATGGATTGTCAGGCACTTGATATTGGTGAGCCAATGGAAGATTATGTAAAAAATAAATCATCCAATGCGTTAAATCTTATGAATAACGATGGTATGTTATATTTTGTAATTATTATTATAATTGTTACAGTTTTTGTTCTCGCATATTTTTTGAAAAATTATTTTATAAAATCTTTTGATATGAATATTGAATAATAAAATATACATGTTTACATTGGATAAACATATATATTTACACAGGTAAAGCATCATGAGTATTGTCTAATAATGGGACAAAAGACGCAGGTTCATATACAGTATGTTCAATAGGTGCCATTTTACTCACCATTTCTTGTTCTAAAGTATACGGAAATTGATTAAATGCGCTCAAATTAGACGCCTTCTTTTCTTCAGTAGGCATATATCTTTCAAGGGCATAAGTTCCGGTTTTCATTTCAGAACGGCGAATTAATACATAAGCGACGACGAATCCTAATACACCTAAAATTGGATTACACTTGCAAAATAACAAAATCGCAACAACCACGACTACGATTTTTCCGATCATAGTGTCGATTCCCTTTGCTAATAATTCTGGGGTCTTGTATCCAGCGAGTAAATAAATAATGAATAAAATTAATAAAATGACTTGACCCATATTTTGTTTTTTGAATAGACTATCAAAACTTTCCATATATCATATTCATAGATTATATTCTTTGATAATTTGATATTTAATTTCAAAATTCAAATTTTAAAATAAATCAAAATAAAAATTGACTTTAAAATATTTTACTAAATAAATACAATATACAAAATATATACAAAATCGAATGTATTTTAAAAAGAAAACCTCACATCAACCTCCAAAAGCTCCAAATTTACTAAATGATTTTATAACTATCGGATCGTTTGATAACACCCCGAATAAACCACTTGGATACCTCGGACAAAAAGGATACACTGTCATGAAAAACGAATTAACACCTGAACAACAAGAAGAATTAAAACGCGAATTAACAGCAAAACCCATGACGCAAGGTGTGGGTATGACTCAGGCACACCATACATTCCCCGTATATCGCGAATCCGATAATAAATTTTATGTTCCGCGTTATTTTGGTGAATCCTATTTCGGTCCCCATACAAAAAACAAAATACCTCCAGGTGACGATATTAGCGTTCAGTTTATGGGCGATTTGCGTGACAATCAAAAACCCGTGGTAAAAACTTATATTGATCATGTAGGCAAGTCTGGTGGTGATGGTGGTTGTGGATTACTTGAACTCCCATGTGCATACGGAAAAACTATATTGTCTATTAATATTATTAGCGTATTGCGTAAAAAAACTTTAGTGATCGTCCACAAAGAATTCCTCATGAATCAGTGGATTGAACGCATTAGTCAGTTTCTTCCCGGCGCGCGCGTAGGAAAAATCCAGGGTCAAATTGTTGATATTGAAAACAAGGATATTGTCATTGGTATGCTACAGTCGTTATCTATGAAGGATTATCCTGGATCCATGTTTGACAGTTTTGGGTTAACTATTATAGATGAAGTCCACCATATATCAAGTGAGGTATTTTCGTGTGCTCTCTTCAAAATTGTTACCAAATATATGTTGGGATTATCCGCGACCATGAATCGCAAAGATGGAACGACCAAAATATTTAAAATGTTTTTGGGCGACGTCGTTTACAAGGGAGAACGAGATGAGAAATACAGTGTTGTTGTCAGGGCGATCGATTATGTCTCCAATGATGAGGATTTTAAAGAAGTCGCTACGGATTACCGCGGTCAAGTTCAATATAGCACCATGATTACCAAATTGTGCGGGTTTAATCATCGTAGTGAATTTATGATGAATATTTTTGTAGATTTATTATGAGAAAGCAATAAAAAAAATATTAAACAACAGATAATGATTTTGGCGCATAATAAAAATTTATTGAAATATTTGTATGATGCGATTGAAATACGAAATATTGCGACGGTCGGTTATTATGTAGGTGGTATGAAAGAAGCAGCATTAAAAGAAAGTGAGTCAAAAAAGGTAATTATTGCCACGTATTCTATGGCTGCGGAAGCATTGGATATCAAGACATTAACTACGCTTATTATGGCTACACCTAAAACAGATATAGAACAAGCCGTAGGTCGTATTCTTCGTGAAAAACACGGATCACCTATTGTAGTGGATATTATTGACGAGCATCAACCATTCAAGAACCAATGGTCGAAGCGTAAAACATTTTATAGAAAACAAAACTATAAAATCATTCATTCGTGTAATTTGAATTATAATCCTGATGTAAAAACCTGGAAAGTTTTATATAACCCCAAAAATGATGGATCTGAATGTGGTGTTTCGATTAACGATGAAACAAATGAAAAAAATGATTTGCTACAAGGAAAATGTTTGATTCCAATTAAAAAGAAAACGGAACAAAAATGATACATATACATAATCTAACAACTCCAATTTGGACATTGTAAAAACTCCATATCATCATTTCTTGGAAATTTTCTCATCAACTTTTTCAAAAACTCTTTCATGTCCTCATTATTTCCGTGTTTGTGCTCATAATATTTGCCTTTTTTACCACACATATCTTCATTATTTCTTACAATTATACATTTTTCATAATCTACTGGAGTTGTTACGTGTCCACCAACAATTTTTTTTTTATCCTTTTTTTTTATTGGAAATAATAAACATTTTCCATTTTCTTGATTCGCCAAAGAATGTTCCAATAAAAAATGTTTACAATTTACACATAATTTTACTGGTTTCACTTCTAAAGAATAGACGGAGCTAATAAATAAAAATATGTATAAAAACAGCATTTATATTTATACATAATAAACCATTGTTTTTAATATTTTTTAGTAATAATGAATGTTTTACATTAAAAAATTCTTACATCTTCAAGGGTCTAAATTAAATATATACTCTTCTTCTTCTTTTTTTCGTCTTGTGAACGTTATGTTTGAATTTATTCAAATAGTATTGTCTTTTTTCTGAACTTGTCATACTGCTTGTATGTTTTCTACGTTTCTCGCTTTTTAATTTTTTACTAGTTGTTTTTTTGTTTATTGATGTATTTTTAAATATATTAAATAATTTTCTACTTGTGCGAGGTGATAATTTTTTGCTTTTATCTTGACTTTTGTTTTTACTTTTTCGCGATTTTTTAAACAATCCAAAAAAATCTTTGTTTGATTTGGACGCTGACTTATGATTATATTTTTCAGAATGGCGATGTTGTTTTGATCTATGATGCGATTTTGTTTCATTATATAATTCATATGATGTTCCACCTACAATTAATATTCCAAATACTGCTAATAATATTTCTAAAGGAGTCATATATAATCAAAAGAAAATTTTATTTCAAAAATAAAATTGATTTATTTTAGTTTTTCAATTATTTTATTTATTTTACTAATATAATACAATACAAAAAACTTGTCAAAATTCATGTATAAAATACAATATCAAAATAATGATAATTATTGTTCTGAAAATCCGAATAAAAATTTATATAAATTATCACCTCATTTCTATATAAATAATCATTGTAAATATTGTAAAATTACTAAATTTGTAACGGTTGGAATATTTGAATATATTTTTAGATATATATTCAGATTAAAGCTTTACTAATGGATTATGAAATTTACCATATTTGTTTTCCACTATTGGTAAAATGATTGTAATTATCAGTACAAGCGCCTGTATTGGCTAATACTTGATATGGAACTGGATTTGCTAATCCTAATAAACTTGGTGGTAAAGTGCCACCGGTTGAATATACTGGTGTGTTTGGAACATTTCCCATGTATTGATGGTATCCACCACCGCGCATTTTCATTTTACGAGATGATGCCCGATGTTTTCTTGAATGTCTTACATGTCTTACATGTCTTGATTTTTTCATACCGAACATTTTTGATAATCTTCGTTTCATTTTCTTTAATGTCATCTTTTTACTAAATTTTGACTTCATCTTCTTATATTTATTAACAATATTTTTTATTTTTAATTTAAATATGTTTTTATTTTTTCTTGTTTTACCACCACTTTGTATTTTTGACGCAGCAGCTGCTTCAACATTACTAATTGGTAATTTGTTTAAAACTGACGGAAAATTGCGCGATGTTTCTGTAGTTCCAAAACCTCCAGAATAACTCGAATTATCTACATTTACTAAATTGGGATTTATATTAGCGCTTGGCGTCATAATATCGCCTTTAAATGTAAAGGGACTTAAGGGTGAATTTATATTCATGGTTGCCATTATATATAAGATACGATTATATTTTGTTTTTTTATGATTTTGTAAAATTATAAACGACCTAAATCATTTTTATTCACCACTCGTTGTCCCCGCGGTGCTAAACGTAATGGCGTCCATTTTTTATGTTTGTAATTATACTCACATACCATATTGTATTCTTTGTCCAAATGAACAAATTTATCTATGTCCTGGTTTTCAAATTCTTCCTCATCGTCACTTTCTTCTAAAGCATCCAAATTCTCGTTTTCTTTGATTTTTCTAAATAATTTATTCATCATGACACTTGTTTTAAAATCTGGTATACATGCGGTCTCTACATAATAATCACAAATTTTAGTATCATGATTATACACATACAACCCATAAATATCACTTTGTATTTCTGGTTTCACATTGAATATGTATTCATTCTTTTGTTGAGGTGCGTTATTGTTGCCGTACCTTTTTTCTCCTAAATTCGATTTATAATATACACAATTCACGATTGGCGAATGTTTGCTGTTTTGTCTAAATTGTAAATATTTAATTTTGTAAGGAAGAATCGTAGCAATATTCAAAATATGTTGGTAATTCGTATCAATCACTGGGAGACCAAATACCATTTGGTATTGATAATATGATACTTGTTTGATATCCTTTATGAAAATATGTTTCAATAATTCCAGTTTTTCACTATAATTTTTCATATGTACTGAGCGACCTTTGACGTAATACAAGTCCTCCACTGAAAAGAAACGAGTATTATCATATTTGAATACCGTTCCATAAAAAATCGTCCCAAAACTCAAATGATCATGAAAACAACAGACCGCGTATTCTATATTTATAAATTGTTTTGTTTCTGTATTGATTTCCATCAAAAAACAGACATTTTGTTTTTTATATGTCGTAAACCAGGCAAAAACCTTTTTTCCCTCTGGAATACATAAAATGAAATCGTAAACTTTATTATGTCCTATTGTTTCATAAGAAAGTTCTATAGTAGGGAAATTTTTTATGATTTCTTCTTTTTCGTAGTCTTTTAACATTCTTTGATGTTGTAATGTATATATATTCATTACAAAATCTTTAAATCACTTGAAAATATTAATTATACATTTTCTAAATTTTATTCAATAATTTCATAACCAAAATAATGTAATAATTCTATATTATTTTTAAGAACTTGTGTTTTTTCTTCTTTATTTATACACCGATTCACTTTATTATCATGTATCATTTTAGATCTTTCAAAAGTCGGGTTTTTCGCAAGATTGTTATCCCAATTTTTTATATCATCTAGTTCCGGAATTTTTTCTTGTATTTTCAAAATAAAATTATCTAAATGTAAACATATTTCTTCATAACTCGTAACAATTGTATTTTTTAATGTTTCTATATTTTTTTTTTGGTATTCGGCAAATTTTACCCATTCATGAATAGTATGATAATTATTTACACTATATGGATTACGAATTGAAATAATAAAATAAACCTCTCCGATTTTTGAAAAGTATTCTTGAAATTTTTCAGCTCTACATATCATTGGTGGCGATTTTTCTACAAAAAATGTTTTTTCATTATCAAAGTATATATCAAATACATTTTTTACCACATCCATATCTAATTCATAATTTGGATCCCATCTATTATCTTCATAATTTGTATCTCCGTGATTTTTATACAACCATTGTGACTCTCCATGTTGTTGAACATTCATTAATGATGAAACTTTCTTTGAACTAGATAATAAATTTACAATGATTGTTGATCCTTGTTGTGGAGGACATAACACAAATATATACTTTTTCATTATATATTATATAGATTTTATTTTTTATTATATAATTCATAAAAATATTTATTTTCCCAATAAAGACTTCATGTATTGTATTTTTGAATTGACAAAATCACAAAATCTTTTGTTTTAGGAATTATAAATATTTGGTTTTATATGAATAAATCGTGACAATATTCAAAATATTATTTATAAATATTTGAAATCTACATTTTTGAAATTTTATTCAAGAATTTCATATCCAAAATATTGTAATAGTTCCATATTGTTTTTAAGAACGGTTGTTCTTGGTTTTTTTTGTAAACATCTATCTACTTTATTACTATGTATTTTTTTAACTCTTTCTAATTTATTATTTTTAGAATTTTCATTATCCCTATTTTCTATATCATCTAGTTCCGGAATTTTTTCTTTTATTTTTAAAATAAAATTATCTAAATGTAAACATATTTCTTCATAACTCGTAACAATTGTATTTTTTAATGTTTCTATATTTTTTTTTTGGTATTCCGCATATTTTACCCAATCATCTACTTTATCAGCATAATTTAGACTATATGGATTACGAATTGAAATAATAAAATAAACTTCTCCAATTTTTGAAAAATATTCTTGAAATTTTTCAGCTCTACATATCATTGGTGGCGATTTTTCTACAAAAAATGTTTTTTCATTATCAAAGTATGTATCAAATACATTATTCACCATATCCATATTTAACTCATAATTTGGGTCCCATTTGTTTTCTGGATATGTAATATCTCCGCTAGTTTTATATAAAGATTGAGATTCGCCAAACGCATTAACATTTAAAAATGTAGATACCTTACTAGAACTAGATAATAAATTTACAATGATTGTAGATCCATGATGTGGAGGGCATAATACAAATATATACTTTTTCATTATATATTATATAGATTTTATTTTTTATTATATAATTCATAAAAATGTTTATTTCCCCAATAAAGACTTCATGTATTGTATTTCATCTTCTTGGGTATTGATTATTTTAGACGCTAAAATTTTAACTTTTGGATCACTCGTCTTTTTCAATATTTCACCCGAAGTTGTTAGAGCCATGGAATGATGTTCTATCATTTCGTTCAAATAATCACGATCATATATATATTGTTGCGTCTTGTACATATAATATAATGTTCCCAGAAGGATAAATAAAACAATATAATATTTTGTGGAAATCATATTCATGTAATAATCATTCATGGCGACTTCCACGATTCCCATGAGGAGTGCCATGATTCCGGACATGTACACTTTTCCTAAACTATTGCGGATATTTGTTATCTCATTCGTCATAATGACACTCATGACATAATATTGTATAAAAAAACTCAAGAGCATCATAAAAATCACGCTTTGTAAAAGAGTCATGTATATTTTAAAGTTATATTATATTTTATATTTTTATAATCCAAAAATCGGGATAACCCTAATAATTTGAATAATATGACGACGACCCAAAGGAATCCAATGTTGATATATCGGTTGTTGTAGAGTTTGTCGTATTAGTCATTTGTTTTTTTAAAAAACTTTTAAGCTCGTTCTTCATCTCTTGATTTACATCATTTTTTATTTCTTCTGGTGTAAATCCTGGTTTTGGTAAATAATCTTCTATATTTATATTTGAATTCGCTGGCTTGATATTAGAATTCTGAGATTCTGTGGCGCCAATAATTTTAAACATCTCATTGTATTTTTGAATCGGTGAATTTACTAAATCTTTTGTTTTAGGCACTGTCAATATTTGTTTGAAATAAGTAATTAAATGATGGACTAAAAAAATTAAAATAAATGATATAAGAATGGTCTGAACTGTCCAAAATAACATATAATTATACTATGTAAATATTAGAATAACTGGGATAAAAACTCATTGATTGTTTCTTTACAAAAATAATTGTCAAAATCAAAATTGTCATTTACTAAAAAATAAAAATCATGCGGAACAAAACGATTATATTTATTATTTACATTGTTTGAATTTGTTTGTAAATTTATTTCACTTTCCTTATATGTTCCTTCTACAACGAGCTGTATAGAATAATCATTCTTTTTTTTCTTGGATAATAAATTCGGGTCACAAACCTCATAATAAAAAGAAGTGATATCACGAATCTCGTGCTCAGGCGGTATTTGCGAATATATATTTTCTGGTTTAAAATAACTTTTGTCAATAAATAACACTAAATTTTTATAATATTGTTTCAAAAGTTGTACAGGATAATCAACCGGGTGTAATTTAAATAAATTATTATTTTCTATTTTATAAAGCCCCTCGTTTGAAACAATTTCTATATATTTGGAGGACTTGCTAAAATCAGCGTCTATTTTTTTTATTTTATCTAACATATCCAATGGATTATATGAATTGACATATATTCTCATTTGTATTTCCTAAATAATGAATCTTAATATTATTAGTGTAAACTATTTAAACCCATTTATAATATTATTAGTAACTATGGAAATACAAAATATTTCAGTGATTATTGTTGAAAAAAATGGCACTTTAAAAAGTCTCAATATAAAGGAATACAAAGAAGATGATCTATACAAGAAATGCGGTTTCAAAAAAGCTGAGGATTTTGTGAAACAAACTGAATGGTCTAATATTAAAATCGACGGGAAAAAATATGTTGTATTGCTTTACGGTAAGACCGAAGGTAAGGCAAATACTGAAAATAAATATGATTTTCCACCACCCGTAGATAGTACCTTGTTTTTCGGTAACTGCGTATTGGTTGCGCATGTGAAAAAGGACAATTCAGAATACGGATTGTGTCATTTAACTCTTGAATTATGGAACAAAGTATATGAGAAATTATTTGGGGGATTTGAGGATTTGGCAGTGACTTGTGCCGAAGATGAAAATGAGGTGGATGAGTTGGAAGGCGTTTCTGCGGAGAAAAAGACGAAACACGGCTATTTGAAAGACGGGTTTGTCGTGGACAGTGATGAGGATGAAGAATATGGAAGTGATGATGATGATAATGACAGTGATGAGTTGGAACAAAGTGATGATGTGAATGGGTCAGATGATGTGGATGAGGAATTGGAATTGGAAGATATTGGGTCTGAATTGAGTGAAGAAGAATATGATTATAGCGATGATGATGGCGGTGATGCAGGTGTTACGACCGTATTTTCATGTCTAAATACAAAAAAGAAGAAGGATTAGATTCACAAGATATTTTAGAAGTTTTTTATTTACACCATTGAAGATTTAACAACATTAAAGTATATTTAAAAATGTATTTAAAATCATTTTTTTATTATTAGTAAATGACAACTTATCATAAAAAAAATGACGATTTTTATTTTGAAAATAATTGGTTTTCTATAGGCTTTCCTTCAAATCCGTCATGGGGTTGGAATAAAGCCTCACCCAAAACGTCTCTTTATAATATTGGTATGGCACATACCGCCAATGCTTTTATGTTGAATCTGGTCGAACTTGTTCATTGGACGCCAATCATTCCAGCATTTCTAATGGCTCAGTCTATACTGAATAATAGTGATAAATGGATGAATTATTTTGATAATGACGCACAAAGAACTCTTTTATTTCTCCTTTCTCCAATAATCGCATTTTTTGGTGGTCTTCCAGGTATTATGATGCATACATATGAAGGTTGGCAAGTGGCTCCTTTTGACAGTCCATTAAGAGGTGAATTACAAAATACAAATGTTGTTGTTTCTGATAAAAACAATCAATGGTTAAGAATTGTTGCCTACTTTTTTATTTTCAATATGCAGTACATTGGATTACAATCATTTTCATATGCTGTTTTGGGTCCAAGTTATTTTTATGGTTGCTTAAAATTTTTATCCGTATTTGGATTCTTTATTGGTTATCTGGGTAATCAAGATTATAAAGCGACCTTTAATTTTAAATGGAAACAAACCGCAGGTGGTTCTACATTTCCATTGGCGTGGGTGACATTAATACCATTTATACTATCCGCATCATTAAATATGTATGCGTTTTCAGATTTAGGTGGTTTAGTATTTCCCGGTTATTTTTCTGTAGTTAATTCGTTGGCTCCACCACTCCTGATTGGATTAGGAGGTGCGATTGAAGGTTTATTCGCGGAAACAGTGTTCGACCAAAAAATACACGCATTTGCGGT
>Ga0114973_10002397_pt1 | contig 13625 bp, 10 predicted proteins | sample M_140807_MF_Meta_FD_87025 | JGI IMG/M metagenome (GOLD analysis project Ga0114973, IMG submission 87025) | Freshwater microbial communities from Lake Montjoie, Canada to study carbon cycling - M_140807_MF_MetaG | ecosystem: Environmental > Aquatic > Freshwater > Lake | place: Lake Montjoie... | reverse complement strand
CCTTTTCTTCCATTACATATGCCGCGTATCCAGCTTGCGGTGTAATAATAGATTTTCCTTGCGCATTTCTCTGCTGAACTTGCTGAGCTATTACTTTATCTCGATTACGTTTAGTAATCTGAGATGCATCATATATTGTTGTAGGCATATCTATATATTTTTTAGGAAAAAGACTTTTAACAAAAGTCTCCAAAACTTATTTTTTGCACACTTTTTCCTAAAAAGTGCTTAGCGTTTAAAATATTCTGGAACTGATTTTGGGTATACAACCTGATTGGTAGGATTAGACATATTTTGAAGGAATGTAGCAGGAGGAACATAATCACTAGCAGAAGGTGGTGGGGGGCCTGCAGTAGGATTTGATAGGGGTCTATTTAGAATTGTATTGATAGCACTTGAAGATGGATATGTAGATTTAGGCATAGGACCTGAAATGTTTTGCCTAAGGGCCTGACTGCTTTGTCCAAAACCTGGTGCTTGTTTAACAACTTTTCGTTGTGATTTTCTAGGGCCCATAAGTCGTGATGCTTCTTTCTCTTTTCGTTCAAGTTCGGCTTGTGTTCGTTCAGCGGATTCCATCATAGCTTGCATAATGGGGGATTGTTCGATGAGATATGATTTTTCGTGATGTAACCAGGAAATATTAATCATATTTGGAGGAGAGTAGCGAATTTCGTAACCAGCATGGCGAAGTTGATGAATAAGATATACAACACAGTCTTCAAGGTCTAATTTAGGTAAGCCTAAAATGAATGGTGGGACAGTATAAAGAAGATAGCATTGTGAGTTCGGTAGTTTGCTAATTGTGCGAATTCGATTATAGATTTGTTCAAGGATTTTATTATAAGCTTTTAGGCGACCAGCATCTTTAGTGCGGCGTTTATCATATAGTTCGGCTGGATTTAATATAGGTGTCTGTTGATCCATTGCTGTTAGATGATAAGCAAATGACTTTAAGGGTTGGAACGCTTTAGGATAATATATGATGATATCCAAAAGTGCGTTAGGAATATAAATGGATTATTTTTAAAATAGTAGGAATGATACCTCATAGGATATATCTATCGGGTGGTGGAACATGTGCTATAGCACACATAGGAGCATTACTTGAGTTATCAAATCATATACCATTAAAAGCTATTAAGGAATGGATGGGAGTATCAGCGGGTTCTCTTATGGCAATGTGTTTATGTATTGGGTATACCTTAAAGGAACTAGAGGAGTTCTGTCTTAAGTTTGACTTTACAAATATTAGAGAATACGATTCAGTTCCGGGATGGCTATTACATTTTGGAATAGATACAGGGGAACGACTTTATAAGTTGCTGGAAGCTTGTTTGCATGTAAAAGGATTATCATCTGAATTTACTTTTAAGGACTGTTATGATAAATTTGGTATAACATTACGTGTGGTTGCTACAGATTTAAATGATGCCAAGGCGATACATTATTCACCAAAGGATACACCAAACTACAGAATAGCAGATGCGGTCAGAGCATCAATGTCATTTCCATATTATTTCCAACCTCATATCTGTCCAGTCTCAGGCCATTACTTAATAGATGGAGGTGTAATTAGTAATCATCCATTATTTGTATTACCAAAAGAAGAGCATTCGCGTACATTGAGTTTATTGATATATGGAGAGGTAGAGGCGATGACGAATTTAATAGATGCAGGGCTAGAAGATATTATTATGAGACCAATTAGAATGGTATTATTAGCAAAGCAAGAACTAGAAATGAAGTTTTATGATGCTCAAATTGTTAAAATATGTTTAAATAAATTAAATACTTTAGAGTTTTCTTTCAATGAAGAAACTAAGAATTCCATTATTGAAATTGGTAAGAAATCGGTAATAAACTATTTTAAGAATAAATCAAAACCTAATAGACGTCATTCAGTCAGTTAGCCTTTTTAGAAAAAAGGCTCCAAAAACTCTTTTTTTTGGCGCATTTCCCAAAGTTTTTGCTAACATTTTTTAAAAAGTCAATAGTTACTGTTTAAGAAGTCAATTATACCATCACTTGTTCTTGGGCCAGGATATTCCGTAGTTTGTCCAGCATCAACAACTAAAACTGTAGGATATCCTTTGACTTTGTATTGGCCAATTTCAGATTTATCTTTGTCGGCATCGAGAATTTTGACAGTGGCTTTGCTACCATCTTTTAATGTAATCGGAGAGGCTGAGAGGAGTTTATTAAATTCAGGAGCGGCATTTTTACAGTGTCCACACCATTCAGCTTTACAGATAACAATAGATCGTGAACTGCCTTCGAAGCCTTCTAAGCCCTCTAATCTACGATTAATATAGAATCGTAAAAGTACAAGCAGGATTAATAGGATAGCAAGAATACTAATAAGTTTGGTCATTTCTCTATAATATGCTTTTAATTTTATAGAGCATATAAATTTGAAAGAATATAAACCTTGAAATCGATTAATAAATAAGTGATTTAAATGATATATTGGACTCCTTCCTCAACTGTTACGCCAAGCTGGATACCTCAGGGTGGATGGAATAGTAGTTTCTCAGAAAAAGATAAAATACAATGTACAAATCTCTTCTTCTTCTTTAAGTCTAAGAAGGGATTTAAAGATAATATGGCAGAAATTCTGGCACAAATGGTGCTTTATAAGCAAAAAAATAATGGTATGAAGTATTCTGAAGAGCAGGAACAGATACTCCAAGAGGCACTAAGACCCGTATTCAATTCATAATCACTCGCTCGGTATAGCCTTTGCTATAGACCTTGCGAGTTTCACTCGCTCGGTAGCAACATTAGTCCAAGCATTGTTACAAAGAACAGCGCAGTACTGGCAAATATACCTGTTATGGTTGGGACTCCAGCGGGTGTTATAAAATCAATAAATCGACCAAAGAATCTTTGAAGTATGATAGTAGTTTCAGGATTAGCAAATAGGAAAAAAACAAGTGTGCTATATAGACTATATTTTGCTTTTAGGAAAAAGCGATTAAATGTAAATTGTCCGCTTCGACCATTGTCTGTCGTAGTACTTTTTAAATCAGTAGGAGGTGTTTGAGAGTTCATTCTATTTGGGCATAAGTTCTTTAAATAGGATTAAAATACTCAATGCGAGTTCCGCATCATTAAAAACAACATATGGCAATAAGGTTACTAAATTTTCAAGATATAGTTCAGGCTTTTTATTTTTATTAAAATAGTTAGTTGGTATATTATCTATTTGAATTCCAGTCTCTCCAACATCAACATTATTATAATCAATTTCATACATATTCATAGGGATATTTTCTTTAACATTGTCAGACTTAGTACAGAGTATGTATAAATCGTTTGGGGTAAAGAATTCATTAACAGCTTTGAAGACATCCTCAGTCATTTCAGGTTTTGTAGAATTTATAAAGTTATCTTTTTCAATTAATCGCAAATTGCCGCCAACTGTAAATAATTGAATATAGGGTATAGAATCTGGATCCCTATACTTCTCAGAATCTACAAACTTATTAAGTAGAGATGATAAGCGCACTTTGGGTAAGTGAAATAGTTGCCTATTAAATATATTCCTTTTAGCATCATCGCCAACAGAGGATACATATGTATCAGTAGATGCGATTATATTATTCATAAATGTAATGAGTGTTTCATCCACATTTTTAATGCGATATACTCCATATGTATTTAATCCACCTGTAGTAGTTTCAGAAGGATTTAGATTATTACAAATATGAAGTACTGTCGTTAACTGTGGAATCATAACTTTTTGGATATCCCCCTTTTTAGAATAGGTATCAATACTTGATTCGAGAAGTGAATAAACTGGGTCAAATACAACTTTAAAGTAGTTGAATAAGGGACGCATTGCGATACCGAGTGGTTTATCGAGTGCTTTTGCTGCACCTGCACCTCCTTTCATAGGGTTAGAAATAAGTGATTTTGATATGGAGGTTGCTGTAGGAACATCAATGATTTTTACACGATTTTTATCAACAGGAAGGTCATCACTTAGATACTTCTTTATTTCGAGTATATTGACGAGTGTTTGAAGACGTTCTTTCATATTGGTATTAGCATTATTGCCTTCTATTTGTTGGGCCATTTCTTTAGCTTGATCAAGGGCATTTTTAAGTGTTTTTGATTTTACAACTGAACTAAGATTTATGCGTTTAAAGTAATTGGAGGGACTAGCACTATTCCCGTTCTGTTTTTCATTGATGACAAGATCGCCAATGCGAAGAGTATCGAGTTGTTTTATTGTCTTGGCCCAGTCACACTTGACCTTTTCAGGGACATCGTCTGGATGAAGTAAATACCAAGCAATTTCAAGTATTAATTGATAGAGCCTATTTTCAGGTATTGTACGTATATATTTCTTGGCTTGGGTACATGGTAAAGATATATCAGGTAAAGAAGGAAAATTAAATCCTTTATAATCAGGACCCTCTAATTCTTGAATAAGCCGTTGAATATTCAAGTAACTTCTTTGAATAAGTGTGTTTTTAAGTGTTGAACTAGTAAATTCATTGCTGGATTCTAGTTTTTTGGCGCGTTTTTGGAGAATAGCAATAAGTTCAGTTTTTTCTTTAGGGTCTTCAAATACTAGACGTTTCTTACCTTTAAGACTTATGTATAAATATTTACGAATCAAGAATTCAGTTCTAGAATTATCGCCAAATGATTTAATATAATCAGCGCGATCTTTGAAACCAAGCTCGATGGGTTTTTGCGCTCCCATAAAATAACGGTCGCCACCTATATCCACAACTTGTGGCAAATTAGGAAAAGGGTCTCTGAAGTCTGACATACCTATACCAAGAGCTAGAAATAAATAGGTGTGTATTATACTACATCGTATTTAATTCTTATTTAAAATTTGACTTGAGTTTATAAAAAGGAATATAAACAGGAGCTACGATATAATGAATAGTGATTTATCCAAGATGAATACGGTTGTACAGTCAGGAAATACGAAAATCTTTAACCCCTGGAATTCTAAGAATCGGGAGCTCACCCCATCGGATGCGATCCCGATTCTTAAACGGTATGGCTGGAAAGGCCGTTTTAAAAACTTTAATCTCTTTTCCCAAGCTTGTTGCCATAAATCCTATGTGGATCGCCCTGAAATCTGGCAAGAGCAGGCGGAATATGGTGAAGAAATTGTTATCGCACCGCGACCTGATGATTGTCTTCCCCTTAGAAAATGCGACAATGAAGAACTGGAATATCTTGGCGATCGTGTTCTGGGTCTAGTTATTGCCTCATATGTAACTAAACGCTATCCTGGACAAGGTGAAGGTTTCCTCACTCGAATTCTATCTCGTATCGTTAACAATAAGCAACTTGGTAAACTCGCCAAAGAAATCGGCTTCTCACCCTGGATCATCCTCTCACGTCATATGGAAGAAATCTGTGATGGTCGTAACAATCTACGTATTCTAGGTTCAATGTTTGAAGCGTGGTTTGGCGCATTGTACTTACAAGAAGAAGATGTCGGACGTGGTCTAAGTGTATGTAATGATTTCTTGGTACGGATTATTGAGAGGCATATTGACTTTGTACAGATTATTATTGAGGATACGAACTACAAGGATCAGCTTCTTCGTAAGTTTCAAGCACTGTATCACGTACCGCCTCGTTATAAGGAAATTGCAGTCGTAGGTCCACCTCACGATCGAATCTTTACAATGGGTGTTCTAGATCCGAATGATAAGATTCTAACGACTGCGACTGCTCGAAATAAGAAGGTGGCAGAACAGGAGGCATCTCGTTCTGCTTTGGAGCTATTGGAGCCATCGCTAAATGAGGCGTTTAATGTGGCAAAGGTGGTAAGCCCAGTATTAACATCTATGAAGGGTAGTCCAAAACTCGTACCTATGCCTACACAAGTGCCATCAGTACCAGTAACAACAGAAGGAAAGGATAATGTAGTTCGTCGTCGTCTAAAGATTGATACACTCAATCTCTAAAATAGTAAAAATTAAATATTTGTATTTTTATTAGAATGGACGCAAGCAAGATTACACAATTGCTTCAGAAGCAGAATACAAGATATATTAATCGTAATCAGACGGTAGATGCGAGTACATTAATCTGGAAGAATCAGATTCAGTCATCCAAATATATAAAAGGTGTAAAGACTTGTGAAGGGGTACAGAATTGTAATGTTCCGACAAATCCCTGCTGTGCAGATCAAGCAACTGTAAATGGGCAAGTTCTGAATACGGGTACATATTCATTTGGTGGAGCTGGTAGAACAACCGCTATTCAATCTGGTTCCCCTCAACAATTTTTAAGTGTATACGCAGGAGCTTCTGGTTCAGCCTCACAGGTATATTCTTCTGAAATAATCCTATTACAACGCGCAGGAAAGGAATCGTGTGGTGTTTCTTCTACTACAACTCCTGCTCCTGCTAATACCTATGTAGTCCTTCCAAGTGGAGGAAATACCGCAGACCCTACTACTCTAAATTCGTATTCTGCCATTAATGCCGAATTACAAGTACCATCGTGTAGTTATATTTGTACAAATACAAATGGCCCTGCTGCAACTAATCCAACTGTAACAGGAAACTCAGCAATAACTGGAACTCCAAACAATTTACCTGTAAATAATCAGTCAAATCCTTATTTACCACCATTTGATACATATTATAGATTTAAGAATCCTGAAGCACAATGTAATCAGCCGATACAGGATCAAAATCAAAAGCACTTTGTACAAGAATGTCAGACTCGCTTTCCAAATGCTAACAATGGTGTAAATGTCGTTTTTAATCCATCTAATAATGTAACAAAAATGGACCCTGTTACGTTAAAATTTTATACAGATCCTGTTACATCATTTAATGGAACAATTACAAAAAATCCGCCAACGTGCGATGGATGTATTATACAGCCACCAGTTAATTAAAATTAGAATATTGATATAAACTATAGAATAATACGTGTTAATATAATTATATAGTTTCTCAGATAAGTATAGATGTCTTCTAAAGGCGAGCCAACTAAAGTAAAGGGAGTTCAAGCAAAACGAAGCAAGGTCACGCAACTTGCGAGTCCAGAGGTGATAGCAGCTGTAAAGCAGCCACTGCCAGCAGGACAGTTAGAAGCTGCTCCTCAATCATTCGCAGGAATTCCACCCCCTCCGATTGACAAAAAACGAGAAAGAGTCTTCGCAGCATCCTTGGCAAATCCACTTATTAAACCACTTTCAGGACCCTTACCAGCCCCTGTTCCAGCCGATTCAGGTCCTTCTCTTCCAGCAGCACCAATTGCTAGAAAAAAGCGATTACGACTTGCTAAAAAGACTCCTGACTATGTACCACGTTCTCAGAAGTTAGATCCTTCCACACAAGAGGCCGTTGATGAAATCCCATTACTTAAAGATTATCAAGAAAAGCAAAATGAAATTGAATCTGTGAATCCATACTTAACAGATACTGTAGTTTATACACCACAGTCAAGAAAAAGTTTTTACCAATTTATTTCTGATAATTATGTGGACCAATTCAAACTTATTCCGCAAGTGAAGGGGCGTATTGATGAAGATGCCTGTGCAAAGCTAGGAGCAGCCGCAGGAGAAGCGGTAGAGGCATTCTTATATCAAAAGTTCATTCGTGAATATATTCGTAATGCTGGTCCATACAGAGGCATCCTCGTTTATCATGGTCTCGGTTCAGGTAAAACCTGCTCAGCGATCGCCGCCGCTGAAGCTCTATATGGTACTGCGAACAAGAAGATTATTGTTATGACACCCTTTTCTCTAAGGGGTAACTTTATGTCTGAAATTTCTTTCTGTGGTTTTAAGCATTTTAACACCCAAAATCACTGGGTCAGCGATTCCTTAATTTCTGAAGGAGGTATCACATATCTCTATGCCCGTTCTGTTCTATCATTGAGTGATTGGTATCTTAAGAAGATATTAGAGCGTCCAGAGGAGGAGAGAAAAGTAATATGGATTCCAGATTTTACAAAGCCATCAAATTATGATGAACTATCTCAACAAGAGCGCGACGATGTAAGAGCACAGATTACAAATATGATTGAACAACGCGTTAAATTTATCAGTTATAATGGTGTAACAGCCAAGGAACTCAAGAAATATGCGTGTAATATTGATCCAGTAACGGGTGAGAGATTTTTTGATAATGCAGTAATTGTAATTGATGAAATTCATAACTTAACACGATTAATGCAAGGTGAAGTTACACCATATGTTACTAAGAGAAAGGGGCGCGCCAGAAAAATTCCAGTTGAACCGATTGTACCTGGTAAATGGAAACCTGGACTATGTCTATCTGAACTAAATTATAAACGTTCATATCTATTCTATAAAATATTAACGGATGCGCGCAATAGCAAAATTATTGGTCTATCTGGTACTCCAATTATTAACTTTCCAGATGAGCTTGGAATTCTAGCAAATGTTTTATCTGGATATATTGAGTGTGCTGAAATAATTCTCAACTCTGCTGATAAGGCAATTATTGATAAGTTTAGAAAGATTGCAGAGGCTGAACCACGCGTTGATATTGTTCGCTTTGTAACACGTGCTGAAAAGATGGAGGTCTTAATTTCAGTCTTTAATGAAGGCTATGAAAAAGTAGTTGACGAGGATGATAAGGACTTTGTAGGTGTAAAATATAATCCTGATGCACAAGATGATATTAGAACAGTATTTGAAAGAATTAAAGTTAACCTAATTAAAGAAAAGATCCCAATTGGCACAGAAACATATGTTTCATATCCTAGACTACCATCGGATGATAAGGAATTCAAAGATGAATTCATCGATCCTATCAGTTTATCTGTCAAAAATAAGGTTGTTTTACAAAAGCGTTTGACTGGTTTAATTTCATATTATAAGGGCTCTAAAGAAGAATATATGCCTCGTGTAACAAAAGATGAAGTAATAAGATGTGAAATGAGTGATTATGTGTTATCTATGTATACTAAAGAGCGTAATAGGGAAATTAAGGGAGAGCAGGGTAAAGATAAGGACAAGGGTGACAACTATGCAGCGGTTGAACAATTCGCAAAGATGAAGAACCCATCTAGTTATCGTTTCAGAAGTAGAGCCCTATGTAACTTTGCATTCCCAGATGGCATCGAGCGTCCATTTCCAGGTACATTTGCTGAAGAAGAAGAGGAAGTTGTTCAAGTTGAAGATATTGATATGGGTGAAGCTGCTACAGAAGTAGAAGAGGACTTGGCGGCACAAGAATTGGTTGCGGCAGAAGAAGCTACTATTCCTGATCCAGATTTAGAGGGCGAAGATGTTGAAGCAAATGCAGAAGCAGAAGCAGCGGCAGAAGCAGAAGCAGATGAAGGAGAAAAAGAAGAAAAGGAGGATGCCGAGCGTGTAGAAGAAGCAGGGTTAGAAGAAGCTGTTAAAACTGTAGCTGCTGCAGAGGGTGTGGCAGTAACAGCTGGTGGCGACTATGAAGATGTTGAAATGAATGAAGGCGAAGATAATGATGAGGATTTAAATGATATAGTAGAACAAGAGGGAGGTGAAGGAACAGATGATGAAGGAGAGAAGAAGCCAACTGTACCAGCTCCAAAAGTGCCAGTAAAAAGAGTACGTCGTCCTAAAGTCGCACCAGCTGCATTTGTAACGCAAGCACCAGTAGCGCAAGCACCAGTAGCGCAACCTGTCGCACCAAAACCAGCTGCTGAAGATGCTGATGCTGCTTCTGCTGCTGCTGCTATCGCAGCAGCTATTGAGGAGAAGAAGAAAGCAAATGCACCAAGAGTGCCACGTAGAAAGCCGCAAGTAGCACCAACAGTAGCAGTACCAATTGTACCAGCAGTTGCCGAAGAAGCAGCCGAATTAGAGAGTAAAGCAGAGGCAGTGGAAGAGGCTGAACAAGAGCCAACTGTCAGACGAGTATTATCATACCAAGAACAAATCAAGAAAGCTATGGATACACTTGGAGCAAATAGAGATAGTTATTTAAAGTTAGATGCGGCGGCACCAGAAGGTAGAATAGCACAATATTCTACCAAGTTAGACCAGATGATTCGTAGAATTAATGTATCAAAGGGTAGTAACTTAGTATATTCTCAGTTTAAGACAGTAGAAGGTCTCGGTGTGTTAAGAGAGGGATTGAAGGCAAATGGATTTGTAGAAATTGAGATTGAAGGTGGTGAATGGGTTCCACGTGCTCTAAGAACTGGAGGTGAGAATAAATTACAATTCTCTAAAGCTACTATTGAATCTCTAAGAAAGGGGCCAGATTCTGGTGAGAAGCGTTTTATGTTTTTAACAGGAGAAGGCCTAAGAGAAAAGAGAAACTTGTTATTGAATATTTTTAATGGAGTATTTGATAAGATGCCAATGGATATGCGTAAGGTTCTCGAGGAATCAGGGTATGGAGAACGCAAAAATAAGTATGGCGAGATTTGCTGGGTGTTTGGTATTACTGGTGCTGGCGCAGAAGGTATTTCTCTAAAGTGCTGTCGCTCAGTACATATTATGGAACCATATTGGAACAAAGTGCGTTCAGACCAAGTAAAGGGTCGTGCTATTCGTATTTGTTCTCATCAGGATTTACCATTTAAGGAACGTGAAGTGGAAATTTATACTTATTACACGGTGTTTTCTGCGGATCAAAAGAATATGAATAAGATAGATGTAACAATTCGTCAAACGGACGAGGATGAGACATCAGATGAGAAGGTGTATAATGTTGGTTTGAAGAAGGATAAGATTAATCAAGAACTTTTGGATTTGATGAAAGAGTCAGCGATGGATTGTGGATTAAATGCAGCAGATAACGATGGTGTTCAATGTTTTGTAGTCGACGGTAAACCAGACCAATACCTATTCGATCCAAACTTACAAGTAGATAAGATTCTAACATCGATTGAAATTAAGGAAGTGAAGGAGGCAAAGAGAGATTTAGTAGCACCAGAAGGAGCAATTGTAAAGGAACTTGGTTCAAGAGCTGCTCCAAAAGCTCAAGTTGAACAGATTACAGTTATGAAGTGGAAGGGTACTGAATATCTACTTGGTCCAAAGAAGGGGTCTGGTGGATTAGTATTTGAGTTATTCGAAATGGTGGATGATAAATTAACAAAACCATTGGGGGAGATCTCAATAAATCCTGGAACTGGTACATTTAAGGGATCTAAGCCAATATTAAAAGTATAGATAATGGCTATAAGCCAGTATTAGACCGGTGGGCATTTCAAACCGGCACTTTATAGATTAAAAATTGAATGCGTCAATCTATTATTTTTATATTAAACAATGTCTCAACTTGATTCGGAACTTAACGCACTGCGTATTAGGCTTGCCACTTTGGAGGGACAAAAGCGTATTGACTCAGAAATCGCCTCAGAAAAAAAGGCATTTCCACTGAAGACACTTGAGGGTATACTTGATGAAAAGAAGAAGCAGATTGAACGCAATTCCTATTCTAAAAGCATCCCTCTAGCAAGGTTCTATGACCAAGAGAAGGTAGCATTTCTTGAACCTATATTTAATATGCTCAAAAATATTCAGGAGCGTCTAGATGCTCTTGAGAGGAAGGACTGATTTGATTTATCTGCCGGTTTGAAATGCCCACCGGTCTAAAAGTATAGATAATGACTATAAGCCAGTATTAAATGTATAAGAAATAAAATAATCTAAATCATTTATTTAATAAATTTAATAGATTATATATTTTTTGGACACTTTTTAAACTAGTTAATAAAAGTGCTGTAATAATTTTTGGGCACTTTTTAGAACTAGTTTAATAAAAGTGCATTTTTATCCAGAAGTTTTATATGTATTGAGAGAGTCTGGGAATTGTGTGAATTGCCAGGAGGTTTTACAATCTTTGATAACATCTGCTGTGCTAATATAGTAATCGAAAAAGTGCATCCAAGCTAAATCAAATTGAAAGGATGAATTGGCAAAGTTTAATCCACCCGCTTTTCCACCAATAGCAACATTACAACTATATTGACCTGGTGCAGACAGTCCATAGTTATTTGTAGTTGTAATAGGTCCAGAATTGGTAATCTTTGTATTCTGAGTTGTATAATTTCCATTTTTAATAATATTATTTATTGAATCACAAAATACATCAAACCCATCGCTGCGTTGTGCTACTTCCATATAGTACCAAGTTCCAAGTTGTATATTAAAGTTTGTAGGACCATCATACATAGTATTATCAGGTGTCATATTTGTTTGAACTCGTATTTGTGCGGTACTTCCATTGAGTGGAACTAGATAGAAAGCGCATAATTTATTAAAAACCCAGAAGGTAAATAGTGAGTCTTTGATAGGCATAGATTGTATTCTGAAGGCAAATGTACATGTCCCCCAAGCTTGATATGCAATATTTGTTAGATTTAGAATAGAAGAATTGTTTGTTAATCGAATAAATCCTTTATTACCAGGTACAGAGTTACGTTCTTCTGGTCTATTATGAAATTCTAGACTACCCTGTGAAATAAGATTATTAAACATTCCAGGATTTCTAGTATCATCAAATGTCCCTCCATCTTGTAATACTTCAAAGTTTAAGAAAGGAGCGCGAGGCTCTAGAGTTAGTGAATAGTAAGGAGGAGTAAAAGAAGATGATCCAGAGCACGCAGTAGTTGTCATCTGGAATGTATGCCCCCCACCACCAGCATCACTGTAGTAAAGTTTAGTTATATTTGGTGTAGCAGCAAAATAGTTAGAGCAACTACCAGAAATATAATTAGTGGGGCCTTGAATACTGAGATTCGCAAACAGGCCAGTTTGATCGACATATAATGTATTAAATGCGCTAGTGGCAATATTAGGAGGTTGATTGACAGCTACAAAGAATCCGTCATCAATAGTAATGCTAAATTTAGTAGTAAAATCTGATGGGGCACGTACATCGAACAATTGTATCATAGATACAAATTGTGATAATCCAGGTGCGGTTGAAGCTAGTTGTGGAATGATACCAGTGCTTCCAGGTGTAAATTGTACAATATCTGTTTCAATGGTTCGTTTGAGAATGGCTGATACTTGATTTGGGTAGCCTGGTCTAGCAAGCATCCAAATTACTTCTACGCCTTGCTGATATGGTGCACGCGTAATAAGTCGCTCAGGTGAAATTCCTAAAAACTGTATCATTGCTGTACGCTGTGTAGTATAGTCCGTGCTATTCATACCTTGAATAAGTGTATTAATATATTGTTTTACGGCGCTAAGAGTACCCATTGAATTATATGTTGGCATTGTGTTTGTGTTTGGATAGGCAGTGCCTGTGGGCTGTCCGCCCATTTTTCTAAATATTTGTTGTAAGCATCCCATATCAAAAGGAGGAGGAGTTGTATCAGGTAGGTCTAGACAGAAGTTGTATCCATTAATTGCGCCTTTTTGGAGACATAAATCGCGTGCAGCCGCTCCAGTGGCAGTATTGGATGGAAGTTTAGTATTTCCTGAGAGTTGTCGAGCTTCTTGTAAGACAACATCAACTGTAGTGGCACCTTGACTAAACACATCTAAGTTTAATGGTGGATTAGCAACACGATTATATATTTTGACGGCGTCACCGTTACGGATATTGGAAATATAATCACTAGGGTCAGGAGAACCTGATAGCGCGATTGCTAAAGAGCCATTATCACTACATCCAGCGGTAAGTAATTTATCATATAGGCAAGTG
>Ga0114973_10002396_pt1 | contig 13627 bp, 13 predicted proteins | sample M_140807_MF_Meta_FD_87025 | JGI IMG/M metagenome (GOLD analysis project Ga0114973, IMG submission 87025) | Freshwater microbial communities from Lake Montjoie, Canada to study carbon cycling - M_140807_MF_MetaG | ecosystem: Environmental > Aquatic > Freshwater > Lake | place: Lake Montjoie... | reverse complement strand
TTGTGGAAATTGCGCCTCTGGCATTCATGCGCGGCCGCACCTTTAAAAACTCGTGGATAATAGCAGACGAAATGCAAAATGCAACTCCTGCCCAGGTGAAGATGTTAATGACCCGCATAGGATGCAATTCCAAGATCGTCATCACTGGCGATGTGGAACAGGCTGATCGTGCAAACGGTGACAATGGTCTTTTGGACCTGTGTGAGCGATTGCAGAAAAAACCAGTGGAGGGAATAGCTGTGTGTTCGCTAGAAGCTCGTGATGTACAACGTCACAAGATCATAGGAAACGTACTGTCGCTATACAGTTAATGAGCAGGTGATGTACTGGGTACATCACTTGTTTCCTTCATTTCCTTGATATTGTAATCAATCTCGTAGCCGTTTTCTTTGAACAAACGCTCGATGGTGCTTTTGTAATGCTGCATGTAATATTCAACGATCCGGTTGAAATCCTTAGGCACACTTTCTCCATTTAAATTGGCCTTGACCACTTGCAGCTTCTTGAAATCCAAGATCACGCTGCCGGTCTGTAGATCTCGTTGTTTGAGATTGCGAGCCAGAGTCATGGCTTCGTCAATTTTGCCGTCGGCTTTGGTATAGTATGTTAATATAAGATATCTCATTGTAATTGATATTTTTTCATAATAGTATTATATGTAGGCAAGTCTATCGATTTAGGTGCGCATAGCCCGCACAGGCATCTAGATTTTTTGCACTGTATCGTGGGCAAAGTATTATTTTTTAAATTTTGCTGGGTATAATCTAATAAATCTTCAGAATGATCTAAAGTTCCGATCGGACCTATATCCCCATTAAAATTCATTTTACAATCTTTGTTAGTAAAAATTTCTCCATTGACTTGTTTAATGTATAGAAAAAAATGATTTACACTACAATACCAATTGGTGAATTTATTATTCACAAAAAATTCTCTGGACCTATAATTTTGATCTACGCACAATTGGCGACCACCACAGCAGGCCCGGCCACTATCTGACAGATCAGTATTGCCGTTAATATCAACAGTTAATTCTGGATGACTTTGTTCTGCTCGATAAGTTTTAGCATTGTAAAGATTGTTAAACCATACAACCTGCTGCGAATCATAATTGAATTGCGTTGTACTATCTAAATGATCTAATTGTCTAGGTAAATGTTTTATATCATGACTTGATAACCAATCGATCATATTGTTAGCGTCATCAAACAATTTTGGATCAGGATGCATGAGCACAATACATTTTACCCGTGCATCTTGTTGTTTTATGATTAACAAATTTTTTCGAAATTGTTCTTTTTGTTTTGAAGTGCATTCGACATGATAGCTAACAGTAAATTCATTTATGAGTGGGATTATTTCTAGTAATTTTTTTTCACTTACAATGGCATTGGTTGTTGTTGTAATTATTAATTGCCAGTCAGATTGATATTTTTTATATTTTTCATGAACTGCATTGAGTATTGGCACAATGTGTGGATGATGTAAGCTCTCCCCGCCATACACGTTCAATACCACATATTTAAGTCCACGAATTTTAGTTTTCATGTACAGATCAACATATCGAAACATAAAATCAATGGTTTTTAAACAATCTGGTAATGGAGAATGTTTTATAGAATTATCATGCCCACCATACAACCCCGTGCCACAATAACTACAATCAAGATTGCATTTCATTGTGAGCTCCCAATCTAATAAAAAAGTTATTTTATTTTTGGGATCTATACTAGGTTCTATAGTGTTAAAAGTCACACAATATTTCCCAATTCAATCAATGTAGCTGAAAGATTGATTTCTGCATCCGCCACAGCATTGTGCTTGACTATACCATCACGTATGATCACAATGGCTTGATCTTGCCTCTCCGGAGTATCTCCCCACAATTCAAGATTGTCATACATCCAACGGAAAATGTCTTCGGCATCCTCAGGAGTTGAACTCTGGCATAACAATGATCTAGCTTCGCGGGTTTGTCCTTGCTTGAACATATGTACGCAATCCAACTTCCAATCTCTGGCGCTGCGATCACCTGCTCCGGGTGGGGATAGTTGGCCTGCTTGCGAATTCATCTGCAATAGATTCAGGCATTTGCGCATGTCCGGATATGTGGCTTTGACATAACTGTCTAAGGTATCAATATCAAACTCAATGTTTTCTGTGACCAATACTGTGGCCACCCTGGCAGTGAATTCCACATGATCTGTTTTGACGATATGAAATCCTTGACAACGACTGTGCAATGGAGCAATGATCTTGTGTGGAAAATTACAGGTCAATATGAACCGCACAGTCTGACTATAGTCTTCCATCAAGTTACGCAATGCTGGCTGCACAGAATTGGGATTCATGTAGTCTGCTTCGTCGATCAACACCACTTTGAACTTGCCAAATGGCATGGTCTGACAAAAACTGATCAGTTTATCCACCCACTCTACTTTGCGAGCTTCTTTAGATCCATTAGCAAACATTACATCATATTCATCAACTTCCAACTGATTGATCAACAGTTTAGCCAGTGTGGTCTTGCCTGTGCCTGCTGATCCACTCAGCATGAGATGTGGGATGCTGCCATCACGGATCCATTGCTGCACCTGATCTCGCTGCCGATCATCCACAAACACATAACCATCTACTGTGTTTGGCCGATATTTCTCAACCCAGAGCTCTTTCATACATAATCCTTGTACATTTGTTTAGACCCATTTTCACCTAGTTCATTTAGGAATATTTCGTGTGTGCGTTGCATCATAGCACATGCTATCATCAGCAATTCTTCTCTGCTGTCACTCATCATGATCTGTCGATCGATCGGGCCCATTAGTTCATCCATACGCTTGTTTACTGCTTCTCGATCAATCATTTTACACTAGTTCCTCCACAATGCCTAATAGTTCGGCTATGATAAAACTCACTCCGGCGATAACCAAGCTGCCATCGATCAGTGCTATGCCGGCAAATATTCTTATAAAACTCTTCGCAATACTCACATAAAAATGGCCGCGGCTGGTGTCTTTGGGTTGTATATCCATGGTGTCCAAGTTAATTGTGTTGCATGTACGTGGGCTTGGCCTCTACGTGTATCGCTGTAGAGAACGTGTCGTCGTCGGGCTGTTGGTCAGATACCATCATGATATCCTTGGGATCAACTCGACGCACAGTGATTTTGCCCGACTCGTCCTCAATATCAATACCACGGGTCCAACGTCCATGCTCTACACATACCCATTGGCCAGGATGGACATCTTGCTGATCTGGACCCACAGCATACACTTGCCCCCAACGAGGACGGATGCCAGTGCTTTTGCCATTGTCGTTGGGAATGATGATACCGCCTGTGCTGATACGCACATCGAATATCATATCACTCACGATCACTGAATCTTTTAACGGGCGTAGTTGCCGGCGTTGTAGTTGATGTGCTGCGTATGCTGCTTTGGTCATTTTTGTCCTCGGGGGTTCTGAACTTGCTTGTTGTATTGATTGTTGATCTGTTGGTTACGGCTGGCTACTATTTTATTTTCATCACTGATTTGATCACCGCGGGCATTTACTCTCATGTTGCCTACTGCACGAACACGTTCGTTTTTTTGGCGTAATGCACCCATATCAACCATTTTGCCATTGGCACTTTTGTATAAATCTTTTGACATTTAAATATCTCCTTAAACTATTATTTAACGCAGGAATTCGGCTGGATCTAAATCATAGTGCAGACTGTCTATCCGATGCACTCCTAATTTATACAGCACATAGCTGGCCACACTGCTACCTCTTCCTACACCCCATATCACTTGATTATCGTTCATAACATCCACCAGATATTTCAGATAACGCAATAGATCAAACAAGTCGCGTTCTTGATACATCAGCAATTCTTGCCCGCATCGTTGTAATTCACCATCAGTTTTGCATAGACTCAGTACCAGCTCAGCGATATCCAAATCTCGATATGGTTGGGGCATGTGCCAATTCTGCTGGCAACGACGATCAAATTCTTCAACCGTGACGTCTTGATCCTGGTGTGCAATCAACGCAGGCATGAGTTCTAATAGATCCGCAGATCGGGTCAAATCCACTGAGTTATCTACACAATATCCGTCTAGTTTTTGATTGCCTTGCATGATCTGATTGACAAGATCCTGCTCATCAAAAATCATCTGTCCGTACTGATCATTTTTCATTTTTTGTAAAATTAGCATGTACCACAGTTTTAATATCTTTGGTGGGATCGTCCGGCCATCCTAACCCAAACTCGCGCCAGTTCTTGTGCATGATCTTGACCACATTAGTTTCTGAATCACCAGAAGTTTTTACTTTGCGTCGTGCGCCAGCATCATTCCACCATCCATCTTGTTCAAATGGTCCGGCAGGGTCTTCATTGTCATGTAGATAACACACATGATCTCCCAAGCTGGAGCTCAATTCTATTTGTGTGACTTCCATGCGTCCTTCTATAATGGCATTGAGCTTGTAGTATAACATCATGCCCACGATCTGATCAACCGGTTCTTCGGGTAATGTGGTGATATCGATACCCATGTCAGTCATCATTTCTTCATGCAACGGCCAGCAAGAGTTGATGAACACTGTGCTGTTAAGGCTGTCCACAAAGATTTTGATTCTTTCCAGTGCGATATTGCTGTTTTCTGAATCAATGGTACGTGTGACTAGATTCAATCCCACTTGATAAGAATTTATCTGTAAGCGATCATCAAAATACACACCGGCCAAGAAGCCAGTTTCATAATGTAATCTTACGTTCATTTGATATCAATCTTGCTGTTGAAATTACTGTCTTCGATCTGCTTGCGATATGTGGATTGAACTTTTTCTTGATATTTGGTCTGATAACTTTCAATGGCCATACGCAATTGATTGCATAGATGACCGTTGCCGGATCTCATGGCGATTGTGAGTTTGTGATTGAGATCCGTGACCTGTTTGCTAAGGTCTTCGACCGTGAGCTCGTCTAAATTACCAATCAAAGGATGTTCCATAGTGCTATTATACTATGACTCACACCCGGAGTCAAGGATTATGGCTAACTCCAATTGCCCACTGATGCTACTGTATTGGTGCCAATTGGGATCAGTCGTAGATAACTATTGGCCAATATGGTAGGTGCGCCGCCAGGTGCTGCGCTGTATTGTATCTGTGGTGTGAATGTGCCAGCGGTATTGGTACGCACTACACCTTTGATGATCACTGTGATATTCTCTGTGGCTGTGGTTGATGCTGCTGTGACCGCAGTGGCAGTGGCTGCTGTGGCATAGATACGACTAACTGCGCCCAACGCATTGCCTGTGGTTGATGTGGTGTCAGCGGTGTATGCAATACTGGTCAGTGTGCCGCCCAGTGCAAACAGTGTGCTCAACGTGTGACTGGTGGTACCAGCGGCTCTAGTGATATAATACACTGCTTCCATAAAATAGCTGGTTGCAGCCGGCAACGTGATGGCACCATTGGCAGGAGAATTAAACACCTTTTGTGCTGTGCTGACATCGCTTCCGACATAGCTGCTGGCCAACACAATAAAGTGCTCGGTGTCTATCAATCCGCGTTGGCTGGACTGCCCGGTCGCGTAAAACACCTTGCCATCATATTCTATAGCGCCTGCAATAGCCGAAGTGAGATTGGTGCCTGAAGTATATACCATGGGTGCATTGGTCACTGTGCCAGCTGGAGGCCTGATCAGAGATGTTATGTTACCGCCGGTGACATTACCAGTGGCTGAAATTAATCCAACAGTTTGTATGTTACCACCTGTGATGTTACCTGTAGAACTTACTTGTCCTGCTGTGGTAATGTTACCACCAGCGATGTTACCGGTTGCAGTAAATGAACTCACTGAGAATGATGTAAAGTTGGTTAACGCACGATTCAAATCAAAGATAGTGATAGTAGTTCCAGCATCGTATGTACCAAATGCAAATTCGTAATAACCAGTTGAACTGAATGTGATCACTCCTGCTGAGTATCCTTGGATACCCGAAGTGCCCAAGGTCACAGCAGCCGGCAAGGTAAGTGTGTGAGCAATGTTAGTTATGTTTATCTGTAACTTGACATAGCCATACTGCCCAGTGGGAGGAAAATTGCTAAATGCCAGCGAGACGCTGCCAGTGGTGCTGATGGTCTGATATGGTGCGGTGGCATAATTGATAGTGATGGATCCACTGGTGGTGGTCAATGCTGTTTTGACTTCGCTGATGTCTTGCAACTGCGCGCCCACCAACAGCGCATCATTCATGTTGTTGTCCAAGGTAGTGCCGGTCAATGCTGCTTTTAACAAAACTTTGGATTGTAAGTCGTTGATCTCATTTTCCGCATATTGGAAATTTGTTTTGGTATTGGTAAAATTATCGCGGAAGCCTTGGCTGTTGTTGTCCTGCCCAGCCACAGGGTATGCTCCATCTATGATATTTGGGTTTATGTTACTTGACATTCTTTATCCTTGTGCAATTACGCAAACGTGCAGCCATTGTTGCCAATGCAGAACCATTTGGAATTGGTGTATTGTAGTGTGCAGCCACATCCCAGTGTGGCAAATGTAATAGTTCCTGTTCCGCTGGCTTTCCAACCAGCATTGGTCACGGTGATAACCATGCTGCCTGATGCTATGGCCACCGCGCTGAATACTTTGATTTGCCCTGTTGTACCTGCTGCCAATGTGGCAGTTTCAGCAGCGGCTGTGGTAAAAAAGCTGGTGGTCTTAGTAAGACTGGCAGCAGCACTGGCTGCCAAATCCTCACTGCCGGTCAGGAATAATGGGTTGATAAATCTGTTGCGTGGACGTGTCAATTCACTAAGATACACAGTGGCTCCGCCATCGTCTGTGTTGAAGCAGAATTCGTATGTGCCAGTTTCTGCAAATGTTATTATCTGTCCAGAGATGCCTTGTATGCCCGATATAGATGCTGCACTGGCACCAGTACCCACCGCTGCCGGCAATGTCAATGTGTGTGCTATGCTGGCCACAGTCACACGCACAATGAGCCCGCCTTGTTGTCCGGCTGCTGGAAAATTGCTAAATGCCAAAGTTATCGAACCCGATGTGGTAACAGTCTGATATTGCCCGTTGGCATAATTCACTGTGACTGTGCCACTTGTGGTGCCAATGGCATACCGTGTGGCAGAGAAATCACGTATCTGTGCATCTACCAGCAATGCACCACCAAAGTCGTTGGTCACTCCGGAGCCAGTTATCACAGTATTAGTTTGCAATGCGGTGATCTCAGACGCAGCATACTCGAAATTGGTCTTGATGTTGGTAAAATTATCACGCATGCCCTTGGTGCTGTTGTCTTGGCCAGCCACTGGGTATGCTCCGTTGATAAGGTTTGGATTGATGCTACTTGTCATATTTTTTATTTGTTAAACCAAGATGTTGGCCTTGGGGAATACCAGATATTTATCATAGGTATCTGTTGGATCGTACATATCCACCGGCTCGATCCAGGCCACGCTGCCTTCGTCAAATATGGTCTGTGTGCTAGAACTTTCTTGTACCGGAGTCCATGTTACCCGTGTCAATCCAGATGGCGGGCTGCTGGCAAAATACAGCTGAGTGCTGTTGTATTGTACGCCTTGCTGTACAGCCACATACTGATTTTGGCCAGTTTGTTGGGCTAGAGTCAATGATACTATACTATCTGAACTTACAGAAATATTCCAGATAGCCATTCGTTGATTGTTAAACCCTGCACTCATGCTACCAGCGGCTGTGGATAATTGGTATGCAGTGCCCGGTGTGGATGGATCTTCCAAGGTGAAATGTGTAAGATCATCCACAGTTAGAATATTAAATGTTCTGATTATGGCATTAGCTGAATCTGTTGTACCTGACACCAATCCAGATAAGTCGTCACCGGTGAACCATATGGTATCACCTGCTGTCATCAGACTGGTATCAGTACAGGTCACACGGTCTGTGACAGATGATGTGGCTGTGCATGATACGGTGTCGCCGCCGGCTACTGTGATTGAAGCATCATAACTTGATCCCGATGTTTCAGGGGAATACGGCCCGCTGCTGTAGGTAGCGGTATAGTATTGCCAGGCATCGTCAGTGGTGGCATAATCATCGTATGCTTCTTGTTTGGCAAAAACCAATGTTCCACCATCAATGAGTGCTGCATTGATCGGACCATCCAATCCGCCCAAGTTATTGATATATTCTATTGATTGTGCATTGACATCTGCAAACGCCAATCTAGTGGCATAAGTGACCATCCCCGCATCCTGGAAATCCACTGTGGCATAACGATCAAATGTGGTAAGACTGGGAGTGGGTGTCCAATCTTGTGTTGTAGTATCCCAATTCTTACTCAATGTACTATCCAGCACATATCGATCTACTTTGAAATCCACCCGGTTCAGCTGTACTCCAAATTGTGTTTGAATGTAATACGCAATCTGTTTTGATCTATTGGGTTGGGTATAACAGATCACCCAGGCTGGTGTGAATCCCAGCACACGCCCATCTGCTTGTTTGCTGACCATCCATGTGGGCAATTTGGTTGATATCTGCCCTACCACATCAATCACTTGGTCACGCATGTTCTGCAAGCTGTTGGGATACACCACGTTGATTTGGCTGCTGCCGTCCAATGGATCAGTGATCGCATAGGGCAATGCCACAATCTTGCTCACACTCTGTCCAGCAGCATTGGTAAGATCGTCGATTATTCGAGAATACACCACTTCGTATATCACGTTGCCCAACTCATCGGTTGCCTGCGCGGTGGCTATCTCTCCCAACACAAGATTTTTCCAATAGTGATTTTCATACAAACTGGCCACATAAGTATCTAGCACGTCCGGTGCCAATCCAAAAGCGTGTTGATATACCACTCGCCGGCTCTTTCCAAAATTTGGATCATCAGGTCTATAAATGTAAGCAGGGATAAAGATTGTGTCATTATCCAACAGGCTATTGATCAACACACGGTCATTCAATGGTGGCATGGCCTGCACACTGAGATTCTGATAAGGTTTGTTATATACCCTATTGACTTTGACTGTGAATGTCTTGAACACACTGACCACATCCAATGCTCCAGTAAGGCGCATGACAGGTGTGAGCACAGCACCTGAGCCTCCGTAGCCGGCTGTGATCGTAAGTGTGGCCGGCACAGTATATCCTGCTCCAAAATCATCCACTGCTACTGCTGTGATCACTCCTGCATCCACAGTTACCGTACCGGCCACTGCTGGTTGTGCAGCGGCACCCACGGGCGAGCTGAATTGCAATGCTGGTTGATTCACGCTGCTGTATCCTGATCCGCCATTAGTCACAGTTACATCAACTACATCATATGTGAGTTGTCCGGTATCCACTGCATAAGCATTCACTGTGAAAGTAAATTGGGTATCAAACACTGTTTCGCCAATGGATGTGTTTAACACCACGGCTTGTGTTTTATCAAATGTAGTGGCACCAAGATCCACTGCGAATGTGTTGAATGTGGTCCTTCCTACAATATCACCACTGGGTAATAGTTCTAGTCCTTGTGGTAAGAGATTGTATGCACCACTCTTGAGACGATAACTTAGTTCTCTGCCGCCGCGGTTGACTGCTTCAATCTTGAGTATGCTGGTAGATCCATTTTCAATTGATCCAAGATCAGCAGGAGTGATCCAAGTGACTTCGGTATCAACCTCACCTACCACAGTGATTGAGAATGGGTACGGATCGCTGGCTATGACCAGACTGGCTGTCATTGAACCAGACGCAGTAGTCAGTGTTACAGGATTACCGTCAGGAATATATGCCGGTAGTTCTGCAGGATAATTGGGATTCAGCATCAAATTCGAGGTAACCGTGAATTGGGTACTGCCAACCACTGTATCAACAAAGTACATGGTAGTGGCGTCTGAACTCACCCCGCCGAACACAGTGCCGGAAAATATAACCGCGGTGCCCGGACCTAATTGTGTGGTACTGTTACAGGTTATGATATTGGTGCCAGCTGTGGTAGCGGTACAGGTAATAGCAGTTCCTACTACCTCGGTCTGCCGGGCATACACATTAAAGCTGTATGTGACTTCGGTTACACCTTGATTGGGAATATAACCGTAGTACCAGCCAGATGACGGATCTAATCCCAGCCCGGGCGCAAATCCTGAACCTTTATTCACAGCAATAGCGTAGGTCAGATCACTGGTATCATAGTCATTAGCACGGAATTGATAAGCATAATAGTTGTCGCCACGTACTTTGCCTAGATCGCTTGGCAAAGAATTTATCAAGAAAGGTCTGCGATACGGAGTCTCATCCGCGGTGATTATGGTTGTGTCGGCAGTGAAGATGGTGTCGTCACCGGTGAGACTAGCACGGTCGTAAACATACATATAGAAGGTACGTTGGCTAGCACTTTTGCCGTCCGACACCTGCAAAGTAAATTCAAAGTTTTTGCTGATTGCGCTTACAATAAAGTCATATGGTTGCGTGCCAGATGATGTGAGATCATACCCAGGCGGCTTGTCCACATTGGGTGTGGGTGAGATATATCCGGATAATAAACCATTGGCAGATATTGACAGCCCGCCGGGCAATTCCCCCGATGCCACAGTGACCACATTGGTATCACCTGGATCGGTGCCAACAATTTCAAATTGAAAATCCACACGATCGCTGTCGTAGAAGGTGCCAATGGATCCGGATGGGGTGGCAAAGTCAGGCACGTTATTTCCGGTAACTATCAATTCAAATGTACGGTCTTTGATACGATCAGTTGAGCCATCTGCCAGTTTGGTATATGCACGTACAACAAATTTGCTAACCACATCTCTATTGACTTGGAATGGCACACCTTGCAAACTGGCCACTGCCTGCGGCACCCCTACGATTAATCCATTGTCAGAACATTGTATGCCCGGAGGAAGACTACCGGCAATAAGAGCAAAATAAACGTGCTGTCTAATCACAGGGGTCATGGACCCTGCAGCAGTGGTCAGTTGTAACGGAACTGTGCTGAATTCTGTTGTGGTGATCCTAAATTGTGTGCTGCTGACCACATCTAATATGAAATATCGCACAAAAGGATCCACCCCGCCAAACACTGCACCTTCAAACATCAAATTGAGATCTTGATAAAGTCCGACGGTGCTGTTGCAAGTGATAGTGTTGGTTGTTGCATTGGTCGCAGTACACACGATGTTCAATGGCAATACCGCAGTGTCCGCAAACAATGTAGATTGATAGAATACCCCTTCGGGTATGACTCCTATCAATCCCGGTTGGGTGATCCAGATTGGTTGTGCCATGGTGTTAAACGTTCACCCAGGTTGCGCCGTTGTAAAATCTCAACACACCAAATGCTGTGTTGTAATAGAAACTACCGGCCGCTGCGCTGGCCGGATTTGATGAAAAGAATGGTATCACCAATTGTGCAGAAACTGTGGCATTTGCAGTGGTAATAGAAGTAGTGGTTTGGATGTTGTTGCTGATCACATTGCCAATAACACTCACTGTGGTGCCAGACAATAATGTGGCATTCACATTTGCACCACCATTTACGTTGCCACCAACCACATTTCCAATTGCACTTACTGTGGTACCCAATATCAATGTGGCATTGACATTAGCACCGCCATTCACGTTGCCACCGGTGATGTTGCCGGTTACAGAGACTGTGGTACCTGTATGAGTTGTGGCATTCACATTGGCACCACCATTTATGTTTCCACCTGTGATATTACCGGTAGCCGAGATTAATCCAGCTGTACGTAGATTCCCGCTGTCTACATTGCCTGTCGCACTCAGAGATCCTAATGTACCCACCGCGGTGATATTGGTTTGTGATGCTGTGGTCAGCACACCCGAAATACCAACAACTATAAGGTTACCGCCAGAGATGTTACCCACAGCAGTTATGAATCCACCCGATATCACATTGCCACCGGTCATAGTACCAGTCACACTCACTGTACTACCTGTGTGTGTTGTGGCATTGACATTAGCTCCACCCAGCACATTGCCACCAGTGATATTGCCGGTTACTGAAACTGTGGTTCCGGTGTGAGTGGTAGCATTGACATTTGCGCCACCTAACACGTTGCCACCGATAATGTTGCCTGTTACCGAGACTGTGGTACCTGTATGAGTGGTAGCATTCACATTGGCACCACCCAGCACATTACCACCAGTTATGTTTCCGGTCACACTAAAATTACCAGTACCGGTTATGACACCAGCCACGATGAGATTGCCACCGGTGATATTGCCGGTGGCATCAATGGTTGTACTGACTGTTAATGCACCACCTGAGAACAGATTGCCACCCGTGATGTTAGCAGTGGCTGAAATCACACCAGGTGTGATGATGTTACCACCAATCATATTTCCACTGGCTGATACCACTGCTGCTTGTGCTAATGCACTACTGATAATGTTACCATTGGTGATGTTTCCAACAGTTATGTTACCCCCAGCAATATTGCCTGACGTGGAAATTAATCCTGCTGTCAATATATTACCACCTGTGACATTGGCAGTAACTGTGAGTGAAGTCAATGTGCCCACACTGGTAATGCCGGTCTGTGCTGCTGTGGCAACAGTTCCTAACAGATTACCACCGGTGATGTTGCCCGTGGCCGAAATTAATCCTGCAGTCAATACATTTCCACCGGTGATATTGCCCGTGGCACTGACCCTGGCTGCTGTTACCAGCGTGGTGGCATTGACGTTGTTACCAGCAATGTTGCCGCCGGTGAGATTGGCTGTGATATTTGCGCTGCTGATATCTCCTGTGAGCACCGCGCTGGCGCCGGATATCACGCCCAAAGTTATTATATTGCCGCCCACAACATTGCCCGTGGCTGATACTGCTATGGTGGCGTTGACATTGTTGGCTGTGACATTACCAGTCCCGCCCAACGCATTGCTTATGGCCAAAGAATTCAGTGTGCCCACACTGGTCAGGCTACTGGTAGTAACATTGGCGCTAAGTGTGGATCCGGTCAATAACGCAGCAGAGGTGGTGGCAACAACTCCGGTCAGCGCACTACCGTTGCCTGTAAAATAAGCCGCTGCTACATTAGCAGCACTGGTGATGTTGCCGGCAGCACTCACTTGACCTGCTGTGGTTATATTACCACCAGTGGCATTACCTGTGGCGATCATGGCGCTGGTAGCAATCAAGTTGCCGCCGCTGACATTTCCAGTAGCTGAAACCTGTCCAACTGTGCGTATATTACCACCTTGCACGTTGGCTGTGACACTCAAGCTGCCCAATGTACCAATCGTGGTCAAACTGCTGGTAGTCACATTAGAACTCAAAGTAGCGCCGGTGATCAAGCTGGCAGCAGGACTGGACACGACCCCGGTCAGTGCTGATCCATTGCCCACATATAGACCACTGGTCACTATGTTGCCGGTGGCGCTGATGATACCATTTCCGGTGAATAGTCCTTGTAATGTGGCACCTGTTCCAGACACAACTAGCACATTGGCTGTGCCTCTGCTGCTGATATTCACGGTGCTGTTGGTGATCACCTGGACATTTGAGTTACCGTTTTGGATACCTGTGACACCACCGATTCCGTACAGCTCAGTGAAGTTGCTGTTGCAGATATCAAAAGCATCGCGTAAAGGGGTACCGGTGCCGTCATTGGCAGTGTTACC
>Ga0114973_10002392_pt1 | contig 13633 bp, 10 predicted proteins | sample M_140807_MF_Meta_FD_87025 | JGI IMG/M metagenome (GOLD analysis project Ga0114973, IMG submission 87025) | Freshwater microbial communities from Lake Montjoie, Canada to study carbon cycling - M_140807_MF_MetaG | ecosystem: Environmental > Aquatic > Freshwater > Lake | place: Lake Montjoie... | reverse complement strand
CGTGATGAACTGGTGCGCAGTGTGCAAACTTGGCGCGCCGCGCTCAAGCGTGCAATTGAGCAGGCCGTTGAAGTCGGTGATCTTAAAAAAGACTGTGCGCCCGAGGCGATGCTGTTTCAAATTTACAGCTATGTCCAAGGGCTGCATCACGACGCAAGGTTTTTACAAATTTCTCGAAGCGTTGACATTGCAGCGCAATCGATCCAACAGACCATAGATCAAAACAGGAGTCTTCGTGCCTAGCTACACCGCACCACTACGAGATATGCAGTTTGTCATGCACGAGGTTTTGGGCGTCACCGACGTCTTTAAGTCATTGCCCGCGCACCACGACATTGATCAAGATACGATCAATCAAATCCTTGAGCAGGCCGCCAAGTTCGCAAAAGAGGTGGTGCAACCTCTGAACCAAAGCGGCGACAGGCAAGGTTGCACACGTCATCCCGACGCAACTGTGACGACGCCCGATGGGTTTAAGCAAGCATACGAGCAGTATGTTCAGGCAGGGTGGCCCTCGTTGGCGTGCAGCCCCGAGCACGGCGGTCAGGGGCTGCCGGTGCTATTGAATACTGCGCTCTACGAGATGTTGAATTCGGCTAACCAGGCCTGGACAATGTACCCGGGGCTCTCTCATGGCGCCTACGAGTGTCTGCAAGCCCACGGTACCGCCGAGCAAAAAGCGTTGTACCTAGAAAAACTAGTCTCGGGCGAGTGGCTTGGCACCATGTGCCTGACCGAGCCCCAATGCGGTACTGATCTCGGCATACTCAAGACTAAAGCCGAGCTGCAAGCCGATGGTAGCTATGCCATCACCGGCACCAAAATATTTATCTCAAGCGGCGAGCATGACTTGGGCAAAAATATTATCCATCTCGTCTTGGCACGCTTGCCCGAAGCGCCTGCTGGCACCAAAGGAATTTCGCTGTTTGTGGTGCCAAAGTATCTGCCTAACGCCGCTGGCGAGATCCATAACAAAAATAAAAACACACTGAGCTGCGGATCGCTTGAAGACAAAATGGGTATCCACGGTAACGCGACTTGCGTCATGAACTTTGACGGCGCGCTTGGCACCTTGGTTGGTGAGCCGCACAAGGGCTTGCGTGCGATGTTCATCATGATGAACGCTGCGCGCCTTGGTGTCGGTATGCAAAGCGTTGGCTTAACAGAGGTTGCGTACCAAAACTCAGCCGCTTATGCAAAAGAGCGTTTGCAAATGCGTAGTCTGAAAGGTGCCCAGGCCCCCGATAAAGTGGCAGACCCAATCATTGTGCATCCAGATGTACGTCGAATGCTCTTGACGCAGCGCGCCTATGCCGAGGGCGCACGGGCCTTTGCCTATTGGATTGCCTTGATGATTGATATCGAGCAAAACCATCCCGATTCAGACGAGCGCGCGGCTCACGGCGACTTAGTGACTTTGTTGACCCCAATCGTCAAGGCCTTTATCACCGACAATGCCTTTGAAGCCACCAACGAGGGCTTGCAAGTGTTTGGTGGGCACGGCTATATCGCCGACTGGGGGATGGAACAATTTGTGCGCGACTCGCGTATCAACATGATTTACGAAGGTACCAACACCATTCAGTCACTCGATTTGTTAGGTCGCAAGGTCTTGTCGGATGTGGGAGTGAAGCTCAAAAAATTTGGCAAAATGATTGAGGCTTTTATAGAAGCTGAAGGCGTACGCAAAGAGATGGCAGAGTTCATCGATCCGCTCGCAGAGTTGGCCAAGCAAGCCGAAAAGTTAACCAAAGAAATTGGTGTCAAGGCGATGTTTAACCATAACGAAGTCGGTGCCGCTGCGGTGCCGTATTTGCGCGTCTTGGGTCATCTTGTTTACGCCTATTTGTTTGCACGTATGGCGAAAGTAGCGCTTGCAAACAAAAAAAGTGGGGATACGTTTTATGAGGCTAAGTTAGCGACAGCACGTTTTTATTTTGCGCGGTTGCTGCCCGAAGCTGCCTATCAAGCGCAGTTGGCGCGTTCGGGTGAGGCAACGCTGATGAGCCTGGATGCCGCGCTGTTTTAACCAAGTCAATGTCATGAATTAGTACATTTGATCTATCTAAACGACGGAGCTCAGCCGGGACATTGCAGTGATGAGCCCTTGAACTTAATACACTCGTGCAGCAAAAAGGATGTTATCCATGCAAGTGAATCGACCAATACGTAAAGTGGCAGTTTTAGGCGCCGGGGTCATGGGGGCGCAAATCGCCGCCCATTGTGTCAATGTGGGCGTGCCTGTGATTTTGTTTGATTTGGCAGCCCCTTTGACAAAAGAGGGCAAGCCGCAACACAACAATGCGATTGCGCTTAAGGCGATCGACAATTTAAAAAAATTAAGCCCAGCGCCTCTGACCGTTTCTGGTAACGCTGATTTGATTCAGGCTGCTAATTACGAAGATGACCTCGCGCGTTTAGTCGAGTGCGATTTGGTGATTGAGGCCATCGCCGAGCGCTTAGACTGGAAGCACGCGCTGTATGAAAAGGTGGCGCCACACCTTGCCGCGCATACGATTTTTGCAACCAATACCTCAGGTTTATCCATTACTGAATTGTCGGCGGGCTTTTCAGGTGACTTGAAAAAGCGCTTTTGCGGCGTGCATTTTTTTAATCCGCCGCGTTACATGCACTTGCTTGAGTTAATCCCCTTGCCGGCGACCGATCCTTTGATTCTGGATCAGCTCGAAACCTTTATGACGTCGACCATGGGCAAGGGGGTCGTGCGTGCGAAAGATACTCCTAATTTTGTTGGCAATCGCGTCGGTGTGTTTGCGATCCTGGCCGTCTTTGCCGAGGCAGAAAAATACAAGTTAGGTTTTGATGTGGTGGATGCGCTGACGGGCAGCAAGCTTGGCCGCGCCAAGTCAGCCACCTTTCGCACCAGCGATGTGGTCGGGCTAGATACCTTGGCCAATGTGATTCGCACCATGGAAAATGGCCTGAAGCAAGATCCTTTTGCTGCGTTGTTTAAGGTGCCCGACGTTCTTGCGTCTTTAATTTCGTTAGGCCGCTTAGGTCAAAAGACCAAGGCGGGTTTCTTTAAAAAAGAGGGCAAAGCGGTGTTGGTGCTGAATCCAGTTACCAAAGAGTATGAGCCGTCTACCGCAACGATTGCCCCAATCGTAGATCGCATACTCAAAAAACCGGTAGCAGAGCGTTTCGCCTTGTTACGCGAAACCGATGACCCGCAGGCGCAGTTTTTATGGGCTATTTTTCGCGATATTTTCCACTATATCGCGGTGCATCTAGAGTCCATCGCCGATTCAGCGCGCGAAATTGATTTTGCGATGCGTTGGGGTTATGGCTGGGAGCGCGGTCCGTTTGAAGACTGGCAAGGTGCCGGCTGGTCGCAAGTCGCGCAGTGGGTCAAAGAAGACATCGAACAAGGCAAGGCCTTGAGTCAAGCCCCGTTGCCAGAGTGGGTCTTTGCAGGTCCGGTGGCGCAGCGCCAAGCCGTTCATACCCCAGAGGGTTCGTGGTCGGCAGAACAAAAAACCTATTTGCCGCGCTCAAACTTGCCGGTCTATCAAAAACAAGTGTTCAGAGCCTCCTTGCTAGGAGACGGTTCGCCCGATCCACGCAAAGCAGGTCAAACTATTTTTGAAAATACTGACTTGCGTGCTTGGGTCGATGCCGCGCAACCTGAGGTGTTGGTGGTGTCGTTTCGCTCAAAAATGAACACCTTCAGTTCAGACGTTTTGAACGGGATTCAGCAAGCTATTGATCTGGCTGAAAATCAATACGCTGGCGTCGTCATCTGGCAGACCAGCTCGCTGCAGTCGGGCGTACCCGGCGGCCCATTTTCGGCTGGGGCCAATTTAGAGGCGGCCATGCCGCTGGTGATGAAAGGTGGTCCGCAAGGGGTCGAGCCTTTTGTTCAATTGTTTCAAGACACGATGATGCGCGTGAAGTATGCGCAAGTGCCCGTGGTTTGCGCAGTATCTGGGATTGCACTGGGGGGCGGCTGCGAGTTGGTATTGCAAGCAGCAAGACGTGTTGCCACGATCGAGAGTTACATTGGGCTCGTAGAAATTGGTGTGGGGTTACTGCCCGCCGGTGGCGGTCTGAAAGAAGCTGCGATCAGGGCTGCGCGTAGTGTTGAAAAAATCGGGCAGGCGCCCCAAGCAGCAAACTTTTTGAATGTCATTACCGCTTCGTTTGAAAATGCGGCGATGGCAAAAGTCTCTGGCTCGGCGCATGAGGCCTTGAAGATGGATTACCTCAGGCCAGAGGACATTATCGTGGCCAATGTGTACGAGTTGTTGGCGCAGGCTCAGGCGCAAGTCAAGGCCATGCACTACGCAGGCTACCGACCCCCCGTTCAAGCTCCGATCGCCGTGGCGGGTCGGTCAGTGGCCGCGACCGTGATGGGGCAGTTAGTCAACATGCGCGATGGCGGATTTATTTCAGAGCATGATTGTTTCATTGCAAAAAAAATCATCGACATCATCACGGGTGGCGATGTTGAGGCGGGCACACTAGTGACTGAAGAGTGGTTGCTTAAGATTGAACGCAAAGCGTTCATCGAACTGATCGCACATCCAAAATCAATCGAGCGCGTGATGGGCCTGCTGCAAGACGGCAAACCTGTGCGCAATTAGTAAACAATAGTCACTGACCTAGGTGCCGTCACAGTTGCAACAGCAGATGTTCGGCCAAGGCCTGAAATATTCGAGAAAGGATGCTATTTATGAAAGCTCTTCAAGATGCCTATATTGTCGCGGCAACCCGCGCCCCGGTTGGCAAGTCTGGGCGCGGCGCGTTGCGTACCACGCGGCCTGATGACCTGTTTGCCCAAACACTTAAACATCTGTTGTCACAGGTGCCAAGCTTAGATCCAACAGCTATCGAAGATGTGATCGTTGGTTGCGCCATGCCTGAGGCGCAGCAAGGCTTAAACGTTGCACGCATCGCACTGCTTTTGGCAGGGTTGCCTAATACCGTGGGCGGTATCACGATCAATCGGTTTTGTTCTTCGGGGCTCAATGCGATTGCAATGGCTGCCGATCGGATCCGTGTCGGCGAGGCAGATATCATGATTGCGGGTGGGGTCGAATCGATGAGCATGGTGCCCATGAGTGGCAATACCCCGTCTTTATCTCCTGATATCTTCAAAGATGAAAACATTGGCATTGCGTACGGTATGGGCTTAACCGCCGAAAAAGTGGCCCAGCAATGGAAAGTCAGTCGCGAGGCGCAAGATGCTTTTGCACTCGCTTCGCATCAAAAAGCCTTGGCGGCGCAAGCGGCCGGCGAGTTCAGCGCTGAGACCTTTGCGGTGCAAGTTGCACAACGCAAAATGAATCTCGCACTTGGCGAGGTCGATGTATCTTGGCAGCCGTTTACCCAGGACGAAGGCCCGCGCGCTGATACGTCCCTTGAGGGTTTAGCAAAGTTACGCGCAGTGTTTGCCGCCAGAGGCAGCGTGACCGCAGGCAATAGTTCGCAGACCTCAGATGGGGCAGGCGCCCTGTTGATCGTGAGCGAAAAGGCTTTGAAGCAATTTAACTTAACCCCTGTGGCGCGGTTTGTGAGCTTTGCGATTAAAGGCGTTGCACCAGAGATCATGGGTATTGGCCCCAAAGAGGCAATCCCAGCCGCCTTGCGCCTAGCGGGCTTAAAACAAGCTGATATCGACTGGATTGAGCTGAATGAAGCCTTTGCGGCGCAGGCGGTGGCCGTGATGCAAGAGTTGCATCTTGATCCCGCGAAAGTGAACCCACTGGGCGGCGCGATCGCCCTTGGGCATCCGTTAGGTGCTACGGGTGCGATTCGTAGCGCGACGGCGATTCATGCCTTGCATCGTCGTAACTTGAAATACAGCATGGTGACCATGTGCGTGGGAACAGGCATGGGCGCGGCGGGGATTTTTGAGCGCTGCTAAGATTGTTCAGATGAAATGAAAAGCTGCCGCGAGTCGAAAGATTCGCGGCAGCTTTTTTAATCGTACTGCTTGCCCAATCGCTTTTTTAAAAGCCTTGTGGGGCGCTTACCCGAGAGCTTAGAACCTCCAGCCCAAACCGACCATCACATCCATCCCAGTTGCATTCACGGTGCCGCTCAGTTGCGAGTATGGGACGGTGACGTTGCTGTAGTTGGCATAATTGAACTCAGCATAGCCGTACAGGCTACCCGAGATCACTTGCTTGTAACCAAAACCTAAAGCGTAGCCGCTCAGGGTACTTGAGGCCTTGCCAAAGGATTCTGAGTCGGTGTTTGCGGTGGCGCCTGTATAACCAACTTTGGCGTAGACGAGTTTCTCTTTGTCAATCGCGTAACCCGGTTGAACCGTGATGCTGTAGATATTGGCCACGTTGTAAGTGCCAGGGCCGGTGGCTGTGCCGCGCGGAGTGCTAATTAAAACGGCATAGTTGGCCGAGGGGCTGGTGCCGGGGGCGATTGTGGCGGCAAGGCCGAGATTCCAGGGGCCAGAGATCGCCAGCGTGTAGCCTGCAGAGATGCTAGCGATGACCGTGTTGATGTCTTTTTTTGTTGCATCGTAAGAATAGGCCCCTGTGTATTTGCCGCCCGAAAAGCCAGGGATAAAAGTGGCGGCGCCAACTCCAGCGTGAACCCAGGGACCTTGCCAAGCTTTTGCTTGCGCTGTCTGACTGAGCATGCCAAGCAAACCTGTTGTGGCGATTACAGCGATTTGTTTCAATTTACTCATGCGTGTTTCCTACTCGGGAATAAAGGCGACTCAATTTAGTCCATTGATCTGTATGGACTTTTAAGACATGTGAGGTCGCGGACAGCTAGGCATATGAGAATGATAAAGTGGCCAAGTGTGTTGAGCAACGGGCATTTTCCCTAACGGGGCCCTCTGTGTTTGACAGTAAAACAGTAAAAAGTCATAATAGCGGGCTTGGGGCTGGTAGCTCAGTTGGTTAGAGCAGCGGACTTTTAATCCGTTGGTCGCGAGTTCGAGTCTCGCCCAGCCCACCAAGTTTTTTTGAAAAATTAATGACTTATTTAACGGTAAGTCATTTTTTTTGCCTGCGATTTCACCGACACACCACTTACACATTTTTCACACGCTGATTGTTAAGTTTGAATCGCTACCAATTTGCTAGACACTTGTTAGCCTCTGATTGCGTTTTGCCTGCCTTTCTGCTCCAGCACAGGCCTTTAATAAAAAATGGCACACTGCAGAGAGGCTCTGTTTCGGTTTGTGGACGTAAGAAAAGCCGTTATGCAAAATGGCACAGGTTAAAGGGGTTTGCGGTAGGTTTCTTTCATGCTTAATACTGCGATCAACGATATCGCGGCGGCGGCCATAATCATATAAGCTGGCGCAATGTCGTTGTGGGTACGATGCACAAGCCATGAGGCAGCGAACGGTGTCAACCCGCCGATAATGCCGACGGTTAAGTTATAGCCAAGGGCGATTGCGGTTGAGCGCACATGTGCTGAGGGTAGTTCAACCATAAAGGCAGGCATGACGCCAAGGTATGCGCCAATGATGAGCGCAAAGCCGAGCTGACTCAGGTGGATTGTTAGCGTGCTGTGATGATACATCCCGCTAAAAAGAGGGACCGAAAAAAGAATTGCTGCGATACTGGCTGTAATTAGCACGGGCTTGCGTCCGATGCGATCAGAGATAGACGCCGCGATGAGTTGGATGGGAATGAGTGAAATCATACTTAGGGTGTTGATGAACAAAGATTTTTCAGGTGAAATCTTATCGACCAACTCTAACCAGCTCACAATATAAACAAACAATAAATAAAACGAGACGGCGCTAAAGGACGCCAATCCTGCAAGTTGCAAAATAACCGTGCGATGATTTTTTACGGTTTCGAGCAGAGGGTTTTTTTTCTCTTCATGAGACTTCGGTGCAGGTTCCGAATGGCGACGCAGAAATATTCCAGCAAATCCGATAAATAAACCAAATATAAATGGTATGCGCCAGCCCCACACCTCGAGACTCTCGGGTGATATCAATGTTGCTAAGAGAGTCCCGGTCGCAGAACCGAGAAGCATCCCGAGCAGCGCACCGCAGCAACCAAGAGCGGCGTTGAAGCCTCGACGGTTTTTAGGCGCACTTTCAACCATAAAGACGAGAGAAGTGGTGTATTCACCCCCGACTGATAACCCCTGCAACATTCGGCAAAGCGTCAAGAGGATGGGCGCAGCGATCCCAATAGTTTCATAGCCAGGCAAGATGCCAATTAAAAAAGTTGGGACTGCCATTGTGGCAATCGAGACGCTCAACGCAGCTTGTCGACTCACGCGATCACCGATATGGCCAATAAGGATGCCACCTACAGGTCGCATCAAATACCCGATCGCAAAAATTCCAAATGCGGCTAAGACCTGCGCGATTGGATCCTCTTTTGGAAAAAATATTCGACCAATCGAAGTCGCGAAATATCCATAAATTGCGAAGTCGTACCATTCGAGCGTGTTGCCGATCGCGCCCGAGGCAATGTTGCGTAAGGAGGTGGGTTTTGACATTTTAGAGATCTCCAAAGCCAGGCTGTTGACGCCACAGCTTAGCTCATTTCGTACCACTTTCTTTAGCGACCTTTGCCCACTTATCAAGGTCTTTTTGAAGAAAGGCGGCAAACTCTTCAGGTGAATTGGTCACGATGTCGACGCCAAGTTCTAAGAGTTGCGTCTGAACGTCGGGCTCGCGCAGAACCCGGTGTAACGTGCTTGAAAGTGTCGCAATAATCTTAGGCGGCACGTTTGCTGGGGCAAACATCCCGTACCAAACGCTGGCGACATATCCCGGAACACTTTTTTCTGACACAGTCGGTATGTCAGGAAACATCGGAAAGCGCTTCTCACTGGTCACCGCTAACACCCGTACTTTGTTCGCCTTGACTTGACTGATTGAGTTGATGATGCCAGTAATCGCCAGTTGAGTTTCATTTGAGAGCACCGACATGACCGCGGGCGCCGCCCCTTTATACGGGATTGACGTCATCTCGATACCCGCCATCGACTTAAATAAAGCCATTTGCAAAAAGGTCGTACTTGCAGAGGTGGCGTAATTCAAGCTCCCTGGATTTTTCTTGGCGAACGCAATCAACTCTTCAACACTATGGATTGGCACCGCAGGATTCATAATCAGAAACTGTGGGCCGTCGACAATCAAACTGATGGGCGAAAAGTCCTTAAGCGGGTCTATTTTTAAGTCTGGATACACTGCCGGATTGATGGTGTGACTACCCGAGGTAATCAAAATTGTATGACCATCTGGCTCGGCACGTGCGACCAACTCGCAGGCAATTAAAGAGTCAGCACCCGGTTTGTTTTCTGTTGTGATTGGTTGGCCGAGTATCTCGGACATGCGCTTGCCTAAGATCCTAGAGATCATGTCGGTTGAGCCACCTGCAGCAAAGCCAACCACGAACCGGATTGGCTTACTGGGATAGCGCGCTTGAGCAGACGTTGCGTCAATGACAGGCCGAGACGATGGCTGTTGTTGAGCGCCTGCTACTGACGCTAGGCTTAACGCGAGTGTGGATAAAAAAACAGTGCAAATGATTCTGGGGCGGCTCATCGTGGCGGACCTCTCAATTCTTGTTATGTGCAGTGCGGCGCCGTATAGGCGGCTTGTTTCCTTTTGAAACTGATCGTGATACTTCTGCATACTGTATCAGAAGCGACCGGTACGGTGGCGATTCACTGAGTTGGGCTGGCTTGCGTCTGGTCAAAGGGCCCCCCAGTGTTGGTTGGCCCGCTTTGCGGCAAGGCTTAGCGGTCGCGGATGCGCAGCTCAGTCGAGTTGTAAGCCGATTTTTTTAACAAGCTCGCCCCATTTATTTTGTTCAGCGGTGATCCTTGCCTCGGTCTGCGCGGGTGTCGCATGAATCACGTCCAGACCAATAGTAGAGAAAGCTTTCTGGGTCTCGGGAGTGTCTAAGGCTTGGTTGATTAACTGATTCAGTTTGTTGACGACTTGTGTCGGTGTTTTGGCTGGCACCAGAATGATGTACCAAGATTCAAACACAAAATCTTTGACTCCTTGCTCGGCGATCGTCGGGATATTGTCTAAACCTTTGATGCGCGTGGTTGAGGTGACGCCTAAGGCTTTAAGTCGCCCGGCTTGAACCAAGGGCTCTGCCACCTGGGGGCTGTAGAAGCCGACTTGTACGCGCCCACTGACGATATCCTTCACCGAGTCAGCTGTCCCTTTGTAGGGAATATGTAGCATGTTCGTTTGCGTGCTGTCTCTAAACAATTCAGCAGCCATATGCGGGTTACTCGCCTGGCCACCCGAGGCAAACGACAAACCACCGGGTTTTGACTTTGCGAGGGCGATAAGTTGCTGCACGTCGTTGACACCTAAATCAGGGTTCACCGTGAGTACCATGGGGCTTTTTGCAAAGGCCGCGACGGCTGTAAAGTCTTTGAGTGTATAGCCGCTGGTTTTGGCAAAGATTTGAGGGTTTAACGTGTGCGTTAAACCACCGTTCACAATCATTGTGTATCCATCAGGTTCAGCGCGAGCCACCTGTGCGCTGCCGACATTACCGCCCGCGCCGGGTCGGTTCTCGACAACCGCGGGTTGCCCAGTGAGTCGGCTCAGTTCGCGGCCAACCACGCGTGCGATGGCATCGGTTGGCCCGCCCGGTGTAAACGGAACAATGACTTGCAAGCTGCGTGATGGAAACTCTTGTGCTTGCGCAGTGACAACACCAACACTGAGTTGTACGGTAAGGGCCAGGGCAAGCGTTGCTAACAGACGGATTGTGTGCATGAGCGATCTCGATAAGGGATGGTCAAAAAGGTAGTTAGACTGCGTTGAAGATGCGAGCGCCTAATGAGGCATTTGCTTTGCGATAGCGGGTTTCATCACCCAGAATTTGTGTGCGAATCATCACTCTTGGCTGATCGGCGCTATAGCCACCGGTCGCTAAATGGATGCTTGCACAGTTGTCCCACATCAGGGTGTCACCCACTCGCCACTGGTGGCGATATTCAAATTGTTCTTGCTCTTGATGCGTAAACAAAAAATCAAGTAGGTCGCGACTGTCTTGCTCTGGCAGGCCTAAAATTTTGGTGGTTAAGCCTCGGTTTACGTAAATGCATTTACGGCCTGTCCAAGGGTGGCGTAAGACAACAGGATGGACAACCGGCGGTTTTTCTTTGCGTTGCGCATCGGTAAAGGGTTTGCGCATCGAACCCGGCCGCGCCAGCATATGCGTCCAGAGATTTTCAAAATCATGCACGGCCTCAAGTGAGTCGAGTTTTTCTCTGAGGGTTGAGGGCAGTGCCTCGTACGCTGCATACATGCTGCGAAATGCCGTATCGCCCAGAGGACGCCCGTCTTTAACAGGCACCTGATGCGCATGCAAAATGGTGGCTCGTCCCGAGATCAAGTTGTAAGACATATCGGTATGCCATTCTTGCCCCGCGTCTGCTAAGCCTTGCGGCTTTCCGTCGATTAGCACATTCGATAAAGTCATGACTTGCGGGTACGCAGCGTTCTGAAAGGCCTTTGAAATATTGATTTCAAGTGGTCCAATTTTTTTGGCCCAGTTCACCAGCTGTTCAGAGTCGTAAGGCTCGCCCGATACGCAGACAACCAGGTACTGATTCAGAGCGTCACTAATGTGCTGAGCGGTCTGATCATCCACGCCAGCTCGGATGTTGACACCCTCGATGCGACAGCCAAAGGGGTATTGTTCAGAGGGCGTGATTTGCAAGCCTGACATAACAGTCTCCGATTTTTTGTTGTTCAACAAGTTAGCACAATCACGGCGCTCGACAAAAGCCTTGCTTGACACCCGTACCGGTGACAAGTAAAACAGTAGACAGCCAGAGACAAATAAAGAGGTGCTCAGCGCCTCGGCCTGACAGTCAGAATACCTATAAGGGAAGAACCATGTTTGCAGCACCCCCCGCAGTAGAAGCGCGCGTTTTCGCGAAAATCCCAGACAGACTTTCAAAAGTGGGCCAGCGCTCAGCCTTTGCAGATGTGCAGTTTCATGGCGCTGAAACGCCTCACTTTATTGAAGGGCCGTCGTTTGACCGGCAGGGCAATTTGTTTGTCACCGACATCCCTTTTGGCCGGGTTTTTAAAATCACACCTAGTGGCGATGTGAGTGTCGTGGTTGAGTACGACGGCGAGCCAAATGGTTTGAAGTTTCACCGCGATGGTCGCGCGTTTATTACGGATCATAAACACGGGCTGATGGTGTTGGATGTCAATACGGGCAAGATTGAGCCGTTTTATGATCGCCCCTTGTTGACGCGTTTTCGTGGCGTGAATGATTTGTTCTTCGGGGCGCAAGGCGACATTTACTTTACCGATCAAGGCCAGACCGGATTGCATGATCCGAGTGGTCGACTTTATCGCTTACGTACAAACGGGCAGCTCGATTGCATTTTGAACAACATCCCTAGCCCAAATGGTTTGGTGCTCAATGGCGATGAAAACATCGTGATGCTTGCCGTCACCCGTGCTAACTGTGTGTGGCGCGTGCCTCTCATGAAGGACGGTACAACCAGTAAAACGGGGATGGCGATTCAGATGACGGGAGGCTTTGGCCCTGATGGTATGGCCATTGATGCTGAGAATAATCTCGCAGTCTGTCACGTTGGCTTAGGTGTAGTGTGGCTCTTTAGCGCCTTAGGCGAGCCGATGTTGCGCATTAACTCCCCGACTGGAAAATTAGTCACGAACTGTGCCTACGGTGGTAAAGACAATAAGCAACTGTTTATTACTGAGTCAAAAACTGGCACGATCTTAGTGGCAGATATGCCAGTTCAAGGCCGTACGATGTTTTCGCACATGTAATGGTCGGTCACTCAAGATGACGATGTCTAGTCTAAAAGAAAAAATGCTGACCAAGCGACCGTTGCTAGGGGGTTTCATTTTTTCGAGCGATTCGAATATCTCTGAGTTGTATGCTGAAGCTGGCTACGATTTTGTGATTATCGATACCGAGCATGCGCTCAATGATTTGCGCAGCGTGCAGACGCATGTGCGAGCCTGCGCGGCTGCAGGGATCCACGCGCTTGTCAGACTGGGCGCAGCAAACTATGCCGATGGTTCGCGCTTGTTAGATGCGGGTGTCGAAGGTTTGATGATTCCGCATCTTGGGCACGATGCGCGTGCCAATAACGTTTTGCAAGCCATGAAATATTGGCCCGAAGGTGTTCGAGCGACTTGCACTGGAGTGCAGATCGCAGGCTACGGACAAAGAAATTTTGCCCAAGCCGCTGCGCGGTCTAATAAAAATGTCGTCGCAGTTGGGTTGGTGGAAGATCGAGCTTGCGTCGAGCGCATTGAACAGGTGCTTGAAGAGAACCCGGTCGATTGGATCATGCCGGGTCCTGCGGATTTGGCCTCATCGTACGGGCTGCACGGGCAGTTAACCCACCCCACCATTCAAGACGCGGTGAGTCGCATCATCGTTGCTGCGCAAGCGCGGCAGATTAAAGTTGGGGTGTATGTCAACGAACTGAGCGAAATCGATGCTTGGAAGAGTCGTGAAATCGATTTTTTTGTGCACGCCATTGATTACAAAATTTTAGGCAAAGCTTTGCGCGCCGCTGCTTTGGACTTTCAACAACGAGTGTTGGGATAGCTGAGCTAACTTTTTAAAGAGAGTATTTGTATGCAATTCAAAGAAGGCTTTGTCGACTCGTTGTATTACAACGTCTTGGATAT
>Ga0114973_10002388_pt1 | contig 13641 bp, 7 predicted proteins | sample M_140807_MF_Meta_FD_87025 | JGI IMG/M metagenome (GOLD analysis project Ga0114973, IMG submission 87025) | Freshwater microbial communities from Lake Montjoie, Canada to study carbon cycling - M_140807_MF_MetaG | ecosystem: Environmental > Aquatic > Freshwater > Lake | place: Lake Montjoie... | reverse complement strand
CTAGTATAGGAAATGACTATATTAATATTATTTCATATATAGATTCACATCCTAGTAAAGTTAATTGTGCAGATTTTATAAGTGATAAGATAACAATTCTAAATTTAACAGAAGAAGAAAAAAATTATATGGTTTTATGTTTGGATAAGAATAACTTTATAGAAATATCAAGAAATGAATTATTAAAAGATAGCCCAGAAGATAAATTGGAAAATGTTTCGCAAGATAAATTGGAAAATGTTTCGCAAGATAAATTAGGCAATGTTTCGCAAGATAAATTGGAAAATGATTCAGAAGTTATATTAAAACATTCATATATTCATATTCCAGAAAATCTAAATGAAAAAATAAAGGCAAAAAAAGATTTAATGGAAATTTTAGAAAAAGAAGATTATGATAAATTATTAGACATAGCTAATGAAATTTTAGATAAAACTAATAGCTATATATTAAAGAAAAAATATGTTGGTGGTGGAGAACATGAATTTATTCCTGCTAGATTTATAATGGCACATAGTGAAATAGAAAAAAATGTAATGGAAAACTCATTAGAAAAATATAATAATATAGAAAATGTTAATGGAGATAAGATTTTAATATTAGTTGGTTCAAGAATTATAAAGGAAAGTTATGATATAAAAGCAATTCAGAATCTTTTTATTATGGATAGACCAAATAATATTCCAACTTTGATTCAGATTAGAGGACGAGCAGTAAGAAAAAATAGTCATTTAGGATTACCACCTGAAAAACAAATTGTAAGATTTAAAATATTCGTTTCTTCTATTCCAGAACTATCATATGAAGAAGAAAAATATAAACAAAAAGTAGAAGATTTTATAGTAATTCAAAATATTGAAAAAACATTACATGAAAATGCTATAGACTCATTTATTAATTATGAGAAAATAAATAAATATAGAAAAGAAGTTAAAGATGAATTAGGAGAATTGCCATATGAACCAAAATTTGGACATGATTACTCCGCTGATAAATTAAACACTTCGACATATAATATTTATTACGCAAAAGAAGAGATAGAAATCATCAAAGTAATAATAAAACGTCTTTTTATAGAATATTCCACAGTATGGGAACATAATGATTTAATAAATGCTGTAAAAACGCCGCCATTACATTATGATATTGAAGTTAATACAGAATTAATAACAGAAAATAATTTTTTAATAGCTATTTCACAATTATTATGGTATAAAAATGAAAATTATGTAACTCCTGATATAAAATATACTGAACAAGATTCTATTATTAACATAACAGATAGAGTTTTTAATAGTTATTCTAAAATATTAGAATTACCAGATGGACAAAAAAGTATTATTATTCCAACTATAGATAATAATGAACAGTTTTATATTTTAGTTCCATTTTTAGAAGAGCCAATAATAGATTATGAAGTTCCTTATAGAATTATGAGGCAAAATACCCAATCATCGATTAATATTAATAGTTTTGTTCAAACAAAGCAAGTTAAATTTGATTATAGTGAAAAGAAGATTATTTTTTATAAAAAATATGTAAATACAAACATTGAGAATATGCAAAATGTCATTTGTGATTATGGCTCATCATTCCATAATAAATTTTTAGAAGAATGCATAGAATATGTTTTTAATATTTGGACGGACCCACAAATAGAGAAATCAGAATATCATAATTTTTATTTTAAAATGTTATATTATTATGATTTGCTTTCTTTAGTTATGTGGGTTCATACATCAAAAAATAAGATTAGTAAATTTTATACTAATTACGCAATACCTATAAAATCATCAGATATTAAACTAAAAGCATTATCAAAATATGAGAATAGAAAAGATGTTGATGATACTGATATGTTGTCATCTTCTGATGATGTAGCATCAAGCGGTGTTATTAATTTATTGAAATATACATATAATAGAACTTCTAATACTTGGATTCCTCAAGAATTCAGAGAAAATTTTAATAGAATTATAAATAAATCACTTGACTTATTCGTAGGAAGAAAGAAAAAGGTTAAATCCCTAATAAAAGTATCTGCAGATTTATTACCTATTGGACATTATATATCTAAATTCCCACGTATTTATCATCCTGAGAAAGGATGGGATGAAAATCCAACATACTTGCAAAATGACCAAGATTTTAAAGAAAACAATTATATTATTGGATTTGATGAACGTTCTGATACAGGAATCCATATTAGATTTAAAATTAGGAATCCTATTCATAATATTAAAAAATATAAAGATAGTAGAGAAACAGAAAAAGGAACTGTTTGCAAAAGTAAAAGTAAAGAATTTTTATTTGATGTTATAAAAAAATTAAATATAGATATTCCTGATAAAATAAATGTAGATGAATTATGTGTATTGATAAGGTCTAAACTTATTCGTATGGAAATTATAGAACGAGTTAGAAAATCAGATATTAAATATTTCTATTTCCATTATGAATCAAGACCAGAAACGGTTTAAAGAATAAATGTTTATATATGATTGAAATACATCTGAATAATATTTTTTTTGATATAATAAAATTTTGTAAAAATGAATGTATTTATATAACAAAATTTTGTTTAAAAATTGAATGTATTTATTTATATAACAATGTCGGAAAGAATATTTGAAAAGATAAGAGTCTTGAACCCTAAAAATCTTGAATTAGAGCTTATTTTTACTATTGATAATAGAATTAAACATGATTCAAATGTAAAGACCTTTAATTATGATAAAACTCTAGAATTTGCTAAAAAATTAATAGATAAATATGAAAATAAATATATTCATCAATCTATTAATTATATTAGTGATGAAGGAACAATGCAACAGAATTTTGTTAATGGAGAAAAAACAGATGAACTTTATTATATAAAAGAAAAAGTGTTAAATAATATGTATTTTGTTCATAATACATATCCATCTTATAAATTATCTATTAAATATGAAAATCCTATAGAAAATTTTGATAAAAAAAAGATTAAAACTATTAGAATAAAAAATAGAATATGTATGGAATTGGATGATTGGAGATTAGATATAACACAAGTTAAAAATATAAATATTTCTGAAATATCTATCTCATTAAAAAAATATAAAGATTTATTATTTACCAAGGATTCATTAAAAACCTTTGATGAAAAATGGAAAATAGCAGATACTATTGAATTTGAACTAGAATATAAAGGCGATATATCAGATTTTACTATCGAAAAATTATTAATAGCTGATGAATTGTTTGAAGATTTACATGAAACTTCAGAATATCAGGAATATATTTATAAAATAGCTTCTTATATTAAACCATATATGAAAGAAAGATTTAAAACAGAATATGGATTGAAGCAGTTAGGAAATGCAGTTAAAGAATTAGATAAAATAAGATTCCTAAATGAAGTTCAAAAAAATATTACTAATTATTATATTACAGATAAGCTTGATGGGAAACGAGCTATTCTTTATTTACATAATAAATCATATGCATTAACAGATGAAATTCTAGAAATAAAATATACATCATCAAAAATATCTATAATAGATACTGAATTTTATGATGGTTCGTATTATATATTTGATGTAATGGTTTATAATGGGTTATCATTAATAGATAAACCATTTGAAGAAAGATTATCATATTTTAATAAATTTAATGATAAGCTTTTCAAATTGAAACCTTTTATAAAACTAAATGATAAATATAGAGAACAAATAAAACAATTTAAAGAAGAGAAAAAAATATATGAAGTTGATGGCATTATTTTAACTCCTGCTGATGGAACATATAATGATATGGAAGTATTTAAATATAAACCAGTAGAAAAACTAACTATAGATTTTCTTATTAGAAGATGTCCTCCTAAATTATTAGGAATTGCTCCTTATTTAGATACAGAAAAGAAATTATATTTATTATTCTGCGGTATTTCATATCATGCATATAATAAATCAGGTCTTAGATTAATACCACAATATTCTGAATTGTTTAACAATATTTCACCTAGTTCTTTACCTGGATATTTTCCTATTCAATTCCAATCAGCAAATAAAACATTCTCTTATTTGTATTGGTCTAATGAAGAAATAGATTCAGAAATTGGAGAGTTTATTTATAAAGATAATCAATGGGAATTAGAAAGAATAAGGACAGATAGAAAAGTAGAAGTAAATAGAGGAAATTATTTCGGAAACAATTTTGAGATTGCAGAGAAAAACTGGGTTTCATATAGTAATCCATTAGTAATAGAAGAAATTCCATTAAACTCATATTTCATGATTCATGATAATCCGTTACAAAAAGCTACTAGGTCATATAATAACTTTGTTAAATCAAGAATTATTTCACAAATCCAAAGCGGAAATGTTATGGATATTGCAAGTGGTAAAGGTCAAGACTTAATTAAATATGCTAAAAGTGGAATAAAAAATCTATTATGTTTAGAAATAGACAAGGATGCTTTATCTGAACTAAATAATAGAAAATATGACATGATTAAAAATAGAGACTTTAAGAAATTACCAAAAATTACATTTCATCAAATGGATATGAATGAATCTTATAATAAAAACATAAAAATATTGGATGATGAATTACAAGTCGAAAAATCATCATTTGATTATATTATATGTAATTTAGCATTCCATTATTTCTTATCTTCTGAAAAAAGTTTATCAAATATAATATCATTTATTAATGCTTATATTAAACCGGGTGGTAGATTTATATTTACTGCTTTTGATGGTAAAAAAATATTGGATTTAATAAATGAGAATGCAGAATGGACTGTTAAAAAAGGCGATGAAATAAAATATAGTATTAAAAGACTATATAAAAATTCTATATTAGAAAAAACAGGTCAAAAGGTAGATGTAAAATTGCCATTTAGTGATGAATATTATTCAGAATATTTAGTTAATATAGAACATATTTCAAATGTATTTGCGAATCATGGATTTGAGCTAGAAATAAATAAAAGTTTTGATGAATATAAATCATTTTATAATAAATCAGATTTAGATTCTGATGATATGACATATGTTGGATTATATCATTATTATCAATTTTATAAAAAAAAATCTGGAGGTAAAAATTAAGAACTTCTATTATCAATAATTTCAGTTATAGTTTTTATTTCAACAGTTTTATCATCAATATATGTTTTAGTCATAAATGGCTTATTCTCATCTACTAAAATATAAATATCATCTGATATTTGTGCTTTTGATATCGGATTAATATAATCTATCTTAACATCAACACGGAAGCTATCTGAATCATCCAATTCAGAAACTAAACGAATCTTTTCATGTTGTTTTACTATGTGTTTTGAATGTATTTTTTTGTTTTGTGTTAAGTATTCAAAAACAAGAGGTGATTTATTGTCTTCTTGAATTATAGATAATTGGCTAGACATTGACTTAATATCATTTATAGTTTTTCTAAAATATTTACTGGGAAAATTAAAACTAATAACATATTCATCATCGCTAAAAATATCTTCATTTTCCATCTTATTATAATGTCCTATTAATTCTATTGTATGGATTTCATTAATCTGAATATCATTCTCTAATATTATAGTTATATTTCTTTGAGTTGAACCATTAGTGGATAACATAACAATAGATGTGTAATCCTTATCAACCTTATTTAAAATAAGCTCCATATCCTTTGAAGAAATGCCAATATCTAGCGGAGCTCTGCAATAATAATGGTTCAATTTAGAGGCATCTATTTTAATTCTTATTTTGCTTACATTATGATGGTCAATGGCATAAAAAATTATATCTTTTGGTCTAAAAAGAATTTGAATTTGTGTAGCAGATAGAAGTTTAAAAAACTGAAATATTTTTTTTAAAATCATTGGCTGGTCATATAAAAATTCTATATATTCTTCATTATTAATTGGAGTTTTTGATATTCCTTTCTTTTGAATTGGCTCTTTTTTTGGATTTTTTCTGGGTCTTCCGGGTCCTTTCTTAATAGGGGATTTGACCGATTTCTTTTTATTTGGAACATCGCTAATCGATTCGTCTGAATCACTATAGATTTCTATTTCAATATCATCCATAGTGAATATTAATTATTATTTTTATAATTTTATATAAATTTGTTTCCAAAGCATTTTTCCAAATAAACTATAAAAAATTGATTTTATATATAATTTATATACGAAATATGAACTTCTCAATCTTCAAGAGACACACAGACTACTGCGAGATGTATTCGAGAAAAGAAGCAGACCAATTGGTCTATGATTACATCGTAGAAATAATGCCTATGGAAGATTTACAATTTTTACTTAATAATATGTGTAGTTTTCCATACAATAGCGAAAATGTCATAAAATTCATGCAAATCCTTGATTTTCTGAACTATATAGACATTGATTTATTCATTAATAATTTATACCATAAATATTATAAAAAAAATGAACTTCTCGATGTGATGTGCAAATATCCGATAGTTACCAAATGTATCAATGATATTATGCTTGACCATATGGAAATCTTGACATTTGAGGAGTTGAAATATATAACTACATATATTGAATTAGAACATGTGGTTCTTTCAACATCAATCACAGCAGAACAATTCGATTTATGTAATGTTAAGAATATTGTGTATTTCTCGGTTAATGATTATATCACAGATGAAATAATCTCGAGATATAATATAAAAACTCTTTATCTTAGAACTAATAAAATAATCACAGATGCTGGATTATCACATTGTTCTGATATGGAGTATATTGACCTAGGAGAAAATACTAATATTTCCGATTTATCTATTAAAAACATGAAGAAATTAGAAGTTATATTTATGGAAAGAAACACAAATATAACAGATGATGCTATTCATGATAAAATATTCCTCGAAGAATTATATTTAGGAGCCAATAATATAATTACAGATGATGGAATAAAGAATTTAATAAATCTAGAATATTTATTTACAGATTGTAATACAAATATTACCGATGAGGGAATATTCAACCTATTGAAACTAAAGCATTTCGTTATTGGAGATTCTGCCAATTTCACTGATGCATCGGTTTCTAGGTTAGTTAATTTGGAAAAATTGACTATCGGTAATTCTATTTATATTACAGATGAGTCTGTATGTAAATTAAAAAATCTAAAAGATATTAATATTATGAGTGGTATTAATGTTGGAAAGTCTTTACAATATTTACCTAATCTTAAAAATATTAATATCGGAGACTCTGTTCTAGTATCAGATGATGTATTATTAAAAATAAAAGATAATATCGAACAGTTATTTGCTGGAGATATTGTAAATGTTCCTGTTAGCGATAAATCAGTCAAAAGAATGAAAAATCTTAAGAGACTGCATTTAAGAGCCAATAAGAATATTAATAATAAATCTTTGCGAAAACTTACCGAGTTAAAATATTTATCATTAGGTTGGAATGATAATATTTCTAATAAAGGTCTTAAATTTCTGAAGAAGCTTGAACATTTGTCTTTGGACAGAAATCGCAAGATAACAATTTCAGGTATTGCTCATTTAACTAATATAGGAATATTAATACGTGGTGATAATACTAAAATAACGAACACATCAAATCTAAAAGTTATTGAAAGCGAACTATATGTTATTGCACCAACCGATAACATGATTGATATGCTTATTTAAAAACTTTGTTTGAAACCCAATTTTAGAAAAACTTTTTTTTTAGAAAAACTTTTTTTTAATATTTAAAAAAATATTTTATATAAAGAACATTTATATTTTTTATATACAAAATGAGTAACGATGAGATAGAAAAATTGCAAGACGAAGAAATTCAACCTATTATGTTACCAAAAAAAGTTAATATAGATGTGTTATTTACTATTTTTAAAGATATATTTTCTACTTATGACGCTAATTTAGAAAATGCTAATATGAGCAATATGGCTGAAGTTGTTGATAAATATTGTAGAAATATTAAAGAACGAATTATTAATCAAAAAAAACTAGATGAAGATATTATAAGACTATCTCTATTTTTAGATTTTTCATATAGTTATTATATAGAATACTATTCAAAAAAAAATAATATTGAACTAGTTATAAAAGAATTTCCAAAATCTATTCCAAGACTTAAATTTTTACATAAACTAGTTAAATCAGATAATGATTTTTTATTAAATTTATTTATTGAATGTAATAATAATAATTTTATTTATGACATAAAAAATAAGCAAGTGCCATTTGATTTAATAACTGAATTAACAACAGATGAAGTAGAAGAAAAAATAGGTAAAATAATATTTCCTTTATTTAAAGATATCTTAAATGAATTATGTAATTTAAGAGAAACAATTCAACAAGTAATAACAGATACACAGGATGAATTAGCAATAGAAAAGACAAAAGAAATAATAGAAAGACTTTCAGAAAATACAGTTATTGAACCAACTGATATAACAGAAACAACAACAGAAAATACATTAGACAATACAGTAGAAAAAATAACAGAACAAATTATAGAACAAATAATAGAAAATATAACAGCAACAGCAACAACAGCAACAACACCAGAAAATACAGTAGAAACAATAATAGAAAATACAGTAGAACCATCAGAAATTAAAGATTCTCAATAATGTCGGCTGCATTAGCCATATTTTCTTTTATGAAATCTTCATTTACTACTACTTGATTAAATGTAGTTCCTATGTTGGGATTTGTTCCCATAATTAATGGACCGCTTACACCTCCAATTCTATCAGTTAATCCATGAATTGCGGAGTTTTGAATAACTTGAATAACAGTTTGGAATGAAATTCGAAGAGTTACATTAGCATTTTCTCTTTTTTGTAGTCCAGTTTTCTGAATATTACTAACTACTCCTGCATAACACATTTCATCAGCAAATACAGAACAATGAATTCTACTTAGACCTTCTAATGCAATAATCATTTCATTAATGATTTTATTTCTAGCTGCATTTACTCCAAATATACGTTGGATTTCTTCTATAGAATCACTCTGTGTTCTATATGGGTCAATATATTGATTACTAATAATATCTTTCATATTAGTTCCAGCAGATAATATAGCATATGTTTTAGTTTTATCAATAGAGCCATCTGGTTTTACTTCGTTTTTGAGAACATCAACTACAATAGAACCAATAATATTTCTAATTCCTCTAACTACTACTTTTTTTAATTCATTGGCAGTATATAATACTACATCGTTATAATAATCATTAGATGGCTTAATCATGCTAGTTCTTAGATATATTCTTAATATTAAATCATTATCATTCTCATTAGTATGAACAATAAATACTTCGGGATGGTCTTTATAAATACCATAAACAATGGTTTCAAGTTTCATACTTTTTAAAATCATTTCTTCTTTATTTAAGGTGTATCTAATGCACCATTTAGCTAAATCACTAGGAATTTTAATTCCATAGTTATATTTTTCAAAATCAGTAAATATTTTTTTCTCATTAATAAAGTCAGGATGAACGGGATTAGAATATGATTCAAAGAATATTCTCATATTAGAAACAAATCTTCCAAAAGTCATCATTTCAATATGATTGGAAATTTCCTGAACTTTTAGCTTATCCATTTCATATTCTTTTTTAACCATAATTAACATTTGCGGTTGCTTCATAGTTTCAGTATCTTTTGCTCCCAGAATTTCTTGAATTCTTACAATAGCATTTGTTTTTGTTCCTCCTTGACCACCTGTTCTATGTTTGGAATCCAGCACATATTGCGTAAATTGTTCGCAAACACATTGTGCCGCAATAATTCCAGCCGATGTTCCATAATCTATTAAAGATTTTTTATAAGTTAATGAAATTTTTTCTAATACAAAGTTCAACGTTTCATTGCATATCTTTTTATTAAATAGATAACTAGTGCATAAATAACTTCTAATTAATACAGCAATCATATTAGTAGCAACTAATATATGCTTAGGAACAGGACGTTTTAACTGTCTTTGTAAATCATTCATATAAACATATGGTAAGTTTTCACAGAAATCCTTAACTGCATTTATTATATAAATAGGGTTAAATGTTTTCTTATCTTCTGGTAAATCAGAATAAATATCTCTATAATTAAAGATAACATCTTCAACTATTCTATAAACATTAATTGGCATTAATTTGCTATTGTCCATAATATATTCTCGTGGATTATGGGCTTCTAAAGATAAATGACATTTTCTATAATATTCCCTATCTTTTTTTAATTGTTCAAATTCTTCATTTATCATTTTCTTTACTTCTTCTGTTTGAAATTTTTTATCTAAAATTTCTAATTTTAATTTATATTTTTTCTCTAATTCTTCATCAGAAATTAAAATAGTGGGAAATTTAACTTTCTCTAATTTAGATGGGTCAAAACCACATTCTGCAAATAATGGTTGAATAACATTCATTCCTTTTGCTGATTTTCTTAAATTATCAATCATGATACTTTCTAGATTTTTTACAGAAATTCTGTTTTGATATCCAGTAATAGATGTGCTTAATGCATTAGAAATAAGACCATGTCTAGTTTCACCTGCCATAAATGGAAATACATCATTTCTAATACCTTCTCTAAATGACATACTAATAAATCCATTTGCATCTGGCTCAGTATCATATCTTACGAAATAAGGAGATGTTCTACCCCATCCCGCTTGATATCCAAATCTTCTGCCGTTAATAGTTTGAACTCCAATAGCTCCATTGATAGCTATAAAGTTAGTTAATTTTCCTTTACTTCCTGATAGAATCAATCTTGCCAATTGGTTTGTATTCAAATTAATATCTGAAAGAATAGGAATAGCAAAATCATCACCAGAAGATAGAGAGTTTAATTGCTCGCTTTCATAGAATTCTTGTAATTTCATACCTAGAGGAGCAATCAACTTTCCATTATTTAATCTATGAGTAATTTTTCTAGAATTTAGAATCATAGTAGCTAGATTTTTCTTAACTTCAGATGTTGTTTGTTCGCTAATATTGATATCTTCAATACCAGTAGTAAATCCATGATATGTAAAGAATCTATGGACTATTTGTTGTAAATTATAAACAACTTCTAGAGCAGTATCATTTCCATATTCATTTGCTATAATATGAATAATACTTCCTGATTGGTCTTGTCCAGATGTTGCTTTATCTAAAACTCCTTTTAATAATTTTCCTTGTTCAATAACCACATTAATATCTTCTGGATTATATTTTATAAATGATGCGTATTGCGATTTATAAAAACTAGGTGTTTTATTTGAAATATTAATTTCTGGAAGAAGTCTAGAAACTAAATTTCTATTATCATAAATATTTTCTGGAAAATCATAATTTAAACCTTTTGTATGAATATCTCCGAACATTTGCATAGCGTGCCATTTATTAAATTTAATTCCAGATTTTGTAAGTTCAAATATACCAATTAACCCATCTTGGAAAGCTCCAACTAAAGGCGCATGCTTCTGTGGAGAAATAAGCCAACGTGAAACTTTGCTAACTGACATACATTCATTTCTAGCCATAATATTTTGTGCTACAATACTGTTCATTTGGTCTCCGTCAAAATCTGCGTTAAAATAATTACAAACAGAAGGATTAATTCGCAATGTATCTCCTGTTTCCATTACAATAACACGCATACCAGCAATATTACTAAATAGCAAACTAGGTTGTCGATTAAAGCACAAATAATCTCCTGTTATCATATCTCTCATAACAGTATCTCCTATTTGTAGTTGGTAATTATCTAAATATTTTCTTTTATATTTTTGGTTATCTGTTCCTTTTATAATATGCTTACATCCGGGGTAAATTTCAGTTCCGTTATTAAAATAACTTTTTAATCTTTCTATATTTCTACCAGTTACTTTTTCAGGAATTTCTAAATCTCTGGCATGAATCATAGGAACTCCTACTTCATTAATTTTTAATCTTGGGTCTCCAGTAATAACAGAACGAATCATATATTCAACACGTTTTCCCATAAGATTTCTTCTAATTCTTCCTACTTTTTTTGGGAATCTTTCAGCAATAGCAATAGGAGGTTTAGAAGTATTAGTAATTAATTTTACATTTCCACCACCGCCACCTTTTACCATTGTATGATATGCTAAATCCAAGTTACTATATCCATCTTTCATAACTGATGTAATCTGGTCTATTTCTGGAATCTGGTCAGGCAGCGCATGATTAATTTCAAAAATAGATTTCAATAAAGATGTGGTATCTGAATTGCTGCTTCTAGAACCGCCAATTTTTCTTATATCTGGTCTTATAGTATTCGGGGGAACAGGAATAGTTTGTAAAATAAAGTTTTTCGGATGACAATTAATAGGTTTTCCTAATAATAAAACAGTTTCATCTGAAATTTTTTCTAGAGTATTTTTAATTTGATGATTAAAAAATTCTTCTCTATAAATTATTTTTTTATTATCTTCTTTAATTCTCCAGAATACAAATGTTTTATTTGCATCTTTTATTACTTGCATATGTTGATTAGAACAATGACTGCATGTATTTATTGTTTTAATAGATTTTACCAATTCGCTTAATCTCTTATCGGGATTTAAAATATTTGCATTAGGTTTTGCTATTAAATTTCCGCAATGAAAACATACTACTTTAAGCCATTTAAGCAATTCATCTCTAAACATAGGAGATTTTACAGGATACTTTAATTGTAATGAACCAAAATGTCCTGGACATCCCATTTTAGGCTTTCCTGAACTTTTAGGATTATAGCAAGTATGGCATAACCAAGTAGTATCGGTAGTTCCCATTCTCTGGTCATAAATGCCGCCTTCTGCTGGTTTTTCTCCTCTCATAATTTCTTTATTTGTAATATCTACATTACTATCTTTGACAATCTCTTCTGTGCTTAATACATAAAAAGCTAAGTCAAATATTTTACTATAATATGTAATATTATCGTCATTATTCACGAATTCAGTCATTTATATTCTATTATATATATTCATATTTTATATTTAAAAGTATTAACTTATAAATATTTTTGTCATATATTTTTCTATCATAAAAAATATTTATAAAAAGAATTTGTAAATAATTTTATAATATTTATTTTTATATATATAATATAATTATGACGGATACCAACGTATTATTAATAAGTGTTTGTATTGCACTAGTAGTTGTTTTATTACTAAATATGGCTAGCGGAAACAAGAAACAACGTAGAAGAAGATATGTAAGCCAAATGGCACAATACCCAACGTATAATCAACCTCAATACCCAATGGATTATAGACCAAGATATGTCGAAATAGACGCACCATCTTCAGATGAATATTTACCAGAAAGACAACGTGGAGCATTAATTGCAAATAGCATGACTAATGATTACGCTTCATATATGCAAAAAACAGCATTAGAGCCTGAAATTTTCTCTAGTCATTCTAGATATTCGAGGGATATCAATGCATTAAATCTCGGACCTTCTAATATTGCAGAACGCTCAGATAGAGGAGATATTATTCCTTGGGTAGGACTTAGACCAACAAATTATAGAGCTAGACAAGTAGATAGCGAGGCTAGACAAACTCCATCACAGGAAGTTAATACTATGCCTACAGTTAGAACATATACTTTAGAAGTTTAAATATTAATAAATTCTAATGTTT
>Ga0114973_10002387_pt1 | contig 13648 bp, 7 predicted proteins | sample M_140807_MF_Meta_FD_87025 | JGI IMG/M metagenome (GOLD analysis project Ga0114973, IMG submission 87025) | Freshwater microbial communities from Lake Montjoie, Canada to study carbon cycling - M_140807_MF_MetaG | ecosystem: Environmental > Aquatic > Freshwater > Lake | place: Lake Montjoie... | reverse complement strand
CTCGAGAAAGAAAAACTCACCAGTTGTTGTTACGAGAAACTCTGCTGTTCCGACCCCCTGGTAGTGGGCGGTCGCAAAGAGAGATCGAGCCGCTTCGTGAATGGACTCTCGGATTTGATCAGAAAGGAAGGGGGCAGGTGCCTCTTCGATCACTTTTTGATGATTTCTTTGCAACGAACAGTCGCGATCGCCGAGAGAAACCGCTTTTCCTTTTCCATCGCCGAGCACCTGAACCTCAATATGGCGAGTCTCGGTCAGGTAGCGCTCAACAAATACATCACCACGAGAGAAAAAAGTTGCTGCCTCCCGCGCGGCAGACTCGAGCGCTGCACGAAGCTGCGAGCGATCGGTTACAACCCGCATTCCCCTCCCGCCGCCACCAAAGCTTGCTTTTACGATAAGAGGAAATCCAACGGCACTTGATTGCTCTACCGCTTCATCGATGGGGAGATCGTCGAGTACTGCACCAGGAATGACTGGAATACTGAGATCTACTGCGAGTTTTTTTGCTAATGCTTTGCTCCCGAGCTGAAGCATTGCACTCGCTGAAGGCCCAATAAATCTTATTCCCTCTTGAGCTGCTCGCTCAGGAAAGAGTTCGTTTTCGGAAAGAAAGCCATAACCGGGATGAATTGCGTCGGCCCGAGCCTCTTTTGCGATTGCTAGTATGTTCTCTAAATCGAGGTAGGAATCACCGGTGCCTAGTGAGTACCGCTCGTCGCACGAGCGAGCATGGAGGCTGCTTCGATCAGCCTCTGAATACACTGCGATTGAGGTGATACCAAGCCGTCGAGCGGTTGCTGCGATTCGGGTTGCTATTTCTCCCCGATTTGCGATGAGAAGTCGTGTAATGTGGCTCATAGTGTTCCTCTTAGTGAACGTGTGATGAGGAAAAGCGATGGCATAGCCTCTTACATCCGAAAGACCCCGTACTGAGGCTCGGGCCAAGGACGCCACTGAGATGCCTCAAGTCCAGCTGAGATCACCTGCCTAGTATCGACCGGATCAATAATACCATCATCCCACAACCGAGCTGTTGCATAGAGCGCTGCTGCCTGGGTGTTGTATCGCCCCTCAATATCAGCGCGAAACGCCTGCTCCTCAGCAATTGGCCACTGGTCTCCGCGGGCAGCAAGGCTGTCACGTTTGATTTGTGCGAGCACTGCAGCAGCCTGCTCAGGGCCCATCACCGAGATGCGCGAGGTGGGCCACGAAAAGAGTAGTCGAGGACCAAATGCACGACCCGCCATACCGTAATTTCCCGCGCCGAACGAGCCACCTACGATAACGGTGAATTTTGGTACCGATGCGCACGATACAGCGGTGACCATCTTTGCCCCATCTTTTGCTATTCCGCCCCTCTCGTAGTCGCTACCGACCATAAAGCCGCTGATGTTCTGCAAGAAGAGGAGTGGGATTCGTCGGTGGTCGCACAGCTGAATGAAGTGAGTTGCTTTTAGAGCGCTCTCAGAAAAGAGGATACCGTCATTAGCGAGAATACCAACGAGGTAGCCGTTTATTCGCGCAAATCCGCACAAAAGAGATGTTCCGTATCGCGCCTTAAACTCATCAAAATGGCTTCCATCAACGAGGCGAGCAATCACCTCACGCATCGGAATTGGACGTTTTGGATCGCGAGGAATAATTCCGTAGAGTTCATCGATCGGATATGCAGGAGGGCGGGGGGCGATCCGGTCAAGTGAAAGGGACGGTCTCCGATTAAGGTTTCCAACGATTGAGCGGGCGATACGAATAGCGTCGTGATCATCCTCTGCAAAGTGATCCGTAACGCCGCTACGAGCGCAATGCACAACTGCTCCACCGAGCTCCTCTGCAGAAACTTCCTCTCCCGTTGCCGCTTTGACGAGGGGTGGGCCTCCAAGAAAAATTGTTCCTTGCTCTCGGACAATAATCGATTCATCACTCATCGCCGGAACATAAGCGCCGCCCGCTGTACACGATCCCATCACGACTGAGATTTGCGGAATACCGTGAGCACTCATCTGGGCTTGATTGAAAAAAATACGCCCAAAATGATCGCGATCAGGGAAGACTTGATCTTGAAGAGGAAGATACGCACCCCCTGAATCAACAAGATAGAGGCAGGGAAGCCCATTTTCAGCTGCTATTTCCTGCGCGCGGAGATGTTTCTTAACGGTCATCGGAAAATAGGAACCGCCCTTCACGGTCGCATCGTTGGCGACGATCATGCACGGTACTCCACGAATTGATCCAATCCCCGTGATAATTCCCGCTCCGGCGCGTACCCCGTCATACAGCTGATGCCCAGCGAGAAGTCCCACTTCAATAAACGGCGCCTGTTCATCGAGTAAATACTCAACCCGCTCACGAGCGGTAAGCTTTCCGCGCTCGCGATGACGCTCAATCGTAGCGTCATTCTCGGGGTTCACGGTCGCAGCAGCGATGCGACGAACGGTATCGAGGGAGGCGAGCGACCACTCCCGATTCTCGCGGAACTCGGGGGAGGAAGTTGAAAGAGATGATGCAAGCTTCATTTTAATAGCCGCGGTGTGGGTGGTTTGAGTCTTGGTTGCGGCATGGGCGGCGGCCAAGATAAAGAAGAGAGCGATGACGCTCGGGAATAATCAGTGCTCACTGACTATTATTGATCAGCAATAAAGGACTGACTGCGGTAAGAATTAGGCGATCACTAAGAAATATTTTGCCCTAATAGCTCCTACAGTATGGCTTTGCAGGGAATGTATCAAGGGCGTAAAGAGTGGGTCAAAAAGTTTTGATCTAAATTTGGCACATAGCGTTATGCAATCACCTAATGGAGGTGTCATACTGTTATCGTGAAATAATGGTTGAGAGCATATGACTTATTCCCTTTCAGATACTACCTACCAAAACGACGCAGAATCAGGGCTTGTCCTACGCAAAGTGGGAGATCAACTCTTCAAGGTCGGTGATTACATATATCTTTACGATACCGCCGTCGGTCAGGTGCTTGCGAATAAATGGAGTGAGGAAAAGCTTAGCGATCCCAAATCGTGCACGGATGGTCCCTACTATCCTTTAGGTGGCGGTAGAGAACCTGGCGAGAGCTCAGTTGACTGTGCTCTTCGTGAGGCGATAGAGGAGACAGCAGGGAAAGTATCTCTTTATCCAAAAGAGCTCGTTTTTTGGGATCGGTTTCTGATCCCGAGCAAAGACCCATTTCGCTTCTCTGAGTCAACCCCATGGATGCACGGTAAAGAATGCACCGTGTACGTTGCCCGAGCCTCAAAGGCGGCGATTGGAGAGATTAAAACAGTAGAAAAGGACGGCGCTGTCTGGAAGTTCGATTGGTACGATGCAGCGGTTGTATTCGCACATAACAACTATCTGGACCTAAGCGCCTGGCGCGGCTTTATTTCTCGGGTGGGGTGGGCGCAGTAGGGGGAGGCACTTCAAAGAGGTAAACGCTTACGATCAAAAAATCGATCCCTCAATGAGCTTCTCCAAAAAGTGATTGTCGAGCGAGAACTCTAACGACCCTCACCGCCCACCGACTCTATCTCCTGGCCCTTCGCCGTATCTTTCACCCGATACCCGATTGCAAGCAGCTCATCACGAAGAGCATCAGAGCCTTTCCAATCTTTATTTGCTCGAGCGGTTGCTCGTCTTTCGAGGAGCTGTTTCACCTGCTCAGGGAGTTCGCTTGTTGTGGTGGCTTTGAGCTCGTTGAAGCGCAATCCTAGAACCTGATCGGCGTGCAAAAGAATTGCGAGTCTATTTGTTGCAGAGCGGGTCGTGTCTTTTAGCACCGCCATCAGAGCGGCCATTGCTTTTGGGGTGTTTAGATCAGCGCAGAGACCTTCGATAAATTCGTGGGGTAGTTCGATCGATGATGAATCAGCGACAGACGATGCAGCACCTTCTTCTTCGGCTGCTGCTTTCAGATTTATAACCGCACGGCAAAGCTTTGTGTAAGCTGCCTGGGCATTTTCGACCGCTTCCCAGGTAAAGTTAAGCTGCGATCGGTAGTGAGACATTAGGCACAGATAGCGAAAAGCAAGGGGGGAGATCCCTCGTTCTGCAAGATCAGAGAGGCAGATCAAATTGCCGATGCTCTTTGACATCTTCTCGGCATTTATTTGCATAAACTCACCGTGCATCCAGGTCGAAACCCAGCGATGACCGATCGCTGCTTCTGATTGGGCGATTTCGTTGGTGTGATGGACCGGAATGTGATCTATTCCCCCACAATGAATATCCACCTGTTCGCCAAGATGACATATTCCCATCGCGCTGCACTCGATGTGCCATCCGGGATAACCCCGCCCCCAGGGTGATTCCCAGGTGAGCTCCTGATTTTCAAATTTTGAGCGGGTAAACCAGAGCGCAAAATCAAAGGGGCTTTTCTTGTGAGGGTCAACTGCGATGCGAGCTCCGGCACGCATACCCTCGAGGTCTAGTCGCCCGAGCTCGCCATACGAGCCGAATTTCTCTACATCAAAATAAACATTTCCACCCGCCTCATAAGCATAGCCCGCCTTTTGCAGACGCTCGACAAGTGAGATCATTTGGTGAATGTGATCGGTTGCTTTGCATACGACTGAAGGGCGCAGCAGATTGAGAGCATCCCAATCCAAAAAAAATCGTTCGGTATAAAATGCTGCTATATCCGCAGAGGTTTTCCCCTCGCGACGCATCGCGACGAGCATTTTATCTTCGCCACTATCGGCATCATCGGTGAGGTGCCCAACATCGGTGATGTTCATGACGTGCTTTACCCCGAATCCAAGGAAACGAAGAGTCCGCACTAAAAGATCCTCAAAGAGAAATGTCTTGAAGTTGCCGATATGCTGAAAGCTGTAAACGGTTGGACCGCAGCAGTAGATTTTTACCTCAGAAGGATCTTTCGGAGAAAATGGTTCGAGGCGCCCAGAGAGGGTGTTGTGGAGAGTGAGGGTGGGGGAAGGGAATAATTGAGGTTGATGCGACATATTATGGTGAGCAGAGGTGAGGAGTGTGAATTTTTAGGTGACGACCAAAATTAGGGTTGGCTGTCGCAAAAGGTCACTAATCCGTTACTATGGAGGATGAATCTTTTGGGCGAACAAATTGGTATCTGGTGTGCTAAATGTACCACAGACCAAAAAAGTACCCAAGGTCGCTTGTTTTAGCGGAGATTCTCACATTTCTCTAATCGGGTATTTATCGTGGCAGTCGGTGACGAATTAAAAAAACTGGTTGATACCTTTCCCGCCCTTCCAGGTGTATACCAGATGAAGGATCAAAAGGGGACGATTATTTATATCGGTAAGGCAAAGTCGCTTAGCGCTCGAGTGAGAAGCTATCTGGCTGGAGGTGATGGGCGGCGACAGATTCCAGCTCTGATGGAGCGAGTGATTACGATTGATCCAATTGTCTGCGCGTCTGAGGAGCAGGCTGCGATTCTTGAGCGGGACCTTATCATTCGGCATCAGCCGCGATACAATATCAAACTAAAAGATGATAAAGCGCTCCTTCATATTCGGATCGATCGCACACACCAGTGGCCACGTGTAGAGCTAACAAGACACCCTCGTGATGATGGTGCTGATTATTTCGGGCCCTATAATTACAGCCACGAAATAAGGCGGATCCACGAGGTGATTCGTCATCTTTTCCCTCTGAGAAGCTGTTCAGACTCAGTTCTCAACAACCGAACGCGACCCTGTTTAGAGTTTCAAATCAAGAGATGTGTTGCACCGTGTTGCGTGTCGGTCGATGAAGCACAATATCACGAGTGGGTAAGAGAGGTAGTAGCTCTTCTTAAAGGTCGTACCAGTCAGCTTCTTGAGGATCTTGCTGAACAGGAACAGCGAGCTGCTGCAGAGCTTCGCTTCGAGGAAGCAGCAATAGTGAGAGATCGGATTGATATCCTCGATCGATTTTCACGTGGTGAGCAGATAGAGTTTCATCGGGGTGAACATCGCGATGTATGGGCAATTTATCGCGAAGGCAAGATAGCTTGTGTCAATGTGTTGGCTGTTCGTAATGGTCGTGTACACGACAGCTCGCCCTTTCTTATTGAGGAAGTTGAAGTTGGTGATGAGGCTATTCTGGAGAGTGCAATAAGCCAATTTTATGAGGAGGGTCGGGAGATTCCAGCGGAGATTCTTATTCCGATTACTCTTGAGAATGAATCAATGATCGCTGATCTTCTTCGCTCTCGAAGAGGAAAAACACCACAAATTTCTGTTCCAAAGCAGGGATCTAAGGCACGGCTCCTCGAACTTTCTGAGATAAATGCGAGACAACACTTTAGTTCAACGGTTCAAGCCGATGCCAGATATATGACAGCGGCTCGAAAGCTTGCAAAGATGATGCATCTGTCCCAAATACCGCGACGCATAGAGTGTGTTGATATTTCAAATCTTCAGGGTACCGATGTAGTAGGAGCGCTCAGTGTGTTTTTAGATGGAGCTCCACTGAGACGGGAATATCGCAGATATATAATTTCGCAACAGGATAAGCAGGACGATTTTGCTGGAATCTACGAGGTAGTTACTCGTCGATTGCGGCGAGGTGTTGAATCGGGTGAGCTCCCCGATCTCCTCGTGATAGATGGGGGACCTGGGCAGCTCGCAATGGCATTACGGGCGCGGGATGAATTAGGGGTGTCGCTCGAAATTATATCAATCGCAAAGACCCGTCTTGAGCGTGAACATCGGGGGGCAGAGCCGACAAGGAAACCGGAGCGATTGTTTGCGCCGTGGAGTGAAGAGGCGGTCCCGCTCGCAGATAACGATGAAGTTACTCATCTTCTCGCAGCTCTTCGCGATGAAGCTCATCGTCATGTTATAACCTTTCATCGAAAACGGCGGGCGCAACGGCTACATCGATCGGCGCTCGATGGTGTTCCAGGTGTTGGAGCTGAGCGGCGACTTCGATTAATGAAGGAGTTCGGTAGCGTTGCTAGGATGCGAAAAGCCACCACTGAAGATCTTGCTCGGGTTGGACGGATGCCAAGACAGGTTGCCCTTAATTTACGCCGAGCGCTTCATCGACCGAAGGAGGAAGGCGGTACAGAAGAAGAGTAGGATAGTGCCTCTGCTTATATCGCGAGTGAGTTGAGACTTTCTGATGAGATAATATTTTCGATAGTCGGCGCAACTTTTATTTTCTGCAGCCGATAAAAGAGGGGTAATGTTTCCCCCTTTATTGATCTTTTCACTCGATGAGGCGAGGCTCAGAATGTCAAAATATGGGCTAATTTAGTTCAAAGTTCGAGTAGCTAAACGTATCGAGTAAACATAAGCCCTGTTCGCGCAGGTTGTTCCAAAAATTTTTTTGCTCTGGGGGGAGAGTGGGCCTAATGGATATCGGTATCTCTCGTGAATGGTTGGTGGTTCAACGTTCGGTGGTCGGCGATTCGGTGTTGGTATAATCTCTTTCACCGTGTTTCGTTACTCTCAGTATCAATATTTTTCATCGTCGGACAGGCTATCGGCATCATCGCCTCACCGCCTGTTCGGATAATCGTTTCGCTTCTTGTAGTTGGGTATTCCTCTTTTACTTTTTTCCTGAGATCGATAACAAAAAGATCTGAGCAACCGCTGCTTTATTGTAAGCGAGAGAAAAGGTTTCGCGTCGTAGTCTCGCTATCCTCCTGCGTGCTGCTTGGTCTTATCACTGTTTCCAAGCGACCTATCGTTGCAGTTGCTCCACAATCTGAAGTCGGTCTCAGAGGCATCGTGACATCGCTCCGTCGCTCCTCAGCGGGCGCTGTTCAGTTCCGTATTTCGGCATATCGGCAAAACTCACTTGCGAAAGGGGGATCGCGGTCCGAGGAGAATTCTCCCCTAAATCTTCTCTGTCGAGCAGCAGCTCTACCGTGGCGGTGGGCAAGCAAGTTAGCAGAGGGGGATGAAATTTTCTTTGTTGCTTCAATAAAGCCACTTCGTTTGTCGCAAGCAGGATTCGGATATGAGGATTCGCTAGCTCGCTCAGGTATCGATGCGTCCTGTTCTGTTAACTGGCTTACTATTCCATCTTTAGTCCCAGATGGCGCTATAGAGCATTCATCAAAAATTTTTGATGATAGAAAAGGTCGAAATTACAACGAAATCGGCCCGAATCCTGCACTTCCTACAGACAGCAAACCGTTGCCTCAAATCATAGGCGATATCGTTACTGATGTTGTTGGAAATACTGAAGCAGCCGCGCTCCTTCTCTCAATGACGATTGGAACAAGAGATCGTCTCAGTAAGGATACTGAGGAGCTTTTTCGTTATTTTGGACTTGCCCACCTCCTCGTAATTTCCGGCTATCAGCTCAGTCAACTCATTAGGGTGATGGGTGCATTTGTTCGATCGACGACTGGACTTTTTTGGCGACAAGTTGATCGATTTCCCCTTGGAATCTTACCTCCTCTGATCAGTTTAGGATCTGGATTGGCTCTGGGTGCCATGGTCGGTTTTGAGGTCTCTATAACGAGAGCTATCGTCGGTGTTGTTTTGATTGAGGTGATAAAAAGTGCGGAGGGAATAAAAAATATGGGCCACTCTCTTCTTGTAACCGCGCTCATTATGAGCGGATTGTGGCCAGGTGTATTATTTGAACCAGCGGGCGCGCTCACCATGAGTGCCCTTAGCGGCATTCTTATTGGTTCCGCCATCGGAGGCAGCGGTTGGCGCGGTGTTATAGGAGCTCATTGTGGGGCTCTTTTATTGGCAACCCTTGTCGCAATGATATGGTTTCCTCCACCGAACGTGGTTGCCGCTATCCTTGTAGCACCGTTTGCTGCTCTTTTTGCGATAATTATTCTCTATGGAACGGTCGTAGGGATTTCAGTAAATACGCTTGGAATTGACCCACACGGACTTTGTTTAAGAGCAGTTGCTACGATTGCTGAAGCTGCTCGCCATTTTCTCTGGTGGGTGCAGCTTTAAAGGGAAAAATTAAGTTGTCAAATGATTGGCGGCTTCGCGGGCCCTGACAACTTTTACTGAGATATATCAGCGAAAACGAGCCGTTTGTAAGTTCGCAGGTCATCAATAATTCTACCCACTCCTCTTACAACACAGTGAAGTGGATCGTTCGCGCGATAGCAGGCAATACCAGTTGCTTCGGAGATTATTCGTGGAAGGTCCGTTAATAGAGAGCCGCCTCCGGCTAAACATATTCCTGAACGGGAAATATCATCTACTATCTCTGGCGATGCCTGTTCAAGTACGGAGAAAATAGCGGTCACGATCGCACTTAACGGCTCTCGTAGAGCACGAGAAAGCTCGCCGTCTGAAATCTCTCTTCTAGACGGAAGACCGGAAAGAATATCTTGCCCAGTAACGATGCAGGAGCGTTCCGAGGTCATCGAGCTTGCCGAGCCAATCTGGATCTTTAGACGTTCGGCTTCAAAGCTTCCGATATTCAGATATCGCGCATCTCGGACATATTTTTGAATGGCTTCATCACATGCATCGCCAGCATAGGGAGATGCCTCAAAATGAAGAACCTCGCCTTTGCTCATGACGGCGACCTCGGTGGTTCCACCGCCAATATCGACTATCATTCGTGCGGCTGTTTCATCGAGCGAGAGTCCTGCACCGATTGCAGCAGCGACCGATTCACCAGCAAGGAGCACCGTACTAACGCCGCTGTGAAGAGCTGCATCTGCAACCGCTCGCCGCTCGGCATACGATATTCCGGAAGGCACTCCAACCACGAGTCTAGGTCCTCTCATACTAAATCCGGTCTGCACTATACCGAGCAGATGCCGAATCATCGCGGCGGCGACATCGAAATCCTGAATAGTTCCATTCTTTAAGGGGCGAACAACAGAGGTCGATCGACCTGTCTTGCCGTACATCTCCTTTGCACGGTGCCCAACTGCAACGACTTTGCCGCTATCCTGATTGATTGCAACGACGGTCGGTTCGTTAAATACGATACCCCGTTTTCGGACATAGACGAGGGTGTTGGCGGTGCCAAGATCCATCGCAATATCGTGGGACCACGCTAACCGGAGATGAGGATAAATACTTGCGGCGGCACGATTGGCAAATGGATGGGATATCAGTTGGGCTGGGGATGAAATTGAGGATGACATTGATGACGAGAGCGATCTGCCGTAAGACGGGGATGCAGCAGTCTGAGCACTCGAGGAGAGCGTCGGGAAGGTAAAGGAGGAGCGCTTGGGAAGATTCATAACTGCCTCATTAGGAGAAAGGGCAGAGCAAACAGCCTACCGCCGACAGAGTACGGCAAACCCCTGTTCTCCGACAAGAACGAAAAGCCCCAATACACAATTTTTTTACAAGTTACTTAAAGTAAGAGGCTACAAGCAACACTCAGAGGCTGCGAAATAAGGGAGTTCGAGTCGATCACCCTACGGCAGAGTCAACCGAGAGATGGAGTAAAGAGAGAGAGGGTCATTTACCGTACCGGCACATGCTTCCAGGGAAGCAGCGATGTTCTGATACGCTCCAGATTTTGCGCAAGCTCCTGCTCAACAAGAAGTCCCTGACATGAATCGATGAGCTCGAGGGCATAGTTCATGTAAATGAGAGAAAGCTCGATATGACTCCGCACGAATGAGGGGCGAGATTCTATCGCTCTTTTCAGGAGGTCGATAGCCTCGGCAGTTCGTCCGAAATTACGATAATGGACAGCGAGCTCAAAGAGAGCTTTTGAGTTGGCTGGATTGTCTGCGACCTCGCGCTGAAGGAGGCGTCCATAGAAGAGAAGCTTTTCACGGAGAGCAGATTCACTTCCTGAGTGACCACTGTTAGATATCTCCAGATGGACATCCTGGTGGGTTACCTGCTCAAGCTTCTCGAGTGCTTGATCAAGAGTTTCATGAACTCTACCCGAGAAGTAAAAGCGGGGATCATTTTTAAAGATGCGGGGATGGACTGAGGTTTGGTTCCGCCCATCTCTTCTTGGGGTGTGGAGATGTGCGAAGCAAAGATCTGGTTGCACGTTGAGCATCGCGACTATCTTATGGAGGTAATCGGGACCTGGGATTTCATCGGCATCGACCTGCATTATGTACAAGGAGCGGGAGTTTTTGATGAGCGTGTTTCGAATCTTGGAAAAGTCGTCCTCGAACGGGATCTGAAGATACGGTATGCCGACCGCGTCGAGATACTCCATCGTTTTATCGGTCGAGCCGGTGTCAGCTATAACGAACTCTCGGACGATCGGCGCGTAATTAAGAAGCTGCATACCGATATTTGCTTCCTCGTTTTTGACCATCATGTTGAGGGATATCGAGAACTCTTTCGGAACGACCACCTTAATGCCTACCTCATTAATGAGATGGTGATAATTGATGGAGCCGATGGTATGTTCCTGAATGTGTCGAGGAGCATCATCGGTGGCGTTATAAAAGGTGTGTTTGCGCTTAACCTCTTCGTTATCTGCGTAGCCAAGGTGATCGATAACGATATCGCACAGCTTAAAGCCATTAGCGGGAATACCGAGGGGACGATTGCCGGTATGTAGTCCTTTATCCTCGGCGCCGCGGATAGGACGGAGCGAAGGTGGGACTAGTTTGTTCCTCCACATGCGGGGAAATGCAGCCATTCCCCAGGGGCCATCGACTCGGGCAAATTCGTATCCGCGCCAGTAGTTATTGAAGAGAAATGAGTAACCAATTAGGCTCGGGTCGAGAGGATTCATCAATTGATCGAGGCGCGAACGTTCGGTGTGCTTACCAAAACACTCGTCGTGATCGAGCATAATAACCCAATCGTAGGAACTTTCGTGCGCCTTCGTCATTATCATCAACCGGTCACGAATCTCATTGAAGGGAGTTGTCGGTGTATTTGATGAAAAGTCAATAAGCTTTTCGCCGAATATCTCGCGGCACAGCTCCTCAGAGAACTCAGGGTGAGAAGAACGGTCTGAAAGAATGAGAGCCCCATCGACGAGTGGCGCGTTGCGTCGAGCGCAATGAGTGAAGGTTCTTAGTTGTGAATCAGAGTCTATCTTGACCCGTTGAATCAACAGAGCGGTTTGTGGAGATAGGGTCCGATACTTTTGGATGTATGCGGACCAATTGCGGACCCCTCCTCTTAGTTCGGGAAAATCGCGATTGATTGTGGCGCTACCGTGATGGAAAACAAAGGTATCGTCCGAAATGACCGCCCCGAATCCCGATCGAAAGGCTCTCACGAGGTAATCATTGTCACAATATCCGCCCGGACTAAACCTCTCGTCGATAGGCCCTACGGTTTCGAAGACCTCCCGTTTCATCATCAGGCAAAAGCCTGAGAGAAAGATGGTCAGGCGAGCGGATGAGAGGATATTTCCTAGGTAGTCCTCGAAGAGTCGCTCGGAGCCCTCGGTCGTTTTTACGGTGGTGATCGCCAGCGGAATATCTTCGGGGGAGCGTATGGTAGCCTCCCAGAGACGTTGGGCTCCCGCGACGTTATTCGACCGAGGGCCAACCAGTCCGATATTCGGGTGATAGATGTGAGGGATGGAGAGGTGTTTTTTTAGAAGTGGTAGCCAGTGCGGAGTAACGATCGTGTCGTCATTAAGCCACACGATATAGCGTCCCGATGACAGCTCCATTCCCCTATTAGTCGCTGCGCAAAACCCAAAATTTTCCAGCTGGGGGAGGTATACCAGGTGCTCCCCTATAATGGATTGCAGGTCGTGGCAGATAGAGGCGGTGTCATCAGTTGAGCCGTTGTCAACGACGATGATCTGATAACTTTCTCCCTGACTGCTCTCGACAATACTGGTCAGACAGCTGGATAGCAAATCCGCATTGTTGCAGGTTGGGACGACAATGCTGTACTCGATGTCCATGGGTACCTCGCTGGCGGCGATAAGGGTAGAGGGGGGTGGCACGACCCGACCATAGGTAGCGAAACCTCGGAAGTTTACAAAACTGACCGGCTCGATGGTGATCGCTGAAGTTATCGGCTTTGAAAGCGGGGGAAACGCTATATTATTTTTTCAGTCGATTTTATCGAAGAGGATTCGGCCGAGGTGATAGTAGCGAAAAGATTACTACTCGCAAAAAAAATAGGCTCAGAAGCTAAACCTTTCCGACAAACTGTCGTTCTGCTGCTATAGGTGAGACGGAGAAGTACTTAGGCAGAAGGCGGGAGAAAGTATGGTTTACTTATCGAACTTTTTGTTGAATTCGCTCCAGAGTTACAATCAAAGACGATTGCGGAGTATAAATCGCTCATCTATTACTCAGGGAAGGCAGGTAACGACCGAGGCTTCTAATGGGAGGGGATCTCAGACTGTAATACAAAGCTCTTCGACAGGAGCGGCGAGTAGGGTCGTCCAGAGTGGTGCAACAGGGGTAGCGCTAACTGGATCGTCGGTCTCGCGAGTATCTGTTACCGATCGAAAAGTTCAGGAAATTGACAAAGGAATCGAGACCTTGTCTGTAGCCCAGGGAGCAATTGAGGAGCGGCGGTTATTGTTGTCCCAAGCTCGGGAGCTAGCTGCCACCGCGGAACAGGCAGGAGCCAACCGAGCATCGGTGGGGAGTCAGGTGAATGCAATCTTGCAACAGGCCAAAGAAGTTGTTGCGGGAGCTTCGGTGGGAGGTAAGAAGGTTTTTGGAACGGGTCAGAGCGAGATCCGGGTCCCGTCTGCCGTCGCGGGTAATTTTGGTGTCCAGTTGGGCGGTTCCCGAACGGTTACTACAACCACCTATACGAGCAGCGCTGGTTCGAGCACTCCG
>Ga0114973_10002383_pt1 | contig 13667 bp, 11 predicted proteins | sample M_140807_MF_Meta_FD_87025 | JGI IMG/M metagenome (GOLD analysis project Ga0114973, IMG submission 87025) | Freshwater microbial communities from Lake Montjoie, Canada to study carbon cycling - M_140807_MF_MetaG | ecosystem: Environmental > Aquatic > Freshwater > Lake | place: Lake Montjoie... | reverse complement strand
GAGTGGCTTGACCTTCAAACTGATCTGTGTTAGATAGCATACCGTTCTTGATTTGTCTTGCCAAATCATGTAAATTGTTATGATATGTCTCACCGATATACATTCTGTGATCACCTAACACGAATAGGTTCCAACCTAGGACTGCTCTTCCCAATGCTGTATCAATATCAACGCAATGAGGGACTATCTCTATTTTACTTGATAATATCGGAATAACTGCAGTCATATCTTGTAGATTAGACGGATATACTTGCCTATCAAAACTGTTTTCAAACCCTTTGTCAATAAAATATCTAATCAGGAGTTTACGAACAACATCTGTGTTGGAAACGTGTCTGATTTTTTCTAAGTCTGTAGATTCCATATTTTTCTCACTAGTTACTTTATTTTTACATCTGCCTTATTTTGGAATAATTATTAGACTTAGTCACTTTAATTTCCTTATCAAACACATCATGCATTTGGTTTCTGTGGGATATGATTAAGATCGTTTCAGCCTTCCTTGATAATTCTTGCTTAATTATATTGATAAGCCCGTCTATACCATCATCATCCATACGACCATCTACCTCATCTAAGACCAAAACATTGCACTGCCTACCGTACATCGCCTCATGAAAGTCAAAGGCAGCGAGCATAAATGCTACGTCCGTGCGTTTCCTCTCTCCACCAGACTGAAAATCATAACCCCACATGTTGCTGTCTAAACCCAGATTTTCAGTTAAATTGACCTTAATATCCAGATTCAACATGTCCAAATAGTGGTTCAGTCTCTGGTTAATAAAAGGGATATGCTCTTTAAAAACATAGCTTTTAATTTTATTTCTTTCTGAGTATGCTTTACTGAGATATGTGTAATGCCTATACAGTAATTCTTGTTGCTCTTTCTCTTGTGTTGATTCAGTTATTATGGTTTGGTCTTCTACTATCAAATTTTCTAAGTCATCTAAGCTCGACGTGTACGGGTTCTGCTCATTTTTTATCTTTGTAATGTGCTCTAGATCTCTGTTTATTAACTTTAGCAATTGATTTTTTTCATCAATTATCGATTTTGCTTCTCTTAATGTTACCTTTGGCTTTCGTTCTGCGAGTTTTGATTCTGTGGCTGATATATTTTGCATTAATTTGCTTTTTTCAGCCATTAGGCCATTTAAAGTTTCTTCTTCTGTCGCTTGTTGGGTAATCAATGGCTCAATGTGCTGCTGAATATGGCTTTCATCTATGTCTTGCATGCAAGACAGGCACTGCTTGCCTTTCTTGTTTTTCCATGAAGCTGCCTTGGACTTTAAATCATTTATCGTCGATTCAACTAACTTCGTCTTGCGAAGAATGTCGTTCTGGTCATTCTTCATCGCTTCTATCTTATCATTAATTCTGGTGTAGACCTCCCAAATCTGTGTTATTTTATCCAAGTCTGGTATCTTTATAACATCAGCTTTCTGCTGGTTTACGTCTATTGATGTCTGTATTGATCGTATTCTGTCGGTTTTACTGCCTTCGAAATTATCTCTTAATTGTGTGTTTTTCTCGATTTGTGTGGTGGCCTTGGCGATTCTGGCTTTAGCGCTTTCGATTTTGATATTAATTTTTGACAGCTTAGCGTCAACTTTTTCTGCGCTTGATTTTGCAGCTGTAGCGTAGAATGTAAACCTATCGACTCTCAGGATTCGCTCTAGTGCTTTCTTCCTGTTATTGTCTGCCATTTCTAGCCATGATTTGCTATATTGTGTGAAAAACGCTGAGCTTGTGAATAACTCCCAGTCTAACTGTAAGTCTTTATTCAATAATTGCTGTAAGTTCTTATTTGTGCTGAGCGTATTTTCTTCGCCGTTCTTTGCATAGAGTAGCTCGTTGTGGCCTTTTAATCCTCGTGTTCTGGTTATACTATCGCCGTTCTTTAACGTTATTTTAACCCAGCAGTCTTTGCCAATGAAATGGTTTATCACGGCATCCCCTGGATTAGCCGAGTGCATTGTGCGCCCGAATAATGCCCATAGGATTACGTTTGGGATGGTTGATTTTCCCGATCCGTTGCTTTTCTTTAAACCGTCTTGTGTTTCGTCTTCGATTTCGCCTGTTATTAAAACCTGCCCTAGCTCTGACAGGTCTAGGCTCGATGTTTCTTCGCCGTAACTCATAAAGTTACGCCAGCTTACATTCTGTATTTCTAGCATGTGAGTCTCCTGCAGTTAATAATACTGCAGAACCCAATTATTCACCGGCTTTGATAGCTGTGTATTTGAGCCCTTTAGATTCAGAATATTTAAATCTTAACCACCAAGCACCCAATGGCTTCGGCGGATGGCCTCTTTCAGCTGCCCATCCCTCTTTACAGGATGATTCATCTTTGTAACCAGGACTTCTTATTGATGTCAAGATGCTTCTGGCTATCTTGCCATTCTTGTCAAGTCTTTCTTTAGCCATTTCAAGAAAATAGCTATCATGCGTGTGGCCAGAAACCATAATGTCGGCATCTGGAAGGTAACTCGCCTGACGTCTTGTTGATAGAGTACCAAAGCTCATCATCCCGCCGCCACCATATCCGTGGTGATACCAGAGATTCTTACTCACGACAAAGCCACGTCTTTTAAACATGAATTTTATCCAACCAGTATACGTCTGGTTAAAAGCATCAAGTTCTTTTGATAACAGCTTGGTGAGATCGACCCCGCATCTCTTCAATATGTTGGTTTCATGATTGCCGGGGCTAAGCATCAAGAAGTTATCTTTGTATGGCTTATAAAATTTGTATGACTCTTCTAAGACGCAATTCAGATAGTCCTCTCTGCCATGCTGCTCTTCAGTTAATGCTCTTGCATCTTTGCGAGGGTCATATTTTCCCTGCATGACGCAAAATAGGTCACCAAAGTCACAGATTATCGCATCCTTGGCTTTAGCTTCATCTAAATGCTCTTTTTCAAGATCACGTCGACAATGACCGTTATCATGGTGGGCATCTGATCGCAGCAGATACCATCTTTCCCAATTATTAGAGGTAATATCCTCATTAATTATAATGGTTGTCTTATTTCTTCTTACTTTATTGCCCAGTATATTATGATGTTCAAAATCATCGTTCGAATGAAAACCCATTTACACCTCCGTTAAAGGAAAAGGCACAATATTTTTTTACAAGAAATATAAATAAACGACAAGATATTATTAACCTAGACACAATGGTGCGATGATGAAAATAGGAGTCGAAAGCTACGGATCATTCGGAGACTGTTGCCTACTCACACCATTTATCAGAGATCTATCCGAAAAACACGGCACAGCCATCGATGTAGCCGTACACAAAAAATTCGCAGACGCATTTCTGAACTTGCCATTCATCAATAATATTATTCAGATAAACCGTATAAACGATGGTGTCAAGATGTTCAAAGCCTTAAAATATGATTTGTATTTCAACGCCACTCAAGGGTCATATTTTAGAAATAACAGTGGTATGTTCTCCCTATTAGATGTGCCGGATAAATTATCGGGCATAATGAAAGTACACCTCACCGATAGAAGACCTGTATTCATCCCGACAAAAACAGAGCTAAAAATCACTGAAAATGAAATATTCGACCTTGCCATAGAGAGCGAGTACAATAGTGGGCAGAGCTGGTCAAAAGATCAAGACATAATGATGGTACTTAGAGCATTTAAAAATAAAAGGATATTATGGTGCAGTAAGTCGGAGCCACCAGTTGAAGGGTTGCACAGGTTTAACACTCGACGAGAAACAATTGCAGCTCTAATCAACGTCAAGCATTTCTTTTGTGTCGGATCTGGGATCTTTTGTGCTTCGTTATCAAAGTATAAACCAGAGAATTATTACGTTCTCTGGTCTGACGACTATTTTAAGTATATTCAGCGATTCAAGGAGCGAGGCTGGGATTCGACTGTCACTTGGATCGAAGACAGCGAAGATCTATCCTCATGCCTCAACAGGCTGAGAATTCAAGGCTTCCTCAACTAATGCCATCGCCGCATTAATATTGTCTGTTTCAATAGATGCTGTCTGGTGCCGTTGGATCACACGCATGAAACCATCACCCACATTATAGTCGCCCTTGACTGTTTTTAAGGCAGGGCGACCAATATCATCATATATGACTTCCCCAAGTGGGTCAATAGGCTCCTCTCTGGGTGGTTGCTCTTTTTTGGGCTTTTCAGGCTTCTTGCGTTTCAAGGCGATGTGGCTGAGCTCATGATCGATCAAAGCTACACGCTTTTCCTCATTATTGCTTTTCCAAAATTCAGCATCGATCATCAGCTCGGCATCATAGCCTTTTGTGATTCTGTCTTTGAGAGTCACGACTTTTATACATGCTGCTACCGGGTAGCCATGGTGCTTTAATGCATGATTTTCCTCGTCTGAGGACATAGCGAATAGAACCCCAAGACTCACTTTATGTTGGCAGAGCTCGTGGTGGTATTTCATCATGACTGATTCTATGAACCCCATGACTTTTTGGTCTGCTCTCCAGTATGTCGTGCCCAATATATTGACTCCTTAGACGTTTGGCTTGATGTTTACTGATGCTTTCGCAGCTGGTGATTTGACGGTTGATTCTGTAATCATGCCCTTTTCTAACAGCAGCTTTTTGAGCTCTTTGTTAGCGTCGATCTTTGAGACATTCAGTTCTACAACTGTCTTCTCTGTAGACTCTCTGGGCTTGGTGATCGTTACCTTGCCTAGCTGTTCGATGATTATATCGAGGTTATCGCCTTTTGCCAAAGAGCGAAGAGTGTCTTTATAGTCCTCAAGTGGCTTCTTGAGGTCTTCTATTTGCTTATAGATCTTGAGCAGTTCAGTAGCTATACGTTCTTTTTCCATGGGTTCCTCCGACTTTTTACAATACTACAGTAATTTCTTCTGGCATTCTATCACTAATCGCATAGCTTCTAATGGCATATCATCTAATTGGTGCTTTTCGAGAACGTTACTGATAACTATGTTATCCAATTCGTCAGTATTGGGATAAGAAGGCTCTCTAGTCTGCAAATTAAGCTTTTTAAACATTTTGTCTACAATGTTTAGATCTGCATTCTCTTCTGCTATCTTCCTAATTCTATTTGCATAGTCTTCGAATGTTCGTATGCCTAGTTTGTCTATAAGATACTCGGTTTTTTTCATTATGGGAGAAATGATCTTAGAGGATATCCTGGCTTTCGGCGTGCATTCTATCCAATAGTCAATTACATATTTTGAGGCTAACTCTGTCCTAAAAATGTTGATGATTGTCGACTTGACTATGTCCCGTATGCTATCAGACCTGTTTCTGTTATATCTGCTGGATGTAAATCCTTTATGAAAAGCTAGACATTGTGATATCAAACTTTTATAACTTACTTGCAGCATCGTGTGGTAGCTAAGCCATGTCTCTATGTCGGGGACTATTAATTTTTTTAGATCTTTATCGAAAACTTCTGGAAGCAGGGGATCTAACCTTATGAGGTATAAATCCCCTGCGATTCGAACTGCTGCTACCTGATCGTCCGAAAAGATGATTTCGTAAATTGCCATCAGAACATCTCGCTTGCTTTGAGGCACCCCTCGGCAACGCAAAACAACGGATTGTCGTGTCGTTTCACAGCTTTAATATCAAATGGCGGTGACTTTCGAGCAAAAGCATCTTTGACTCTTTCACTGAACCCCTTAGGGCAGCTGGTCCCACCTGCCATATAGATTGTTATGCCATCTTCTATTCTGGCCTCTGATTCATTCTCATTGAATCCTTGTATGATACCTTCAATCACTTGATTAATCAAGACATCATAATGCAGTTCTATATCCAGAGATAGTCGATCCTTCTGTACACAATTAGGAGTCAGATCGATTTCCTGTTTCCTCTTTGTTACCGTTGTGGGCGTTTCTTTCGATTTTCTTTTAAACTTGCTGTTATCTGGATCGTATCCATGCCTCATAGCTACCTGTGTATCGATCCAATCTCCAGCGCCTACCCAGCAGAAAGAATATACTTCTAAGCCATATTTCACATAACTTACGGTCACAGTTCCAGCGCCCCAGGAAATACCTATACCTGTTCCATCTGGGCTCATGTTTAACACGATGGCGTGTGACTCTTTTATTTTATTATAGCTTAATGTCTGATCTGATTTATAGCTTCTTAGTATCAGGTCGACGGCACGCTCGTGATATGCTATATTGTTTTGCTTGTTTAATGCATTCGCTGTAGTGCAATAGCATATTTTTACCTCTTCTTTGAATTTACCAATTTGTCTTTCAGCCATACCTATTAGACCGTGTATGATAGCTGTGAGGACGGTCATAGCCATATCGTCTGGGCTTATGCCTCCCTCGGCCATTGGACGCAGCAGAGTATCGTTTTTAGAATACGCGAATTCTTCTGCGTCTCTACCGATCACCACAAGCTGACCATTTTCTTCGTCTTTAAAGTATCTTGCGGCTCTTTTAACACCGTCTGAGCGTATTTTGCTAGAATCGTTCAGCATGTTTTCGATGAATGGTGTGCCTCTTTCAAAAGGCCAAAAGCCATTTATTTCGGAGATATATTGGGTTTTACCTTTGTCGTCTTTAAACGACAATACCATGGTTTTTGTTCCGACGTCTAGCCCTAGATATGCCATTGTTATTCTCTCGCCTTCATAGTCGTCACCTAGCCTATATACTATAGGTAGGGTGGGAATTTCTACGATTTGATTGTCTGGTGCCGCTGGTATTTCATGTATTGGTACTTTATGGACCAAATTCTTATTACTTTTCGGCACTACCTTAGGTGTATGAGCCAACAGTCGAAATGACTCCTCTGTAGTACCGTCGTAATAATTGATAAATACATCACTGCATATCACCAAATCCTCTGACTGAAGCTGCTCTAGTAATTGCCGAAGAGAATGACTCTGGCTCTTGAGCTGCTTCAAATTTCGTAAATTTTTTTGGCTGCTCCTGCTTAAAGATGCTATCTGATGATCCGGAAGCATGTACGACTCTTTCCTTATCGACCCATTTATTCAATATCTTTAACAGGTCTACGAGACGTTGATTAAAAATATAGACACCATACACCAAAACACCACATATCGATAAAACCGAAATCATGATGCTCATGCAGAATTCATCCTAAAAAGATTTATGCCAGAAGCACGCATTATATCACCAAGCACACGTATATTTTCTTCCCTCTTACTAAGACCATCTTTGATCCAATCATTGTCTGGAAGATACTTCCCAAAGTTATATTCTTCAATATTCGAATCGTGGCTACAGCCATTTATAAACTTATAATCATCACCAAACAAAACCACACTAGCAGCGCCCATCAATACAGCAGCCTGCACAGCAGTGAGACTGTTATCACCAAACTCTTTAAGAGGAGTAAATCCATTGTAAGTCCCGATAGTGACAACATCAACAACAGAGGCACGACCCAATACATCCAGGCTATTCAAAGGCTTTCCATCATGATCTTTAATCACGGCAGGAACAATGAACTGCTCCTCCTTGTAAACGCCAGAAAGATCTTCAATCACCTTCAGATCATTAGTATAAACATAATCGCATTTGTATAACTTAGCCATATAATCGACACCAATAATCACCTTAAACCCAAGCCATAACCTCTCAGGCATAAAAGACATAGATGGACCACTGCCGAGAACACAAATATCAGACCCAACATGCCTTAACATTAATTGGAAAGAAGACAGCAATTCAGGCATACCATAGCTTATAAAATTATCAACAGATTCTACAATACCATCAATACAAGGTAGCTTATCGGCGATCTTTGTAGCAGATAAACCATTTATGACCATATTGCAAATCTTGCTATACTTCGCCAACCATGTTTCTATAATCATCTTCTTATTTCTTAAAGATCTGGTGCTCTTGCTAATTTCAGCAGAAATATGACTATTATCTGATCTGGTAACACGACCACCATAGCAGTAGTTCCGTATTGATGTTTCGATTTCTTCATGCCCGTTTTCTGAGAACACAGCGAAATTGCCGATTCTTTTCACCCATTTTGTTCTCGCAATGTAACAATGGGGTGCAATACATGGGCTTTCGGATCTAGTGCTATTATAGAACTCTAAATCCCATTTAAAAACTGGTGATTTTAAGACCTGTGATTGTGACAACCACCAACTCACGTTAAGGTCATTAATTACAGGAATAGCAAACCCAGTCGTAGGAACTACTTTTATTAGTTCTGCTAGCCAATGCTCTTCGAATTTTATATCACCGCTTAGGAAGCATATTAATTCTGTACTGCAACTTTCGCTTATCCTATTATAAAACTGGCTTTTTGTCTCGTTTTCTGTTGCATAAACTATATCAAGAACATCGTTTGGTGTGCATTCCAATAATGACGATATAGATTTCTGACTTGCATTGTACCATGCTAAAGTTATTGGCATTGTTGGCCTATGTTAGGAGTACTGGCGTCTTTAACTGCTGCTTTTAATTACTGGTGATACAGTATCACCCGGGCAAGATCCATCTTGAATGGCTGGCATATAGAAGAAAGGCTCTTGGCAGCAAGCGTCATTGCCTGGAGTTCCAGCTAATTGCCCCACAACTTGCAATGCTGTTCTGGCTGGCGAACTACAGGACGTTTCTTTACTACTAGCATCATCCGCCCATCTGAAGCTGTGCTTATCCCAATGCCTTTTAGTTCTTATTTCGCTCGTTGGGTGCCAGTTTTCTAAATCTAATTCTGGCGGATCATATGACTTCATCCTGGGCTGGTAGGTTAGAACAGCCTTACACTGTTTTAAAGTCACCTCAGCACTAATGAAAGTGGAAGAGAAAACGTCTCGGTCATTAAGTATGATATTGTTACCAAATAAGGCAACCGTATCAGCACACACACTGCTAGACACAATTCCAGTGTTCTGATCAGTTGTGGTGATTGGTGCATTAAAGACATAAAAGGTACTGCTGTCAACATCATATCTAACGTTAATGACCGGCCTATCAGCCACAATATTTTGACCGTTCAGTAAATTCTCTGTTATTTCTATGCAACTAATACCTTTAGGGCCTTGCACACCATCTGGACCTTGTTGCATACATTTCACTGCAAACCCTCGTGATTTCTTAGGCGAGCTAAAAAATACTGACCCGGAGAGAAAGCAATCTGTCTCATCTAATTGGAAAGATTCTAAGGTCTCTTGTTTTAAGATACCAATCGCATCATCGTACACTGTAATTCTGTTAGTCTTTGTTTTTGTCGGGTCTACTAATATTTCAGCAACCAGCTTGTTAATTGAACCATTTTTGGGATTTAAAATTTCAGCTATGGGTCTAATATCATCTGTTAACCCTAGTTCCTGTCTATTAATATAGCTTAAGAAGGTGTTCACAAAGGTTATGTTCACTTTGTCATTCAAGAAATACCTAGGCAAGTAGTTCTTTTGATAGAACAGTGGGTCATCTATGTCAGCTATCGAGTTAGTAGTGTAGATCCTCACGACCATGTCTGGAACGTGATTGTTTGGAAGATTTACTCTACCTGTAAGGGATAATGGTGCTATGGCAAAAACTTTTATCGGCAATTCGTCGTTTATGGCTTTTGGTTGAAAGGTAATTTCCGGCAATGCTGTTGTGCCTGGTGGACCTTGTTTACCGGGCGCGCCTTGGTTGCCTCTTTCACCGGCGCATATCTGCCTGTAAAGACTAGAATATAGCCTTCCGCTGTCTATTTCCATTCTGATTACGTCATCACCTTCAGGTGTGAATGTAATGTAACGATCAGAGCTTCTAAAGTAATAGTAATACGCTTCTTGCGTTGGAAAGATCTTGAAATAATTAGGCAGCATCATCTTGCTGATAAATTGAATCTTATCGAATATTTCTGGCGTTATTATGCCATTATTTTGGTCATCTACAACAATCGGTACGCTTGAGTCACCCCTATAAATCCATGAGTTTTCCGACGCATTGTAGAACCATTTGTTCTGTATAGTAATAGGCGTGCCGTCTTGTGTCCCCGTAAGCGTTTCCTTAAATTCATCCTTGTCTTTGGGTGTCTTAGGCAGTTCTGGTGAATTTAGTATCGTTGTCGCCTGCGGTGCCGGTATCTGTGACTTTGCGATAGCCACCGTTGGCAGGTTTCTAGGGGAGGTATATCTCGCTCTATTAGAATTTATGAATTCGGGAAACAAGTTATCTGTATCTGCGTAATTCGGGAGATAGAGATTAGCCTGTGTCATATGATCTCTAGCAGTGTAGAGTCTCATAAGAGTACTAATCTGTTTATTATATGTCTCCCGTATAACACCTGTCAGATTCGATAATCTGATTTGGGAAGCCTGGCCAACACTAAACGTGCTCTGATCTCGAACACCGTAAGTCATTAAAGATAGGAGATATTCGGCACTATATGGTAGCTGGAAATCGTCTAAGTTTACGGCGAGTGCACCGTGGCTATCTTGGATCGATGCTTTCAGAAAAGCATTTGTAGATATTGATATCGTATAGGTATAAATGTCGCTAATCAATTTGAACACGTTATGGCTTTTATTTATCGTCTTTAATGACCTGCCATATACTCCGTGTTGCTTTGCTGTTGTTGCTAAAAGCCTAGATCTGAAATCATGCGGCTTGCTCGATGTTTTTATTAATAACGATCTAGCTACTGTTGGCACTGATACTGTTGTGGGTGGTGTAGCCTCTACGGGAGAGCCACTATTGTATATCGCGTTAAGATCTGTCAGAGTTAATTTAGTGTTATAAACTCTTAAGTCGTCTACACTGTCATATATGTAGATCGAGGTGAAGTTGGTTGCACCTGTCTCTGCAGCTGATTGGTATTCGGTTCCCATATTAATCGCGGCATGGAACCGGGGGATGCCTTCAGCGACTATATCACATCTAATATAAACGAAATACCACACGTCATCTGTTATATTCGAACTGACAATGGGAAATGCTGGGAAATTACCTGCATCAGGGTCACTCAGCCGCCAGACAGATGATCCTGGGCCTGAAAAATAGCTTACTGCAAAGCTCACACCACCTGTGTCGTTTACGTCCACCCCGCCAGCTATTTTAAAGCCCGGGGCTCCTCCGCCTGCACTTCTGTGCTTGACCCAGCCACACACTGTCCAGCCTACTGAGGTTATGATACCGGCTGTGTTAGCGTATGCGGCGCTTCCTGCTGTGCCGTCCCATTGTATAGCGTATACTAGTTTACCGGGTGAGTAGGTCGCACCGCCGTTGGCTGTTAAATTATATGCCCCTTCTGAGTCAAGGACATTGTTATTGAATTTCCAGTAGTGCGTCAGGGACATGTATGAGTCCTTTGGTGTGGCTTAGTTTATATTTAATTACTATATTCTTTTATGTTTTGTCCCGGTCCTTCATATGGAAGTAACCTTCCCGCCCCCATAAAAAATAAACGTTTTTTGAACGCTTGTTCATTATGGGCAATTGTACGAGTTAGGCTGCTGTGAGCCTTCTCCTCAAGAACAATCACCAACGTACTCTTATCGCGGTTAGGTTTGTTGGTCGAAATTCTTGGGCATGCTACCCCCGCCTTCTCCCTACGTCCCTCACGCAGGGCCGAACACTCTATCAGTTTCCGTGTTCTTGGTAGCTTCGAGTTACAAGCAATAACACACCACCCAAAAGCATTTTAAGCTTTTGAATCCCTGCCAATACCCTACTCTTCGGGCGATACTTAACCTATTTCGTCGTCAGATTGTTGATATTCTGGTTCTGGTTCTATGCATCACTTTAGTTCCATATTTGACATATTGTCGGTTGGAGTATTTGTGTCGCTTATTTTTTCGTTTATCTGTTCTTTGGGTTAGTTCTTATTTGTGACCTGTATTACCGTGGAGCTGTTATATTGGTAGTTCCAACCGTTACTGCTTGCTTGGGGTGTGCCCTGTGTTCGGCCTTTTAATAGACTGGCGCGGACTGGTTACCGCTACTTCCTCTAGCCGTTATCCATGTAAAAGCAATCCGTTTGCTCGTTTAGGGGGAGGGTTACTTAGTTCTGATGAACTCCATCTCAACACTCATGACCGACAGCAGAAACCTCAAAAGAGTCTTGCGATTGAACGCAGATCATGAGCAACAGGGTTACCAAAGAGGACCGCATGGCAAATAGAGCCACTATGTGAATACGATTCGTATTCAGAGATGATTGGAAATCTCCAAATATAAAATACAATAGGCGAATATAATGAGTCAGCTGGAAGGATTAGAGCTATGATAACGTCTTTTACGTTTATCAGGGTTAAGTCGGACTTATTAGTTGTGACCATTTTTAGAGGTCTTCTCGATAGTAGTAAAATATATAATAGTCATAGTATATGAGGAGATTTTGACTATGCGGTACACTGTTCGATCTATAGCGAATATGATTACTGAGGACCCTAATTCATTTAATGAGGGTGTTCAGTTTGACCAAGATAAAAATGTTGTGTTTGATTTTTCGACTGATAATCCCGATGATATTATAAAGCTTGTTAACATTGCGAATACATTATATGTGGCTAATGTAGCTGGTCATGATTATTTTCTTGCTTACGAGATCCAGTCACTGACAGGAGCATCTCAAGAACAGGTAGGGCAATTAAATGCTGCCAAGGATAGTCTAAGCTGGAAAAACAAGATAGCAACAGCTCTTAAGGGTATTAAAACAGAGATCGACAAGAGGAAGGTTAAGCTTTCACAAGATAGCGGCATAGATTATTATCAGGATCTCGAATATGTAAAGCAAGACACTATTGATTTAGTGGATAGTATCGTGGAGAAGCTATCTGGGGTCGGGCCTGCTGAATTTATTCAAAAAGTGTCAGAGATTAAAAATGATGTTATGTTTATTGAGGATGATACGATTAATGGTCAGATCTTCGGTGAGAGTATAAAAGTCGCCACTAGAAGGACTCCAAACAACTCGGAGGGCCAAAAGAGGGCGATTGGTGCACAAAGAATCATGGCGTCTTTTGATTACGTTCAAAGTAGCCTAGATGCGGTTGCAGCTGAGTTTGACATAGTGGCTGGAGCTAGGGCGAGCAAAAAGCCTATCGCGCAGCAAAAACAAGGAATCATGAAGTCTGGTAAAGATAACGCTAATGATCTCTCAGATTATATCCAGAAAAATCCAACTGATCCAGATGTCCAGCAGTTTGTGAAAATAGCTGGCGATCGATTGGCTCAGATTAAAGACCAATATGATGATATAATCGTGGCTGGCACACCGAAGGCTATAGTTAATTTATTGCTAATGGCTGCTGGCATACAGAAATATGTTACTGTACCTAAAAAAGCAGCTACTCCGAATTTAAAGATTTCGGACATTTTCGATTTTGCTCAATATGCAAAGGACAAGGGATTAAATGGTACGATAGATCCAAAGACAATAATGGTTGGTCAATATTCGAATCTCGAAAAATACTTTCAAGATGGTATAGCACCATATAAAGTTGGGAAAAATAAAGGCAGAGCCAAAGGGTTTAAGATACGGAATGTCTTGCCGACATTGAGAAAATACATGACATTATACGATCTTTCAAGCATCACTCAGAATAACAGCCATGTATTGATGGTTGATGACACTGTACAAACGGGCAGCACTTTGGTTTCCATAGCAAGTGGCTTGCAGTCGGTAAAGGTGGATGGTTTTGCATTATTTGCTACGGAAAGCATATCATTAGACCCAATGAAGATT
>Ga0114973_10002381_pt1 | contig 13676 bp, 10 predicted proteins | sample M_140807_MF_Meta_FD_87025 | JGI IMG/M metagenome (GOLD analysis project Ga0114973, IMG submission 87025) | Freshwater microbial communities from Lake Montjoie, Canada to study carbon cycling - M_140807_MF_MetaG | ecosystem: Environmental > Aquatic > Freshwater > Lake | place: Lake Montjoie... | reverse complement strand
GTGCAGACCGATGGCGTTGCTGGAGGGGATCACAGCACCGGAGATGATGTTGTTGCCGTACATCAGCGAACCGGCAACGGGCTCACGGATACCGTCGATGTCGACGGGGGGAGCTGCAATGAAAGCAACGATGAAGCAGATGGTAGCGGCCAGCAGGCAGGGGATCATCAGCACACCGAACCAACCCACATAGATGCGGTTGTTGGTGGAGGTGACCCACTGACAGAAGGATTCCCAGCCCTGGGAACGGCCGCTGCGAATCGCAGTGGACATCAGAAGAGAGCGGTTGGTTGAGATGGATGCCCCGTCAGGCCAGAGATCGACCCAGACCTAACCATGGAAAGCCAATGCAAGGAGGCCTAAAAACCCTAGGGCTCACATCACCGAACGCAACGCCTCAAAAGGCAACGTTTCACCTCTCAATCTAACTTCATGAATCATGCTTCATGAATCAAACTTGGGCTCCGTCCCTCAGGCGGGTGGGGCCGAGAGCTGCTGCTCGATCCATCCCCGACCCTGCCCAAGGAAAGCAGCCCAGTCGAGCCTCTCCTCCTCAGCGGCCCGGGCCACCAGCAGGGGGGCCTCCGATCGGATCCGGGCCAGGTCGGGCTCGCTCACGCCGGCCGAAAGAGCAAGCACATCCGCCATGGCCCTGCCCACCACCCGGGTGAGGTAAGCAGCGCTGAGGGCTTGAAGGGCACCTCCCACCAGCCAGGTGGCTCCATGCAGCTTCACGGCGGCAGCCAGCGCCTGGGTGCTCCACTCCACCACGCCCTGCGCCAAGGCGGCCTTGCCGAGCTCGGTGGCGGCGGCCTTGAGCTGCTCGACGTTCCAGGGGCAATCCCACAAGCGCGCCATTTCCTGCAGCATCAGACCGTTGGCGGCGGCCAGCACCAGCAGATCGAGACTTGGCAAGGGGGTGACAAGCACCCCGGCCGCCACGAGCCACTGGGTCCGTCGCTGCAGTTGCTGCCACTCCCGGCGCCGCAGGCGTTCCAGATCCGCCTGCCAGAGGCCGTGCAGCGCCTCGATACGGCGCAGCGCCGTGCGTGAACGAAGCAGGGGTGCCTCTCGGGCCAGCCATTCGCCCAGGGGTGCCAGGGTTGGGGCCAGGTTTGCCGACGCCCCATCCCAGAACAGAAGACGCTGGGGATCAGCCGAAGGCCATTGGCGCAGAAGGTCAGCCCTGGCGTCCTCGCTGTCATGACCAGAGTCCACGGTGATCAGCAGCCACACCGGCTGGCCTTCCGGCACCGACTCGAGCCAGCGAAGTTCAGAAGCCCGCAGGGGAGAGGCCAGGGAAAAGAGCAGGACATCGGCGGCCGCGGGTCCAGCGGGCCAGATCCAATCGGCCGGGCGACTGCCGAGCGGCACACCCACCTGCAGACGCAGCGGATGGCGCCCTCTCAGGGCCGTGGCCAGGCTCCCCAGACGATCCATCTCGACCGGGGCAGGGCGCTCAACCCCCACGAGGGCCAGATGCAGTTCGGGACTGAGGCGCTCATCCTCGAGCTGGGCCAGTTGGGAGCGGCGAGCCTGTTCTCCGGCTTCATGGCCCTCGAGCACGGAGAACCTGGGAATCAAGGCCTCACAGCGCCCGTCCCAGTCGGCCAGGCTGTTGGAGCGCCAAGGCGAAGGGGAGCGGCCGCTGGGGGTGAGCAGCCACCAGCCACCCGCCAGGGCGCCGAGACCGAGTACAAACCCCCCACCTGGGTGAAGCACGTGGGCCAGACCGTCGAGGGCCACCGCTCCGCCCGCCAGAACCAGGGCAGGACGGCTCCATACCGGTAGTCGAGGCATGGAAGCCGGCCAGGGCAGTGGGAACGACATCCGTGGCGGTGGTTCGGCCGGGCCGTGGCTCAATGGTTGGTCAACGCGGCCGTATCGGGCCTGGGAAAAGGAATCCCCAGAGGGGGCGACAGGGGACTCGGAAGGGAGCATCGGTTCCTTCAAGACCTGGGCTGGGAGCTCGCGCAAAGCCTCTCTAGCTCAGTTGGGCCCCATCTGGCTTAGGGCTGTCAGGTGGGACACCGAACGACGCGAACGTCGCCAATAAGATGAATTGGTCGAGGATCCACACCATGACCCCTGGCTCCCGACCATCGGGCATCTCCGCCGCCCCGCTGCTGACGGCCCGTCAGAGCGCCGAGTTGAACCACTGGCTCGATCTGCTGGAGGCAACCTCCCACTGGCACGGTCAGTTGCCGGTGTTGCTGCTGGAGCGCTGCTGGCTGCGGCTCAGCGTGGTGAAGGTTGAGGAGCTGGCCCGGCGCCTGCCCCCCGACAGCAGCTGGGACGCTCCAGAACTCGTGCGGTACCGCGAGCTGGTGGAGCGGGGGCATGCACCCCAGGCAGCCGAACAGCTCTGCTGGCTGGAATTCGGTGCGGAAGCCTGTCGGCAGGCCCAGCTCCGCCTCTGGGGAGCCCAGGAACGGGGCAATCAGGGCTGGACCCTGGAGAGCTACCTCCAGCTGCTGCGCGACTACCGCCGTCACTTCGAAACTGGGGCGAGGCGGCAACTTCCCTTGCTGGTGCTGGCCCGCCGGGATGAGGGCAGCAAGGGTTCCGTTCATGAGCTGGTCTGGCTGGGGCGTGGCAAGGGATAAGCGATGCGCCACACTTGCTCCTGATTGCAGGCTGCGGCCATGGCCGAAGACACTCTCCGCTCCATTCCCTCCCCTCGGCAGGAGGGCCAGGGCCGCAGCCCCCGTCAGGGCGACACCCGGGAACCGGGCGGCTTCCGGATCCGCCTGAGCGATAACGAGATGCAGGCGGCCAGGGCCCTGCAGGAGGCCCTCGGACTCCGCTCCACGGTGGCCGTGCTCGGCTTCTCGCTCCGCACCCTGGCCCAGCAACTCGAATCGGGCCAATTGGATGAGCTGGTGGCCCAGCAACGGGCTCAGGCCAGCGAACGCGGACCCGCAGGCGCAGGACGCGGCGAGCGACGCGGACCCCGCGATGAAGCGCGCGGCGGTGGCGGTGGCGGTGGCGGCAACCGGCCAGCCCGGGCCAATCCCTTCGCCAGGCCCAGCAAACCGGTGGTGAGTGCCCCCGAGCCCGAAACCCCAGACGAAGGGCAAGCTCCTGACCTTGCCGAAGGGAGCCCGGAAAGCGGCATTGAGCCAGTGTTGGAGACGCCTGGGTTGGGCATTGAGGAATCCGCCGAAGCCGCACCGGAAGGCGGTGGCTCTTCTGCCCCTGCCGACGACGGTGGCGCCACCGTCGAAGCCGGGGCCTAAGCCGCATCCCGATGACGACACCGCGGCCTCGGGTGCTGTCGGGGGTTCAGCCCACCGGCGCACTCCATCTGGGCAACTGGCTGGGGGCGATCCGCAACTGGGTCGACCTCCAGGACAGTCACGACACCTTCTTCTGTGTGGTGGATCTGCATGCCATCACCGTGCCCCACGATCCCGCCCGTCTGGCCGAGGACACCCTCACCACGGCCGCGCTGTACCTGGCCTGTGGCATTGATCCACAGCGTTCCACCGTATTCGTGCAGAGCCAGGTGAGTGCCCACAGCGAGCTCTGCTGGCTGCTGAACTGCGTGACCCCGCTCAACTGGCTCGAGCGGATGATCCAGTTCAAGGAGAAGGCGCTGAAACAGGGGGCCGACGTGTCGGCCGGTCTGCTCGATTACCCGGTGCTGATGGCCGCCGACATCCTTCTCTATGACGCCGACCGGGTGCCGGTGGGGGAGGACCAGAAACAGCACCTCGAACTGGCGCGCGACATCGCCCAGCAGCGCATCAACGCCCGCTTCGCTCCGAAGGGGCCGGACGGCGAGCCCATCCCCCTGCTGAAGGTTCCGGAACCCTTGATCCTGCGAGAAGGCGCCCGAGTGATGAGCCTCACGGACGGCCGCAGCAAGATGAGCAAGAGCGATCCCAATGAGGGCTCCCGCATCGCCCTGCTAGATCCGCCGGAGCTGATCACCAAAAAGATCAAGCGGGCCAAGACCGATCCGGTGATGGGGCTTGAGTTCGGCAACCCCGAACGCCCCGAGGCCGACAACCTGCTGGGCCTCTATGCCCTGCTCAGCGGCCGCAGCCGCCAGAGCGCGGCCTCCGAGTGCGCGGCCATGGGTTGGGGAGGCTTCAAGCCCCTGCTGGCGGAGGCCACGGTGGAGGCCCTGCGGCCCGTGCAAGAGCGCTATGCCGACCTCCGCCGGGATCCGGCCACCCTGCTGGCGGTGCTGGCGGATGGCCGCGCAAGGGCCCGCGTCGTAGCCGAGGGCACCCTGGAGCGGGTGCGCAGTGCCCTGGGCTTTCTGTAGGGGGAACGACCCCTTACGATTGAATCATTGGCGCCGTATTGATTAGGTGAACTGATGCTTCGGGCCCGGTCTGGAAACGCTAACCGTGACCGTTGCTACGGACCCGTGGTCTAGGCGATCTACATGGTGTGGCCTGCGATTTGAGTGTTTCGGATCGCAGTCTTTTGTTGTGATTACACACAAGAGCGCATTTGTCTAGGTCGGTGAGCGGGGGGTAGGCGGCGCCGCAAGCCAGCCGTCAGGGTGACCATGAATTCGGTTTCCGCCTGCCCTTGCTGTCCCGCCTGCCTGCATCCCCCCTTCGCCGCTCCAAGGCGCCGCTGACGGGCCCCCTCTGCTCCGTGGGTCTGGCGGTTGCCCTACCTCTGGTGATGGGCGGGCTTCCTGGCTCCGCACTGGTGAGGACCTACCTACCGGCCAGCCTCGCCGGGCCGCCGGTGGACACCGCCATCGCTCCCATCAGCCTGCCACCGGTCGGCCGCATGCAGCCGCAGAACCTGGCCTTTGGATCGGCCGGTCCTGGCGTTTACCGGATGACTGCGGAACGGCGTGCCCTGCTGAACACGATCCGGTTCGCCGAAGGAACCTGGACCAATGGACGGGGTGACGGCTACCGCATGCTCTACGGCGGAGGGCAGTTCAAGGACTTGGCCCGCCATCCCGAGTTCGTGGTGACCAGCGGCTACAGCAGCGCCGCCGCCGGTGCCTACCAGTTCCTACCGGCCACCTGGAACGAGGCGGCCCGACGACTGAACTTGCCCGATTTTCAACCCGCCAGCCAGGACCAGGCGGCCCTCTACTTGATGGAGAAGCGGGGTGCCCTGGCCCGCTTCGATCGTCAGGGCCTCAGCCACGATGTGGTAGCCCTACTGGCCCAGGAATGGGCTTCGCTGCCGACCCTTCACGGCGGGAGCTACTACGGGCAACCGGTGAAAGGAGTGGAGGAACTGCGGCGCTTTTACACCGAGGATCTGGCGCGCCAGCGGGGAAGAACGGTCTGATCAGCGGGCGGCGGCTTCAGGGTTCGCGATAGACCACCCGGCCCCGATCATCGTTGCCCACATCCAGCAGGTGCTCTGCCAGTAACCGATCAATTTCACCGCGTACCACGGCACTCCCGGCCCCGGCCGGCAGCTCGAGCTCGATGAGGGCATCGTTCAGGCTGAAACCATCGCGGCCGCTGGCCCGGGCCAGCCGCAGCAACTGGCGCTCAATCGACGGTAGGGCCGCACCATCCGGCGTGGCGAGGCCCAACTGCAGCAGGGGGCGGTTGGCTTCCTCCACCATGCCCGGGATCAAGAACAAATCCACCATCTGCCCGATGCCCACCAGGCCGAGGGTCATCAGCCAGATACCACCGCTCACGGGCTTGCGGCAGTAAAAGCGATGGATGCCGTTGAGGCCGAACAGGCCCATCGCCCAGAACAGATAGGTGAGCCCCACGCTGCGACGCTCCTGCCGCAGCAAAGCCAGGGCCGCTGAAGGAGAGGGGAGGCGAGTGATCAAAGCAGCGCAGAAGCACGGCCTGGATTCTCCTGCTTAGGATCGCAGTTCCGTGTGTCGGATTCCCGTGCCTGCAGCCGCCTCCACCAGCAACAGCTCCGAGGTGGCACCGGCCGGCAGCAGCAGCACCGCCAGCGCGGGCGATCGGGGCAGGGGCTCCAGCGCGTCAGCGCAGCGGGATGCAGGGTTGGCCGCGGCACCGGCTCTGCCGAAAACCAGCGAAAGCCCCCAGCTGCTGCGCATCCGTCACTCAATGAGCCATGTGATGGCGATGGCGGTGCAGAAGCTCTTCCCGCAGGCCCAGGTCACGATCGGTCCCTGGACCGAAAGCGGCTTCTACTACGACTTCGACAGCCCCGATCCCTTCAGCGAAGCCGACTTCAAGGCGATCAAGAAGGAGATGATCCGGATCATCAATCAAAAGCTGCCGCTCGAGCGCCTTGAGGTGAGCCGCGCCGAGGCGGAACGCCGGATCCAGGCCCAGAACGAGCCCTACAAGCTCGAGATCCTGGCTGGCATTACCGAACCGATCACCCTCTACACCCTCGGCGAGGAGTGGTGGGATCTCTGTGCCGGGCCCCACGTGGCCAACACCGCCGAACTCAACGCCAAGGCCTTCGAACTGGAGAGTGTGGCCGGCGCCTACTGGCGCGGCGATGAGACCAAGGCCCAGCTGCAGCGCATCTACGGCACCGCCTGGGAAACGCCGGAGCAGCTGGCGGAACACCAGCGCCGCAAGCAGGAGGCCCTGCGCCGCGACCACCGCCGCCTCGGCACCGACCTGCATCTCTTCTCGATCGAAGATGAGGCCGGTGCCGGCCTGGTGTTCTGGCATCCCCGTGGCGCCCGCATGCGCCTGCTGATCGAGAACCTCTGGCGCGAGCTCCATTTCGAGGCGGGCTACGAGCTGCTGTACACCCCCCACGTGGCCGACATCAGCCTCTGGAAGACCTCGGGTCACCTGGATTTTTACCGCGAGTCCATGTTCGGCCCGATGCAGGTCGACGAGCGGGAATACCAGCTCAAGCCGATGAACTGCCCCTTCCACGTCCTCACCTACGCCAGCACGCTGCGCAGCTACCGCGAATTGCCGATCCGCTGGGCCGAGCTCGGCACCGTGTACCGCTACGAGCGGCCTGGTGTGATGCACGGCTTAATGCGGGTGCGGGGTTTCACGCAAGACGACGCCCATGTGTTCTGCCTACCGGAACAAATCAGCGATGAGATCCTGGCGATCCTCGATCTCACCGAGAAGATTCTCTCCACCTTCGATTTCCGCAGCTACGAGATCAACCTCTCCACCCGCCCCGAGAAATCAATCGGCGACGACGCGGTTTGGGAGCTGGCCACCCAGGGGCTGATCGAGGCGCTCGATCGCAAGGGCTGGGCCTACAAGGTGGATGAGGGCGGGGGCGCCTTCTATGGCCCGAAGATCGACCTCAAGATCGAGGATGCGATCGGGCGGATGTGGCAGTGCTCCACGATCCAGCTCGATTTCAACCTGCCCGAGCGGTTCGCTCTGGAATACGTGGCCGCCGACGGCAAGCGCCAGCGGCCGATCATGATCCACCGGGCCATCTTTGGCTCGTTGGAGCGGTTCTTCGGGATCATGACCGAGAACTACGCCGGCGATTTCCCCTTCTGGCTCGCCCCCGAGCAGATCCGCCTGCTGCCGGTCACCGACGAGGTGCTGCCCTGGGCCGAGGAGCTGCTGGCCCAGCTGCGGGCTGCCGGGGTGCGCGTCAGCCTGGACCGGAGCGGCGAGCGGCTTGGCAAGCTGATCCGCAACGGCGAAACCATGAAGATCCCCGTGTTGGCCGTCATTGGTGTCAAGGAGTCCGAGGCGCGGGGGGCCAGCCTGCGCAGCCGCAGCCAGGGCGAGCTGGGTCTGGTGGAGGCTGGTGCGCTGGTGGCGGCGGCGGGTGCGGCCTGTCGCGACCGGCTCGCCTCCCTGCCACTGGCTGCCGCCGAGGCCGCGGCGCCCCCTGCTGCCGGGACCTGATTGCAACACGCTCCCTAAGGCGGTACATCGGCCATAGGGCCAAGGAGCCACGCCACACCCTCGACCAATTTGCTGTTGCCCCAATGGCCGTCATGGGGATTCACCATGGCAAAGAACCCAGCACCGCCAGTCCAGACTGGTGTCCTTGCCTCAAGTTCCATGGCGATCCTGCTGGCCGGTGACATCGGCGGCACCAAGACCCTGCTGAGCCTGTATTCGGCCGGGGCCTCCCACCCCGAGTTGCTGGTGCAGGAGCGCTACGCCTCGGCCGACTGGCACGACCTGGGCCCGATGGTGAACCACTTCCTTCAGGATGGTCCCGGGCGGGATCATCCCCGGCCGGAAGCGGCCTGCCTCGCCGTAGCGGGCCCGGTGCAGGGAGGGAGGGCCCAGCTCACCAACCTGCCCTGGTTGCTGGATGAAGCCGCCCTAGCCCAGGCCTGCGGGCTGGCCAGCGTGGAGCTGGTGAACGATTTCGCCGTGTTGATCTATGGCCTGCCCCACCTGCAGCCCCCCCAGTTAGCCCAGGTGCGGGCCGGGGAGGCCGTGGGGTCGGCGCCTCTGCTGGTGCTTGGGGCCGGCACCGGCCTCGGGGTGGCCTTCGGCATCCCAACGGCTACCGGGCTGCAGGCCGTGGCCAGCGAGGCCGCCCATGGCGAATTCGCGCCCCGCAGCGCCGCCGAGTGGGAGCTGCGGGAGTGGCTGCGCCGGGATCTGGGCCTGGAGCGCCTCTCGATCGAGCGGGTGGTGAGCGGCACTGGCCTGGGCCATGTGGCCCGCTGGCTGCTGGCCAGCCGATCCGCTGAAGGTCCCCATCCCCTCGACGACGAGGCCAGGCAGTGGGAAGCGGCCGGCGGCGGCGCCGACCTGCCGGCGGCGGTGGCCGCAGCGGCGGCCGGGGGCGATCCCCTGGCCCGCGAAGCCCTCGATCTCTGGCTCGCTGCCTACGGCTCCGTGGCGGGCGACCTGGCCCTGGCCTGCCTCAGCCGCGGGGGCATCTGGCTGGCGGGTGGCACCGCGGCCAAGTTGCTCGATGGCCTGCGCTCCACCACCTTCAGCCAGGCCTTCCTGGCCAAGGGCCGGCTCACACCCACCCTCAGCGGCATTCCGATCCGGGCGATCACGGATCCGGCCATTGGCAGCTTCAGCGCCGCTTGCCGGGCCAGGGCGCTGCTCGGTTAATCGCATCCGGGGTCGGCCGCTGGGGAAGGGGGTCCACCGGCTGCGAGAGTGGTACCAGTCAGATCGATGAGATGGTGCGTCCCCGGATCGGCCAGGGTGTCGCGGTGGATGTCCCGGCAACGACCGCCAACATCGGCCCTGGCTTTGATTGCCTCGGCGCCGCCCTTGATCTAGGCAACCGTTTCGAACTGCGGGTGATCGAAGGAGGAGGGGAACGCTTCGACCTGATCATCCAGGGGAGCGAGGGCAGCCATCTCAGGGGCGGCCCCGACAATTTGGTGTACCGCTCGGCGCAGCGGGTGTGGCGGGAAGCCGGCGAAGAACCGGTGGCCCTGGAGGCCCGGGTGCAGCTGGCCGTGCCACCGGCGCGGGGCCTGGGCAGCAGCGCCACCGCCATCGTGGCGGGCCTGATCGGCGCCAATGCCCTGGTGGGCGAACCCCTGAGCCGGGAAAAGCTCCTAGAGCTCGCCATCGACATCGAGGGCCACCCCGACAATGTGGTGCCCTCCCTGGTCGGGGGGCTCTGCATGACGGCCCGGGCGGCCTCGAACCGCTGGCGGGTGGTGCGTTGCGAATGGGACCCCTCGGTGAAGGCCGTGGTGGCGATTCCGGCGATCCGGCTGAGCACCAGCGAGGCGCGGCGGGCCATGCCCCGCAGCATCCCGATCCCCGATGCCGTGCTCAACCTCGGCGCCCTCACCCTGCTCCTGCAGGGCCTACGCAGCGGCAATGGCGACCTGATCGCCGACGGTCTGCATGACCGCATCCATGAGCCCTACCGCTGGGGACTGATCCAGGGGGGCCGCGCCGTGCGCGAAGCCGCCCTCGCGGCCGGGGCCTGGGGCTGCGTGATCAGCGGCGCCGGCCCGACCCTGCTGGCCCTGGCTTCGCCTTCGGTGGCCGAGGCCGTGAGCACGGCCATGGTGAAAGCCTGGGAGGCGGAAGGCGTGGCGAGCACCGGAGCCGTGCTGGATCTCCAAATGGCTGGCAGCCGCTGGGACCCCTTGCCCAATAGAGCCAGCCCGGAGCAGCCGGATGGGTAGATTTACTCAGCTCCGTAACTCCGCCGGTGTCCAGCGGGGGCCCCTCCAGGGCAGTTTTGGGCGATCGGCGCCCCCCGGACCATGGCCCAGACGAACGGTTCCAGACCGTTCCCCTCTGCATTCCACCCCGTCGCCCTTCCCCCGATCCCGCCTGTGATGGACGCCACCCTGCCCCTCTCGGCCGCGTCTCTCCCGGTGGAGGGGAACGCCGCCTTCCCTTGGCTCACCCTGATCGTGCTGCTGCCCGCAGCGGCGGCCCTGATCATGCCCCTGCTGCCGGGCGATGGCGACGACCCCCGGCTACCCCGCACGGTGGCCCTAGCGACCCTCCTGGCCGATTTCGGCCTGATGCTATGGGTGTTCGCCCGTCATTTCGATGGCGCCTCCAGCCAGCTGCAGCTGGTCGAGCGCTTCGCCTGGGTGCCGACCATCGGCCTGGAGTGGTCGTTAGCCGCCGACGGTCTCTCGGCACCCCTGGTGGTGCTCAGTGGTCTGGTGACCTTGCTGGCGGTGGCCGCCAGCTGGAACGTGGCCCGCAAGACCCGTCTGTATTTCGGCCTGCTGCTGCTGCAGGCCTCGGCCCAGGCCCTGGTGTTTCTCTCCCAGGATTTCCTGCTCTTCTTCCTGGCCTGGGAACTGGAGCTGGTGCCTGTCTACCTACTGATCGCGATCTGGGGGGGAGCCCAGCGCCAGTACGCCGCCACCAAGTTCATCCTTTACACGGCCACCGCCTCGCTGCTGATCCTGATCAGTGGCCTCGCCCTGGCCCTCTCCGGCGACCACTTCACCCTCAACCTCAGCGAGCTGGCCGCCCGTTCCGCCGGTGGCAGCTTTGGCATTCTCTGTTACCTCGGCTTCCTCGTGGGGTTTGGCGTGAAGCTGCCGATCTTCCCCCTTCACACCTGGCTCCCCGATGCCCACGGTGAGGCAAACGCTCCGGTGTCGATGCTGCTGGCAGGAGTGCTGCTCAAAATGGGTGGCTACGCCCTGTTGCGCTTCAACGTACAGATGCTGCCGGAGGCCCACCTGGTGCTCGCTCCAGCCTTGATCGTGCTGGGCATCGTGAACATCATCTATGGCGCCCTTAATGCCTTCGCCCAGGACAACGTGAAACGGCGGATCGCCTGCAGTTCTGTGAGCCACATGGGCTTCGTGCTGCTCGGCATCGGAGCCGTTGATGCCCTTGGCATCAGCGGCGCCATGCTCCAGATGATCAGCCATGGCCTGATTGCCGCAGCCATGTTCTTCGTGACCGGCGTGTTCTACGAACGCACCAAGACCCTCTCCATCCCCAACATGGGCGGGCTGGCGAAGGTGCTGCCGATCACCTTCGCCTTCTTTCTGGCCAGTTCCCTGGCCTCCTTGGCCCTGCCGGGCATGAGCGGCTTCGTGAGCGAGATCACGGTGTTCCTCGGCATCACCTCCAACGACAGCTTCACCACCGGCTTTCGGGTGATCACGATCGTGCTCGCGGCCATCGGCCTGGTGCTCACGCCGGTGTATCTGCTCTCCCTCTGTCGGCGGGTCTTCTTCGGACCCCGGATCCCGGCCCTGGCAAAGGTGGGGGACATGAACCCCCGCGAAGCGGTGATCGGCCTCAGCCTGCTGGTGCCCACCCTGGTGATCGGCTTCTGGCCCCGTCTGGCCATCGACCTCTACGAAGCCAGCACCACCGCCCTGGCCACGGGGCTGGCTAGCCAGGCCCAAGTGGCCTTCGGCCGGTTGCCCGCCCTGGGGTGATCCCCAACGGGGCCGGCGCTGCGCTGGAATCAATCCAAGCGAACAATGGCCTGTTGATGACCCAAGCCCCCACCGCCGTGAACCCAGACGGCACTGTGTCCGGCGTTCCCGCCCTGCTGGCCGGTGAGGGCCTACCCAAATTCGCGGCGATCACGCCCGATCAGGTGAAGGAGCACATTCCCGTGCTGCTTGAGGACCTCAACACCAGCCTCGGGGCCATCGAGGCGCAGCTGGACGAGGCCCTGGCAGCGGATCAGCCGCTCGCCTGGAACGCTGTGATGGACCCGCTCCACCGGCTGGGCGAGCGGCTGCGTTGGAGCTGGGGGGTGGTCAGCCACCTCAATGGCGTCTGCAACACCACCGAACTGCGCGAAGCCCACGCCAGCCAGCAGGCGGCCGTGGTGGCCTTTGGTAACCGGGCCGGCCAGAGCGCGGTGATCCACCGCGCCCTGAAACGGCTGGATCAGCAGGGCGGCCTCGATGCCACCCAGGAGCGCATCCTGGCCGCCGAGCTGCGGGACATGGAACTGCGGGGCGTGGGGCTCGAAGGGGACCAGCGCGAGGCCTTCAACGCTGCCAGCCAGGAACTGGCCGAACTCTCCACCCGCTTTGGCAACCAGGTGCTGGATGCCACCAACGCCTGGACCCTGAAGCTCAGCGAACCCGACGAGGTGGAGGGCCTGCCGGAGAGCCTGCGGGGCCTGCTGGCCGAAGCGGCCCGCCAAAAGGGTGAGGAGGGGGCCACCGCCGAAGCCGGGCCCTGGCTGCTCGGCCTCGACTTCCCCCGCTACGGCCCCTTTCTGCAGTACAGCCAGCGGCGGGACCTGCGGGAGCGTCTCTACCGGGCCCACGTGAGCCGGGCCTCCGGCGTGGGCGAAGACGGCAGCGACAACGGTCCGCTGATTGAGCGCATCCTCACCCTGCGCCAGGAGCAGGCGCGGCGCCTGAGCTATGCCAACTGGGCCCAGGTGAGCCTGGCCTCCAAGATGGCCGGCTCCGAGGCCGAGGTGGAACGGCTGCTCGAAGACCTGCGCCGGGCCGCCTACCCCGCCGCCCAGCGGGAACTGGAAGAGCTCAGGGCCTGCGCGGATCGCACTGGCGCCGCAGAAGCCGACGACCTGAAGCCCTGGGACGTGAGCTTCTGGGCCGAACGGCTGCGCCAGGAGCGCTTCAACCTCGATAGCGAGGCGCTGCGGCCCTGGTTCCCCCTACCGCGGGTGTTGGAGGGTCTGTTCGGGCTCTGCGACCGCCTCTTCGGCATCGCGATCCTGGCCGCCGACGGCGAGGCGCCGGTGTGGCATCCCGATGTGCGCTTCTTCCGGGTCAACGATGCCGCCGATGGCCGCCCCCTGGCCGCCTTCTACCTCGACCCCTACAGCCGCCCTGGCAGCAAGCGCGGCGGCGCCTGGATGGATGAATGCCTGGTGCGCCAGCTCAGCCCCGATGGCCAGCCGGTGCTGCCCGTGGCCTACCTGGTCTGCAACCAAAGTCCGCCGGTGGGGGACACGCCGAGCCTGATGACCTTCGGCGAGGTGGAAACCCTCTTCCACGAGTTTGGCCACGGTCTGCACCACATGCTCACCACCGTGGAGCGCCCCCAGGCGGCGGGCATCAACAACGTGGAGTGGGATGCGGTGGAGCTGCCCAGCCAGTTCATGGAGAACTGGTGCTATGACCGGGCCACCCTGCTGGGCATGGCCCGCCACTGGCAGAGCGGCGAACCGTTGCCGCAAGCGGAATTCGACAAACTCCTGGCCGCCCGCACCTTCCTTGGCGGCGCCGCCACCCTGCGCCAAGTGCACTTCGCCCTCACGGATCTCAAGCTCCACAGCGAGTGGGAACCGGGATCGGGCGTGTCACCGGAGGTTCTGCGCCGCCGCATCGCCGCCACCACCACGGTGCTGGAACCCCTGCCCGAGGACGCCATGCT
>Ga0114973_10002380_pt1 | contig 13676 bp, 10 predicted proteins | sample M_140807_MF_Meta_FD_87025 | JGI IMG/M metagenome (GOLD analysis project Ga0114973, IMG submission 87025) | Freshwater microbial communities from Lake Montjoie, Canada to study carbon cycling - M_140807_MF_MetaG | ecosystem: Environmental > Aquatic > Freshwater > Lake | place: Lake Montjoie... | reverse complement strand
CTGATTACTTGCCGGATAACGTCACGGTAGAACATTCAGATCCAGTGCAAGGCGTAGTAGCTGAACTGGTCAGTGGCAGTGCGGTGCTGATCATGAGCTTCAGTCACGCAGAAGATTTGGAGATTGTCTCGTCCTGTTTGCACAGACAACGCCAGCGCCAAGATTTGTCTTATATCGGTCTCATAGGCAGTGCGAGCAAATGGTCCAGGTTCAGGCATCGACTGGAGGAACGTGGTTTTGCGCAGGCGGATATTGACTACATCACCTCGCCCATTGGCATCCCTGGTATTCACAGCAAATTGCCAGAGGTGATTGCAGTGTCGGTAGCTGCCCAACTGTTACAACTTCGCTGAAAAGTGAATATGTTTTTCCTGCCAATACAAACAAATTCGCAATCACTTGCAGGGGGTGTCGTCTTCCTCCCGACTTGGTTGCGACACAGAGGTTTATAGTCTTGCCCTATGGAAACTTACCTGCTTGAATGGGCACAACTGCTGTTACGCTGGCTGCATGTCATTGTTGCGATTGCTTGGATTGGCTCCTCCTTTTATTTTGTTTTTCTCGACAGCAACCTGGTGCCTCCTGAAGATGAAGCTTTAAAAACCAAAGGTGTAGGCGGAGAAATGTGGGCCGTACATGGCGGCGGTTTTTACAACCCGCAAAAGTACAGCGGTGCGCCTGGACACATCAACAGCAAGCTCCATTGGTTTTACTGGGAAAGCTATGCCACTTGGCTCAGTGGTTTTGGTTTGTTCTGTTTGCTCTATCTCTGGCAAGCGAATGTGTTTTTGGTAGATCCTGCGGTCCATGTGTGGAGCACATGGGCAGCTGGCGCGAGCGCTATGGCCTTTCTAGTGGGGTTCTGGCTTGTCTATGACACCTTGTGCAAAACTTTGGCTCAGCGCGAGAACGGTGAACGCTGGCTGGGTCTGGTGCTACTGGTTTTGGTAGCTGCTTTGTGCTGGCTTGCCAACCATCTTTATGCCGGGCGTGCTGCCTTTGTCTTGATGGGCGCAACGCTTGCCACCACCATGAGCGCCAATGTGTTTTTCTGCATCATTCCGGGCCAGCGTATCGTTGTCAAAGCATTGACCTCTGGCCAACCCTATGACGCCAACGCATTGGCGGTGTATGGCTTGCGCGGTAAACAACGCAGCGTTCACAACACCTATTTCACCTTGCCGGTTTTATTTGCCATGCTGGCTAACCATGAAGGATTGCTTGTGAACCATCCACAACGCTGGGCGATTCTGTTTCTGATGATGCTCGCCGGCGTTTTGATTCGGCAATTCTTTGTGCAAAAACACAGTTGGCACTTGGGCCGTGCGGCTCACCCTTGGCCTTATGCCTTGGCGGGAGTTGCGTTGATTGCTGGCTTGATGCTGGCGCTCATGCCGACCAACACCACCGCATCTATCGAGCGTTCAACACCTGTCACATGGGAGGAAGTGCAAGCCATCGTCAATCAAAGATGCATCAGTTGTCATGGCGAAAAACTGCAAATGAAAAATCTTCGCCTCGATAGCGTTGAGCAAATTCGTGCGAATGCGCAAAATATTTACCAGCAAGTGGTGGTGTTGCGACAAATGCCGATGAGCAATGCCACTCAAATTACTGAGCAGGAGCGTCAAGCTGTGGGGCAGTGGTTTCTGGCGGGGGCGTCTGCGCCCTGATTTTCTTTTCATAAGCTTGTAGCCGCTTTTCTCTTTCTGCCAAGTATTGCTGGTACTCAAACATCATTTGCTGCTTGTGCGCTTCCTTCGCTGTTTCTATGCGTGCATCTTGAAAATACTTGAGTTTGGTGTTGTAGAGTGCTTGCGACAGAAAAGCATCAGCCCCTTTGTTGAATAATTTCCAAACTGCCCACGCTAAGACCAGCGGAAAAAATACCAGCGCGGCCAATGTCAGCCAAAGCCCCTCTGTGTCATTGGCTTTATCTTTTAAATACTTCGTGATGTCTGATGCTTGCATGGAATACTTTCTGAGGGGATCGACTTTGGTATCGGCTGTCGTCAGAATAACTTGAGTCCATCCGTTATCCTTAGCCCCATGTCTTTACCTTCTACTCCCCACCAAGACCCCCAAGGGTTTTTGCGCCACTTATTCGACACGGCTGTCGCCCGCGCACAACCGTTGTTGAACATGGCTGGTTTGTTGCCAACACCGCCGCGTGGGCGCACGCTGGTGTTGGGGGCTGGCAAAGCGGCGGGCGCGATGGCACAGGCCTTAGAGCAACTGTGGCCGGTTGATGCACGCTTAGAAGGACTGGTCGTCACCCGCTACCACCACACGCCGCCGCGCCCCGAAGGTCTGCTTCAACGCATTGACGTGGTCGAGGCATCTCATCCAGTGCCCGATCAGGCTGGGATGGATGCCTCTGCCCGCATGTTGGCATTGACCCAAGGACTGAGTTCCGACGATTTGGTGATTTGCCTGGTCTCGGGTGGCGGTTCGGCCTTGTTGACATTGCCAGCCGACGGCTTGAGTCTGGCCGATAAGCAACGCATCAATCGTGAATTGTTGGCATGCGGCGCGCCTATTGGGGAAATGAACACCGTTCGCAAACATTTGTCACGTATCAAAGGCGGTCGCTTGGCTGCCGCTTGTGCGCCGGCACAGGTGTTGACCTTGACCATCAGCGACGTGCCAGGAGACGACCCGGGCGTGATCGCGAGTGGCCCGAGCGTGCCGGATGAAACCACCTGCGATCAGGCATTGGCTTTGCTGGACAGGTATGGCATCGCCATTCCACAGACCGTGCGAACCGCCTTACAAAACGGATCACTGGAAACGCCCAAACCAACGGACGCTGCATTTGCAGGTCATCAAGTGAAGATGATGGCTACACCCATGCAATCCTTGCAAGCTGCAGCAGATGCCGCGCGAGCCACAGGTTTGAATGCATATATCCTGTCCGATGAAATAGAGGGTGAGTCGCGCGAAGTGGCCAAAGTGCATGCAGCACTGGCGCGGGCTGCAGCGAATGGGCACGGACCGTTTCAAAAGCCTTGCGTGATTTTGAGTGGTGGTGAAACCACGGTGACCTTGAGAACACCACAGCCAGGTTTTCCCAAAGGCAAGGGCGGTCGCGCGGGTGAATTTTGCTTGGGGCTGGCCATGGCTTTACAAGGACAAAAGGGCGTTTGGGCGCTGGCGGCGGACACCGATGGCATAGACGGTGTCGAGGACAACGCTGGAGCGCTGGTGACACCGGACAGTTTGCAACGCTGCGAACAACTCGGGTTGAAACCAGCCGCGTTTGCCGATCGCAACGACAGTTACCGTTTGTTTGAAGCCTTGGGCGATTTGGTGGTCAGCGGTCCGACCCATACCAACGTGAACGATTTCAGGGCATTGCTGGTGCTGTGATGTGCTTAAGATGGATGAAAAACGCTTAGCCTCTACCGCTGACAGGAGACATGCATGACTACATTTTCCAGACCCATGGTGATGACCGAGCGCCAACGCCGTTTCAGGGAAACCTACCGCGCCAACATCAGCCCGTTTTACAACGGTTTGTTGCATATTGGAGTGATGTATGCGGTGGGTATCAGTTTGCTGGTGTATTGCTGGGGGCAGCTTGATCACGCCACCTGGGCTTGGTGGATAGTGCTGCCCGTCGCCGTCGCCGGTAACTTCGGCGAATGGGCCATGCATAAATATGTGATGCACCGGCATATCGATGTGTTTGCGCTGCGCGCCATTTACGACAGACACACCCGTCAGCACCATCAGTATTTCACCGATACCGACTACACGATTGACAGCGTGCGTGAATTTCGCATTGTGTTTTTTCCTTGGCGTGTGTTGACGGTATTGGGTATCGGCGGCGGCGCTGTAGCTCTGCTGTGTGCTTATGTGTTTGGTGCGAATGCAGGCTACATTGCCTACATGACGGTGATAGGTCACTATGTGTTGTATGAAACTTTTCACTATTGCTGCCATATCCAGGAAAACGCTTTTGTGCGGCATATGCCGTTCATCAACACCATTCGCAGACACCATGCAGCCCATCACAGCTTAGGGCTCATGATGCATAAAAACATGAACCTGACGTTTCCGCTGGCCGACTGGGTCATGGGCACCAGTGATTTGAAACGATCATTGCTCGGCACCTTGTTCAACGGCTTTGATGAATCGCATATTGACCCGACACTGAAGCCGTTGATTGAAAAATTCCGTGATGGGCAAGTGCAGCAAGACAGCGTGACGCTTGAGGGGCCTGTGTTGAATGAGCAGGAGAGGGCGGCATTGGGCGGTGTTTAAGCTGTCGGTGAAGCTTGCGTCCCAAGCACTTTCCCGTCCACCACCACTTGCTCCACCAACCTGTCATCGCCCAGCACAATCATGGCGAACAGTTGTGCTTGCAAACTCTCGGCGGCAGAAATGCGTCGCGACAACAAAGGCGTGGCTTGCGGGTTGAGCACAATGAAATCGGCTTCGCATCCTGCATTCAGATTGCCAATCACGCCAGCTAAGCCCAAGGCCTTGGCTGCACCTGCGGTATGCAGCCACCACAGGTGCTGTGCGCTCAGCGAACGGCCGCTTTGCTGCACGCTTTGACGTGCCACGGTGTAGGCCGCGTGCATGGTGTGGAACGGGCTGAAGCTGGTGCCGCCGCCCACATCGCTGGCCAGACCGTGCAACAAGTGGTGTGACTGCGCCAGCGAGAAGTCGAAAAAACCGCTGTCTAAAAAAAGATTACTGCTCGGACATACCGCTGCCGCCGCACCGCGCTCGGCCATCAGGTCGCGGTCATTCGCATCCAGATGCAGGCAGTGGGCGTACACCGAGCGTTCGCGCAGTAAACCCATGTCTTCATACACGCCCAAATAACTTCGCGCTTGGGGAAACAATTCAGCGACCCATGCGATTTCATCCGCGTTTTCAGCGACATGTGATTGCACCCATACATCTGGGTGAGACGCTGCCAATTCACCTGCGCCGCGCAATTGTGCTTCGCTGGAGGTGGGCGCAAATCGTGGGGTGATGGCGTAACCCAATCTGCCGACACCGTGCCATTTTGCGATCAAGGCTTCGGTTTCGTAAAGGCTTTGTGCCGCGCTAATGTCTCGCAATCCATCGGGGCTGTGGCGGTCTTGCAGAACTCGCCCGCTGATCATGCGTAATTGACGGCGTTGCGCTTGCGTGAAAAATGCATCCACTGATGCGCTGTGCGCAGTGGCAAATGCAAGTGCTGTGGTCACGCCATGCCGCATCAATTCGTCAAAGAAAAAATCTGCCACTGCGTGCGCATGTGCTGGGTCGGCAAAACGGGTTTCCTGAGGAAAGGTGTAGTTGTTTAACCAAGGTAACAATCCGTCAGCAGGCGAGGCAATCACATCGGTTTGCGCGTAATGAATATGCGTGTCTACAAAACCCGGCGCAATCCAGTGGCCGCGCCAATCGGTCGTGGGTAAATGACTATGCGCGGCTTGCAATGCGCGGTAGTCGCCAATGGCGCTGATGCGCGACACACCATCTGCGCCGCGCGTGGTGACCAGCAAGCCATCCGCTTCGAAATGAATCTGATCGCTGTCGGCGTCGGGAAACCAAAGCAGCGAAGCGCGGTAAGCGTGTGAATCTGAAGTGACTGGCATGAAAAATCTAAAGGGTTAGTCGTCGACGAAATTTGTAGGACACGCGCACTAGGTGGTGGTTGAAGCAGGCGTTTGCAATGCCATCAACACGCGCTCAGGCGTCACCGGTGTATTCAATTGAATGGGTGTGTGGCCGCCCAGGGTTTGTCCAACGGCGTCGCGCAAGGCTTCGTAGACACTCATGGCCAACATGAACGGCGGTTCTCCCACGGCTTTGCTGCCGCCTATGGTGTCTTCGCGGTTGGCTTCGTGCCAGAGTTTGATATTGAAGTGTTCGGGAATGTCCGCCGCAGTTGGAATTTTGTAAGTGCTGGCGCCGCGCGTCAATAATTTACCGTCGCTTGCCCACACCAATTCTTCGGTGGTCAACCAACCCAAGCCTTGCACAAACCCCCCTTCGATTTGTCCTATGTCAATGGCAGGGTTGAGTGATTTGCCGACATCGTGAAGTATGTCCACACGCAGCAGTTTGTGTTCACCGGTCAATGTGTCTATGGCGACTTCACTGCACGCTGCACCATAGGCGAAATAAAAGAACGGTCTGCCTGTGAGCGTGTGCCGGTCGTAATGAATTTTTGGCGTGGCATAGAAACCATCGCTCCATAGTTGCACTCGCTGGCTGTAAGCGAATTGCACGGCCTCGACAAAAGTGCGTGGTTTGGCAGGTGTGTGGACTAAGCCTTGTTGGAATACCACTTCCCCTGGTTCGCAATCATCTGCCTTGGCGATGCACAGAGAGATGTTCTGTTTCACTTGCAAGGCGGCCCGCTCGGCGGCGCGGCCATTCAAATCGGTGCCGCTGGATGCGGCGGTCGCACTGGCGTTGGCTATTTTGTCGGTGTCGCTGCTGCTGATGCGAACTTGCGCATTGGGAATACCCAGCACATCAGCAACGATAGCGCAGACTTTGGTGTGTAAGCCTTGGCCCATCTCGGTGCCACCGTGGTTGATGCGCACACTGCCGTCGGTGAACACCGAGACCAAGGCGCCGGCTTGGTTGAACTGCGTCGCAGTGAAACTGATGCCGAATTTCACTGGCGTGAGCGCCAAGCCTTTTTTGATGACTGCGTGACTGGCATTCCACTGCGCAATCTCTGTGCGGCGTTGGCGGTAATTGCAATCGTTCGCTAATTGGGTCATCAACTCAGGCAATATATTGTCTTCCACCGTCATGCCGTAAGGTGTGGTGTTGCGAGGTGCTTGCCCGTACAAATTGCGTAAACGCACATCCAAAGGGTCAAGTTGCAATCGACGCGCCATGTCACCCATCACTGTTTCAATCAACATCATGCCTTGTGGACCGCCAAAGCCGCGAAATGCGGTGTGGCTTTGCGTGTTGAGTTTGCTGCGGTGAGAAACAATGTCTACATCTGACAAAAAGTAAGCGTTGTCGGTGTGAAACACCGCGCGGTCCGCGACTGGCCCGCTCAGGTCTGCGCTGAAACCACAATGCGCCCATTGGGTGGATTGCAAGGCCAACAACAAACCGTTGTCGTCAAAACCGGCTTTGAAATCGTGGCTGAATGGATGACGCTTGCCCGTGACCAAAAAATCGTCTTCGCGTGACAAGCGCATTTTCACGGGGCGACCTGTTTTTTTTGCGGCCAGCGCCGCCCACACTGCCAGGTGACCTGCCTGTGTTTCTTTTCCTCCAAATCCCCCGCCCATGCGTCTGCAAACCACCCGCACTGCGTGCATCGGTAGATCCAAGGCATGCGCTACCCAATGCTGTACTTCTCCCGGATGTTGTGTGCTGCTGTGTATCAACCACTCGCCATTGTCCTGAGGAATGGCATACGCAATCTGGGTTTCTAGGTAATAGTGTTCTTGACCACCGATTTCAAGTTGCCCATGCAAATGGTGAGTGGCCGCCTCCATCTGTGCTTGCGAATGACCGCGCGACACGTGCACATGCGGCAGCACAGTGGCTTGTTGTAACTGCGATTGGCGCGCATCAAGCAGCGGTGGCTCGGTTTGTACTTTCAATATGGCGCGATGCGCTGCGGCACGCGCTTGGGTATGCGAGTTAGCCAATACCAAGCCCAACACTTGCCCGATGTGGTCAACCCTTTCGCTCGCGAACACCGGTTCATCATGGACAAAGGTAGCCAGTAACTTGTCGCCTGGAATGTCGTCAGCTGTGATGACAGCTTGTACACCAGGGCTTGCCAGTACAGCACTCAAGTCCAATGACAAAATGCGTCCGCTGGCTGCGTTGCTGAGAAGCGCAGCGGCATGTAAGGTACCTTCTGTCAATGGCAGGTCATCAATATAGGATGCCAAGCCTTGCACATGCAAGTGTGCGCTTTCATGTGTTGCTATGGTGCTCATGGCAGGTCACCCAATTGCACCATGCCATGGCCTTGTTGTTCCAGCCAGGCGCGTTGCATCAGGTTTTGCAACACCTGTCGGCGGTAGTCGGCACTGGCACGCATGTCTGTGATCGGGGAAAACTCTTTACCGATCACTTGTTGCGCTTGTTTGATGGTTGCTTCATTCCAAGTGGTCCCTAGTAGCGCAGCTTCGGTTTTGCTTGCTCTGACTGGTGTCGCTGCAACACCACCTGCACCTATGCGCACAGACTTAACCAGGCCTTGCTCAATGTGCAATTGCACGGCTAAACACACCGCTGAGATATCGTCTTCCACGCGCTTGGATATTTTGTAAACGCCCAACCATTCGCCGGGCTGCGGGTGAGGTACCACAATCCAGCACAGCACTTCATCCGCTGCCAATGCAGTGTGTTTGTAACCAAGGTAAAAATCTTCCAGCGCGACATGGCGGCTGACCATGCGTGCATTGCGTGAGGCCATCAACACCACATGTGCACCCAGTGCAATCAGCAAGGGCATGCTGTCGCCGATGGGCGAACCGTTGGCTATGTTGCCGCCCAAGGTGCCCGATTGACGCACAGGCCGCCCGGCAAAGCGGTCGGCAAAATGGGCCATCGATGGACGCCGTTCAGACAATGCAGCAAATGCATCATGCAGACTGACTGCCGCGCCGATGGCCATATGGTGTGGGTAATGTTCAATATGTCGCAAGGCTTGAACACGGGTCAGGTCAATCACCTGATCAAAGCGGTGATGTTGTTGCGAGACCCACAATCCTGCATCGGTTCCGCCTGCCATCAATGAAGCTTGGGGATGCCGTGCACGCAGTGCAAGCAACAAAGGCAAAGTTGTTGGCAGTGCGTAGTACGGGTCAGTCGGGTCTCGTTGGTCAGACCCATCGTTGACAGCAACTGCAGGACTTGCAGCGGGTCGCGGATACAAGTGCATGGCACAAGCGGCATCGAGGATAGGCCTGTAACCGGTGCAACGGCACAGATTTCCCGAGATGGCTTCCATGGCTTCCTCTCGGGTGACGGCGCGCCCGTTGACCCGTTGGTACAAATCGTAAAGACTCATGACAAAACCAGGCGTGCAAAAACCGCATTGGGATGCATGGTGATCCACCATGGCTTGTTGAACCGGGTGAAGTTGTCCGTCGCCAGACAGGTCAGCCGCCGTAGTGACTTGCAAGCCGTGGGCTGAATGCGCCATGCGTATGCAACTGTTAACGGTATGCGATTGACTGCCATCGGGTTGAGATAACACCACGGTACATGCGCCACAGTCGCCGCTGGCGCAGCCCTCCTTGGTATCGGTGGAGCGCAAGTCTTCACGCAACAAGTCAAGCAGGGTGCGCGCCGGTGGTACATTGTTCAACGAATGCCACCGTAGACGGTGAATCAACTCAAGTTTGGGAAATGTCATGCAAACTGTGCCAAGTTGTTTATTAGCTATTGTTGCACTGGAACCATGGAGCGGGGGGTGCCCATGAGTCAGGCCGCATTGCTCGAATTAAACAGCATCAGCAAACGCTACCCAGCAGTGCTGGCCAATGACCAGATTTCTTTGCAAGTCATGCCCGGCCAAATACACGCCATCCTTGGCGAAAACGGTGCAGGTAAATCCACTTTGATGAAAATCATTTACGGCGCTGTGCAACCCGATCAAGGAGACATCCGATTTGACGGTAAGCCGGTGCACATACGTAACCCGCAACAAGCCAGGGCCCTGGGCATCAGCATGGTGTTTCAGCATTTCAGCCTGTTTGATACCTTGAGTGTGGCGCAAAACGTATGGCTGGGCTTGGACAAATCCTTATCACTGGCCGAGGTCAGTCGCCGCATCAGCGACAAAGCCGAGGCCTATGGCCTTGACTTAGAACCTGACCGGCCTGTGCACACGCTCAGTGTGGGAGAAATGCAAAGGGTGGAAATCATCCGTGCTCTTTTGTGCGAGCCGCGTTTATTGATATTGGATGAGCCTACTTCAGTGTTAACGCCTCAAGCGGTGGAAAAGCTGTTCGCTGTATTGCGTCAACTCGTGTCTGAGGGCTGTAGTATTTTGTACATCAGCCACAAACTACACGAAATACGCGCACTGTGCACGCATTGCACTGTATTGCGTGCGGGCAAGGTCACGGGTGTTTGCGATCCGCGCGAGCAAACCAATGCGTCTCTGAGTCAAATGATGATTGGCAGCGAGCCGCCTGCGCTGGTTCACAGTGAACGCAAACGCGGCGCATTGGTGTTGTCAGTCGAGCAACTCAGCTTGCCTCGCTTGGATCCATTTGGGACCCATTTGTCAGCGCTGGATTTACAGGTTCACCAAGGAGAAATTGTTGGCATTGCAGGTGTCTCAGGCAACGGTCAGCGTGAATTGTTGTATGCCCTTAGTGGAGAAGATAGTCGAGCCGCGCCAGACAGCATACTTCTTGCAGGACACGCCGTGGGCGACAGCGGGCCTGCACAACGCCGCGCTTTAGGGCTGCATTTCGTGCCAGATGAGCGACTCGGGCGCGGTGCCGTGCCTGCATTGAGCTTGGCACACAACCTGTTGCTCACCCGATCTGAGGCTATCAGCGATGCAGGCTGGATCAACATGTCAGCGTTGGCAATGCAAGCGCAGGCCATCATTGACAAATACCGAGTCAAAGCGGGCGGCCCGCAGGCGGCAGCTCAGTCGTTGTCAGGTGGCAATCTGCAAAAGTTCATCGTCGGACGAGAGATCGATGCTTCCCCCCGATTGCTCATTGTTTCTCAGCCGACCTGGGGTGTGGATGTTGGCGCGGCAGCACAAATCCGTGCGGCCTTGGTGGCGTTGCGAGACGCGGGATGTGCGGTGCTGGTGGTCAGCGAAGAACTGGACGAATTGTTTGAGCTCTGTGACCGTATGCACGTGATGGCGCAGGGACGCATCTCTCCATCGTTATCGCGCGAACAGGCAACCGTGGCCAAAATCGGCAGCTGGATGAGCGGTTTGTGGACTGAAAAAGAAGAAGTGGTGAATTGACATGTGGACATTAGAAGCCCGACCCGAACCCTCAGGTTTTTGGCGCATTGCCTCGCCTTTGCTGGCTTTGGTGCTGACGGTGGTTCTGGGTGTGTTGTTGTTCATGGCTTTAGGCAAAGACCCGGTCAAAGGTTTGCAGGTTTTTTTCTGGGAACCTATCCGCAGTGGATATGCCTTGGGTGAATTGGTGGTCAAAGCCACGCCCTTGTTATTGATTGCCTTGGGCTTGGCGTTGTGCTTTCGCTCTAACGTTTGGAATATCGGCGCAGAAGGCCAATATGTCATGGGTGCGGTGTTTGCCGCAGGCGTGGCATTGCTGGCAGATAAACACAGTGGCGCTTGGTTTTTTGTGCCAGTACTTTTGGCTGGTTTGGTGGGCGGTATGTGTTGGGCAGCCATCACTGCTTGGTTGCGCGACCGTTTCCACGCCAATGAAATTTTGGTCAGTCTGATGCTGGTGTATGTCGCCATCATGGTGCTGGGTTTTCTGGTCTATGGCCCTTGGAAAGATCCGTTGGGTTACAACTTTCCGCAAACCAAAACCTTTGAGGCCGCGACGCAGGTGCCACGTTTGTTCAAAGGTTCACGGGTCAATATCGGGGTGTTGTTGGCGCTTGCCGGTGTGGTTGCGATGTGGGTGTTTTTATTCCGTACCCGCGCCGGTTGGGCGCAGCAAATCGGCGGACTCGCTCCAGCGGCAGCGCGTTATGCTGGCTTTTCTTCAAGACGCGCCATATGGGTAGCGTTACTGGTCTCAGGTGCTTGTGCAGGGCTGGCTGGCGCTTTAGAGGTCGCAGGCCCCATCGGTCAACTCACGCCCTATGTGCCTGTGGGTTATGGATTCGCCGCCATCATTGTCGCGTTTGTAGGCAGATTGCATCCCTTGGGTATGGTGTTCTCGGCTATTTTGATGAGCATGTTTTATATCGGTGGCGAGTTGGCTCAATCGCGCCTGGGCTTACCCAAGTCATTGACGGGTGTGTTCCAAGGTTTGCTGTTGTTCTGTTTGCTTGGGTGTGATGTATTGATGAATTACCGTTTGCGCTGGAAATCTGCTCAAGCGATGGAGGTCGCGTGATGGAAACCTATGCCTTGTTATTTGCCGCCACGCTGAGTGCGGGTACGGTATTGGCCATTGCTGCACTGGGTTTGTTGATCAATGAAAAGGCTGGCATTGTTAACTTAGGTGCTGAGGGCATGATGCTGTGTGCCGCTATTGCAGGTTATGCCACGGTGGTTCATACAGGCAGTGATTGGATGGGCTTTCTTGCAGGCATGGGTGCAGGTGCTGTGTTGGCTTTGTTTTTTGGGGCACTGGTGATTGGCTTGAATACCAATCAGTACGCGACCGGTCTGGCGTTGAGTTTGTTTGGCGTGGGGTTTTCAGCGTTTGTAGGAACCAGTTATGTACAGGCCAAATTACCAGAAAGACTCAGCTATGAAGTGCCCTATTTGGCTGACTTGCCAGTGATCGGACCCGCCTTGTTTCGCCAGCACCCTATGGTTTATTTGGCGATAGGTTTCACCTTGGCATTGATTTGGTTTTTTGAACGTACCCGCGCCGGTTTGGTGTTACGCGCGGTCGGCGAGTCGCCTCAGTCTGCCCATGCATTGGGTTATCCGGTGCGACGCATCAGGCTGGCGGCGGTGGTGTGTGGCGGTGCATTGTGCGGTCTGGCGGGTGCTTACATATCGGTGATTTACACACCCCTGTGGGTGGAGGGCATGATCGCGGGTAAGGGCTGGATTGCGCTGGCATTAACCACGTTTGCCACTTGGCGGCCAGCGCGGATTTTGCTTGGTGCGTATTTGTTTGGTGGTGTCACCATGCTGCAATTTCATTTGCAGGCCACCGGTTTGGAAGTACCCAGCCAATTTTTGAGTATGTTGCCTTATATCGCCACCATCGTGGTGCTGGCGCTGATTTCTCGCAATCCACAATGGATTCGGGTGAACATGCCGGCGTCCTTGGGTAAGCCGTTTTATCCTGGGTCTTAGGTGGTGGGAGAAATTGGGGTCAGAGAAATTGGGGTCAGATGCGGGAATTGGGGTCAGATACCAATTTCCAAAGGAAATTGGTATCTGACCCCAATTCCCGCATCTGACCCCAATTTCTCTGACCCCCATTCCCGTATCTGACCCCAATTTCCAATTTTTTGAAAACCCATGGAAAACCCTGCCAATCAAGGCCATAATGCGGTTTTCCTTGCCCCCAACTCTGACGATTTTTTCTTTAAAGGATGTATATGACTGAATTTAAAAAGCGCACCTGGTTTCGTGCCGCTGCCATAGGCCTTGTCGCTGCTGCCGTCATGGTCGGCTGCGGTAAAAAGGAAGAACCCAAACCCGCACCTGCTGCAGAAGCTCCCAAGGCAGAGCCTTTGAAAATTGCTTTTGCCTACGTTGGACCAGTCGGCGACGGCGGTTGGACATTCGCACACGACAATGCCCGCAAAGCAGTCGAAGCCGAATTCGGCGACAAAATCAAAACTTCATTCACTGAAAACGTTTCTGAGTCTGCTGATGCCGAGCGTAATTTCCGCGACATGGTGTCTCAGGGCAATAAACTGATTTTCGGCACCACGTTTGGTTACATGGAACCCATGTTGAAAGTCGCGGCTGACAGCAAGGACGTCAAATTCGAACATGCTACCGGCTATAAACAAGCCGACAACATGCGCACCTATGACAGCCGCACCTACGAAGGCGCATACATGGCTGGCGTTATTGCTGG
>Ga0114973_10002379_pt1 | contig 13677 bp, 22 predicted proteins | sample M_140807_MF_Meta_FD_87025 | JGI IMG/M metagenome (GOLD analysis project Ga0114973, IMG submission 87025) | Freshwater microbial communities from Lake Montjoie, Canada to study carbon cycling - M_140807_MF_MetaG | ecosystem: Environmental > Aquatic > Freshwater > Lake | place: Lake Montjoie... | reverse complement strand
TTCTATAGGATAGTTATTTGGGTCGGTAGATGGGATTTGATGCCTAATCGAGACTAAGATACGGAGTATGCTTTACTATGGTAGAGTTTTAAGTTTACAGTGACATGGTTTTAAGTTTACAATGCTCGGTGTGATGTAATGGCAGCATAGCGGTCTCCAAAACCGTTCGTTGCGGTTCGAGTCCGTACACCGAGGCCAAACAAAGGAGAATTGGCTGAGAGGCTTAAGGCAGCGGTTTGCTAAACCGTCGATTTAAAAATAGATCCACTGGTTCGAATCCAGTATTCTCCGCCACTTGACAATCCAAAACTTTTATGAGACAATACGTTATGAATACAAAAATGTGGATTGACCCACCAGCGGGTTGGAAGTATGGCTTTCCAAAAGTGTATGATAAGTCGGTTGACGGCGATTGCACTGCATGGATGCTAAAGAACGGTTATCCGCAGAGAGAAATTGACTCTTGCGGCAGCCATTTTCATGTACGAATGTGGGAGTATGTTGATGAAAACGAAAAAACTGAAAAAACCTCGTAATTTTGTTGCAAAAGACCTGATGACGCCGAAATTTTCGATGAAAGTTGAAAAATCAAGTGTGATTTTCTACAATCGTGCATCGGAAAAATCGAAATTATGCAAGGATTATCGTTTTTATGCAAATTGAACGGAAAAAACATGAATTTATTCAAGAAAAAAGTTGAACCCGAAGCAGAAATTGAAAATCCTGATGTAAGTGAAGAAAAATATGACGGTTTTTACTTTGTTCCTGACTATGATGACTTTCATGACAACATGAAACTAGCATTTTTCTCTTTTAAAGATGAAATGAAAGATGCAAAACCGATAGAATCGTCGGAAATGGGAGATAAATTTCATTTGGCGTTTTTTACGTCGGATGAAGAGGGTGCTCCTATATTTGAAGATTCGTTTGAAGCAATTCTAGCGGATCCTATTGTGTATATCAACAATATGATCGGCACTGGAATGTCTGGTTGTATTTTACGCAAGACAGAAAAATCAGATGAATGGTGGACTGACTATCTGGATTATGTAACTGGTGGTGTTTTTAAAGAAAAAGTGAAAGCAGCATTTTCTAACCTAGCGGAGTGAATTATGGAAACTATTTTTAGTGGCGATACGAAGGCAGCAAAAAAAGGTCGTAAGTGGTTGGCAGGCATATTGGAGCAAAGTGTTGTTGAAGTTACCTTTACCAAGAAAGACGGTACCGAGCGTGTGATGAATTGTACACTGCTGGAAGACTATTTGCCCGAAACTACAGGTGCAGGTCGTTCTGCTGGTTCTGATTCACTTGCGGTGTATGATGTTGATGCAGATGGTTGGCGTTCATTCCGTTGGGATTCTATAAAGGCGGTGAAACTTTCAGTGGAGTCGGTTGATGCCTAAATATATCGTTGAGCAGTTGATGACATACCGTAATGTGTATGTTGTCGAAGCGGAAAATGAACCTCAAGCAATCAAGGTTGCTGAAGGTGCCGATGATAACTGGCAGAAGTTTCTTGGCACAACAACTATCGATATTAATGAATGCACCGATGCTCGAATTGCATACTTCAAAGAGAAGGAGTATTTCTGGGACGGCTGTTCGTATGTCGATGCTGATGGTTATATTGCATATCGTTATCCAAACGGTGACACAAACGAACCTAAAGAAATTTTAATTAAATAGGAAAATGCGGGATTAGTTTAATGGTAAAACGTGAGATTTCCAATCTTTTGTTGTCAGTTCGATTCTGACATCCCGCTCCAAAATTATGTCAAAAACGTGGACATTAGAAGTTAAGCAGATGATTGATGATGGTGACCATTTTATTGAGTTTCCAGAAGAGATGCTGAAAGAAGCAGGATGGGAACCAGGCGATACTTTGAAGTGGACTGATAGAGGTGATGGTTCGTGGTCATTAGCAAAGATTAATGAAAATACTGAGGACAAACCCGATGAGAAATGATTAAATAGAGTAGCAGTACAAACCAAGGAGAAAACTATGAAGTGGACTACCCCTACAGCAACCGATCTGCGTTTCGGTTTTGAAATTACGATGTATATCGCAAATCGATAAAAAGAAAGGGCCTTAGGGCCCTTTTTGTATCTCACAATCAATCCATTTTAGATTATTATAATGTTCGTAAGGCCAAGTGCCTTTGGGAATCAAACAGCGACCTAATTCTGGTGAATGTTCTATTCGTACCTGAACAACTGCCCAAACTAACCAAACAAAGTATATTGTAAAAATTGCGACTAATCCATATTTCCATGCTTCACATTTAATTTTATTGATTCGTCTTATTTTTCTTGCTGCTGCTTCTCTTTCATTTTGCATTCTAATGCGGATAGCAATGCTTTGTTCTTCTTGAATTTTAACCATCATTTTTTCAACTTTGGTATATAAGTCACCTAATTCTGGAGGACTCTGATACACCATGATTTCACGGAGTTCCGCTTGCATTGCTTGAAGTTTGGTTTGCATCAAAACTCTTGATAATGCACGTTTACCTACACTATGCGGACCTTCATAGACTTCATAGGCATGACTTTCTTCTTCTGCGAAAATGGCCATGCATGTTGCCATGTTTTCGAAGTATGCACCTAAGTTTTCACCAATAACCGTGTAGAGGTCATCAGGTTGCTTTTTGCTTAGTTCAATTACACGATTTTTTTCTTGAATGTACTGATTATGTTCAGCAACGGTAGGAGCACGATCTTTGTGGGCGGAATGGAATTGTGACTCAAGGTCGCCAAGAATACCCTTAACATCACTTGCCGCGGATGCTATTTCTTTGTAGAGTTTACAACCTTGCTTTACGGCAGCAACAGCACCATTAGCAAGGGCAAAGAGGGTAATTGGATCCATTTATCCTTTTAGTAATCTTTCGTATAGGAAACATAAAAAAGTTCAAAAAAGACAATGACTTGACAATCACCAGGTATTTATGCTAGAATAGAAGTTCGACTAAATAATGTAATGAGGATGTTATGAGTAAATCAATTGACATTAAAGCAATTTTATCAAATAACAAAGAACCCAAGTTTTCGGGTGAATTGTCACAAACAGAACTAACCCAGGCGCTGAGTTGGTACGCACAAAATCGTGATAACAAAGATGCAACAAAATACGTTGCAGATTATTTCAAAAAGACACTAAAAATCCAAGCACCAGAGAGTTTAAAAACCCAGGCAAGTACATTTGGGTTTGTATGTAGGATTGTGAGCATGGGCGGCATCCTAAACGCTCCAAATAGACTCTGGTTTGATAAGACTATTGAGGAGTTAAAGAATGCAGAACAACCTGCCGCAAAGACTGCCAAAGTTGCAAATGTGCTATCAATCCAAGATCACATTAAACGGAAATCGAGTGAGTGTATCGGAGAGTTGGAAGGTCAAATTGACGAACTGATAACTACCAAATTTTCTGCTAATGTTTCACCTTTTGCAATAATGAACACTTTAGAAATAAAAGGTGCTCATACTAAATTTATAATTGATTATTTTAAAACACGCCGTGCGGAGTATGATGATATTTTGACAACCACTGATTCTGATGTCAAAGAGGCATATTCCAACTTTACAAAAGTGCAACTAAAGAAATTAGTGGCATATTGTGACCAAGTAATTGTTGACGGTATGAGACTTGCTGGCGATTCTGTCAAATCACGTAAACCACGAAAACGCAAAGCAAAGTCGGCAGAACAATTGGTAAGTAAAATAAACTATGCAAAAGACTTTGCAGAACTAAAATTAGTATCTATTGATCCAAAAACAATTGTTGGTGCAAATCAATTGTGGGTGTATAATACCAAAACACGCAAACTTGGTTGTTACAATGCCGAAGATGCTGCTGGACTAAGTATCAAAGGTTCAACGATACAGAATTTTGCTGAGAGTAAATCGATACAAAAGACTCTACGTAAACCTGCTGTAACTTTACCTGAAGTATTGAAAGGTGGTAAAGTTGCTCTGCGAAATGTACTGACCGAGATTCGTGCCGCTGAAGGAGTATTGACAGGGCGAATCAATAATGATACAATTCTATTGAGAACGATAAAATGATAATCTTTGACTTTAATCAAGTGGCAATTTCGTCACTTATGGAACAGATTGGTTCTTCCAAGAAATCAGTGGAAGAAAATCTGGTACGTCACATGATTTTAAATGTGATACGAACATACGTGAAGAAATTCAAGGCCACACATGGACCAGAAGTTGTGATTGCTTGTGACAATCGCAATTACTGGCGCCGTGAATTTTTTCCACAGTATAAAGGTATGCGTAGAAAAAATCGTGATGCGTCTGGTCATGATTGGAATTCTATCTTTGAATGCCTGCATAAAATCAAAGAAGAGTTGAAAGAATATTCACCGTATAAAGTGATTGATGTTGACACCGCAGAGGCAGATGATATAATTGCTGTATTGGCGATGCGTCAATCGGCACAAGAAAAGGTAATGATACTATCGTCAGATAAAGACTTTGCACAGTTGCAGAAGTTCCCTAATGTCGAACAGTATTCGCCTATATTGAAAAAGTTCATCAAAGAACCTTTGCCATACGTTCAGTTGAAGCAGATGATTATTCGTGGTGACAAGGGCGATGGTATTCCAAACATTATGTCACCAGATGGTGTATTCGTTGATGGTGGTCGTCAGAAACCTATCACTGAAGCAAAGATCATTGTTTGGTTGAATCAAGAACCAACCGAGTTCTGTAATGAAGATATGCTTCGCAACTACAAACGAAATGAATTACTGATTGACCTAACACAAATACCTGAATCGTTGCAGAAAACAATCATAGATACATATGAAAGTGCCACTGCTAAAACAAAGCAGGTCTTTATGAATTATATGATTGCTAACCGCTTGAAAAATCTATTGGAAGTTATCGATGAGTTCTGAACTATTATATTCCGAAATACTGGAACAATTTACAAACGCACCAACAAAAGAGGAGAAGATAAACGTTCTCCGTAAATATGATGAACCTAGATTCAGATTTTTTCTGGAACTAGCATTGAATCCTAGTGTTGAATGGGACGTTGTTATTCCTCACATGTATCGACCTGCTGTAGAACCCGCTGGATTGAACTTTGCATATCTTGATACCGAAATGCCTAAGATGTATAGGTTTATCAAGAACCATCCTAATCGTCCAGAAGGATTCACCGCAGAAAAAACGACACCACAACTTCAGGTTATTCTAGAAGCACTTCACAAAGATGAAGCGGCAATTCTAGCACAACTGATTCAAGGTAAGTTCAAATTAAAAGGTTTAACTATTGCTTTGGTTAAAGAAGCATATCCTAATATAACGATATGAGAATAGTTGCCGTATCTGGTGGTTTTGATCCAATTCATTCTGGTCATCTTGCTATGCTTCGTCAAGCGGCAGCAATGGGTGACAGATTAGTTGTTGGTGTAAATTCTGATGCATGGTTGACTCGCAAGAAGGGTAAACCGTTTATGAATATTGAAGAACGTAAAGCAATCGTATTGGCAATCAAATGGGTTGACTCTGTATGGGACTTTGATGACTCTGATGGTACTGCATGTGATTTTTTAAATAGAGTTAAAAACTACTATCAACTTAAAACAAATGATTTTGTATTTGCAAATGGTGGTGATAGAGTTGAATCAAACAACGCCGAACTAGGTGTTGATGGTTGGAGATTTGTTTATGGTATTGGTGGCAGTGACAAAAAGAATTCTTCTTCTAAATTATTAAAGGACTGGCAAAATGAAAGTAGCGGTGGTGACTCCAACAATAGGTTCCGATACATTACGGAAATGTATTAAATCCGTTGATGAACAAACATATGAAAATTTAGTACATTACATTTATATCGATGGTGATCAATACTCCGATAATGTATATAGGGATATAGTCTGTGCGCCAAAAGTACGAACTGTCCGTCTTGAAGAGAATGTCGGAAAAGGTTGGTATGGTCATCGTGTATATGCTGCATGTGGTTTTCTTGTCAATGCTGATGTTATATGTTATCTTGATGAGGACAACTGGTTGGAACCTAATCACGTTGAGACACTTGTACAGAAAATGCAAACGGGTGCTGATTGGGCATATTCACTGAGAAAGATTGTTGATAAAGATGGTGAATATCTTTGTGAGGACAATTGTGAATCGTTAGGTAAATGGCCAATTTACTTCGATAAGAATCAGTACCACATTGATACATCATCATTCATGGTAAAACGTGATATTGCTATTCGTATTGGTCAAACATGGTATGGTCAGTGGGGTGCAGATCGTCAATTCTTTGGAGCACTGAAACAGCACTTTCCAAACTTTGCATGTACTAAAGAATATTCGTTGAACTATCGATTAGATGGTAATGATAATTCTGTCAATAAAGAATTCTTTGACAAAGGTAATGCAGAGAACGAAAAGCAATATCCAAATGGTTTTCCTTGGAAGCAGAAGAATAGTATAGAACATGTTGTCGGTCCTGGCATAACAATCGTAGGAGCATAATATGAGAGTATTTGATATGCCACTTGATGGCGTGAGATTAATTCAACCTGAAATTGCTGAAGATTTTCGTGGTACAAATTTTGAATCATATAATGAAGTAATGTATCGTGATGAGTTGCCTTATAGTCCATTTGTCGTAGATAGTATTTCAACATCACGCAAACATGTTCTTCGTGGTATTCATGGTGACAGTAAAACCACAAAACTGGTAACCTGTTTATATGGCACGATTCACATGGTCATCATCAATCGTGATCCTGATTCTAGACAATACAATCAATGGTTTCACACAACACTATCGGACCGCAATAAGCATCAACTGCTGATACCACCAAAGTTTGGTAATGGTCATTTGGTTATGTCAGATGAAGCGGTGTTTAGTTACAAGTTAAATGAATACTATGACCGTGAATCACAGTTCACAATCAAGTGGAATGATCCGATGCACAATTTCTTTTGGCCAGTAAAACATCCTATTCTTTCGGAAAGAGACTCATGAGGACAGCATTGATAACAGGTGGTGCAGGTTATCTTGGTAGTCATTTAGCAAAAGCATTAAAGAAAGCAGGTTACAAAACAATCTGCTTTGATATAAAAGCACCACGCAACATGATCTATTGGGATCGTGCAATACTTGGTGATATTCGTGATTTAATTTTAGAACGACCATTTAAAAGCGAAACCATTGATGTGGTATTTCACCTAGCAGGCCGTATTGAAGTTGGTGAATCTGTAGAACATCCAGAATTGTTTTGGGATGTCAATGTCGGTGGCACAACAAACCTTCTTCAACTAATGAGAGAATATAATGTTAGGAATATTGTTTATTCTTCTACTGCCGGTTTATATCGTTCTGCTGGCACGGATCTTTCGGAAAAAGACGATATAGCAGAAAACAATCCGTATGCAAACAGTAAGTATGCTGCGGAATGTGCAATTCGCAATTCAACGATGAATCATATTATCTTTAGGTTCTTCAATCTTGCTGGTGCTGATCCAGATGGTGAGATGGGTGAGAGGCACAATCCAGAAACCCATTTGATTCCAGTAATGTTTGAAAATCTAAATAACTTTGTTATTAATGGTTCAGATTATAGAACACCAGATGGTACATGTATTCGAGACTATGTACACGTTTCAGATGTTGCCGATGCTCATGTTGCTGCTGCTGATTATATGCAGACACGAATGGCAAATCAACCAACACTATTCAATCTAGGAACTGGCAAGGGACATTCAGTATTGGAAGTGATTCAAACTGCAACCGAAGAACTTGGCATATCTATTGTCGGCAATATCGGACAAAAACGTGAGGGTGATCCACCACGCCTTGTTGCTATCATTGACCTTGCTAAAAAACACCTTAAATTTAAACCTAAACACGACTTAAAATCTATATTGAGAACAGCATATGCTTGGCATGGAAAAAACTGAAGAAATAACATTTGATGACCACAATCACTTTCTTACTGGTAATGTAGACGGTGAAAGTATAGAGAAAGCAATTCGTTGGATACTGATGGGTGCTAGAAAACCATCACCAGAACATCCAATGAAACTGCATATCAATTCAGATGGCGGTAATCTAACGGATGCATTTGCTTTGATAGATGTGATGCGAACTTCTCCTGTTCCTATTGCAACTGTCGGCATGGGTAACTTAATGAGTTCGGCGTTTATAATATTTGCTGCTGGTGCAAAAGGTAGGCGAGCAATTGCTAAAAACACCAGCATCATGATTCACCAATTCAATCATGAGTATATGGGTAAGTACCATGACATGAAAGCATATGCGGAAGAGATCGACAGAATCAATTGTCGCATGGTTGCAGAGTTATCACGCACCAGTGGATTGACTGAGCAAGTGGTAGGAACCAAACTATTGAATCCGAGCGATGTTTGGTTAACAGCAGAGCAGTTAGTAGGACTCGGATTTGCAGACGTAATTTTTTAGGAGAGCACTAAATATGTTGGCTGGCGGCAAGAAGTTTCAGAAACCCGAAAAAACTAAGTTTCGTAAGAATCGTGAAACAAATGAACACTACATCAATGGTAAACAGAAGCACCACGATAAAAGTCTGTATCGACTTTTAAGACAGGAAAAAGACCATGTTTAAAGACCTATTACTAAAACGGATTGCTACACTAGAGGCAAAGATGGCAGCATCCGAGCAAGACAAAACTGAGTTAGAAAATCTTCGAAAAGAACTCATCAAACTATCCGTTCACGACTTCGGCGAAAGTCAACAGAACGAATCTACACATCAACTCCTAAAAGGGTAAAATAGAAGTAAGCATAAATAGATGAAACAACCTTTTTCATCTATTTTCTTATGCCTATCTTTGCTTCTCTCGGTGCTGGTTCAATCCGATCTTATGGTTTAGTTAGACGCCTCTTTGGAGGCGGCGGTGCGACTTCATTAATAACCGCTCAAGGATTTACTAGCACAACATCTTGGACAGTTCCAACAGGCACAACTTCAGTTGACTACTTCATCGTTGGTGGTGGAGGTGGTGGCGGCGACAATGATGGTGCTGGCGCAGGTGGTGCTGGCGGTGTATTACAAGGAACATCTGTCCCAGTAACTCCCGGAGCAACATATACAATTACAGTTGGAAGTGGTGGGGCATCTGCTGGCGGTAATGGCACAAACTCTGGAGCATTCAATACAAGCACAGGTGCAACTTTATTCTCTTGGGCATTAGGTGGCGGCGGTGGTGGTTCATCTACTGGTGCTTTGGGCAATTCAGGCGGTTCTGGCGGTGGTGCAGGTCTTCCACCAAGTGGAAATAATCCAGTCGGAGCACCAGGAACACCAGGTCAAGGTAATGCTGGTGGTGGTGCATCGCATCAACCAAGCGATAGAGGTGGCGGAGGTGGCGGCGGCGGTGCTGGTGGAATTGGCGGAACAAATTCAACACCTATTTGTGCTGCTGCTAATGGTGGTATAGGAATATTCAATTCGCTAATCGGTGCTAATACAGCATACGCTGGTGGCGGTGGTGGTGCCGCTGGTGGTAATTCACCAGTGCAAACTGGTTATGGTGGTAGTGGTTATGTTCCATATGGTAGAGGTTCGCCGTGGTTAGGAACACCTTATGGTGGTGGTAGATCCGTGCTTGATGGTTACTATGGTGGAACTGTTCCAACAGATTCTAGGTCTGGTCCTTGGGCACAAAATGGTAACTTTGGAACAGGTGGTGGCGGTGGTGCAGGTAGATCAAATCCTGGTGGTCAGGGAGGTTCTGGCATAGTCGTTCTTCGATATAATATTGATGCTAGTGCCAACTTGTGGACATTTACAAGTTCTCAACAATGGTTAGTTCCTACAGGAATAACTACAGTAGATTATCTTGTTATTGCTGGTGGTGCTGCTGGTGGTGGTAGACATGGTGGTGGAGGTGGTGCGGGTGGTTATCTTGCAGGAACAGGATTATCCGTTGCCGCAAATGCCACAATGAATGTGATCATTGGTGCTGGTGGTACAGCAGGTGGCAGTGGTGAGGGTGTTGGTTCAAATGGTTCGAATACTATATTTGGAACATTGGTTGCCGCTGGTGGTGGTGGTTCTGGAATATATCCTGGACCAACTAATGGTTTTGATGGCGGTTCTGGTGGTGGTGCTGGTGGTGCAAGTACATCAACTGGTGGATTAGGAATGCCAGGTCAAGGTAACAATGGTGGAGTATCATATCAAGGTGGACCAGGAGATATTCGTTCTTGTGGTGGCGGTGGCGGTTCTGGTGCTGTTGGTGGTGCAGGAGTTCCCGCAGCAGCAGGTAATGGGGGTGCTGGAACATCAAACGCAATTTTAGGAACGTCTTACTATTGGGCAGGTGGCGGTGGTGGCAGTATGTGGAGAGATCCAGGACAAGGATCTCTCACTGCTGGTAATGGTGGTATAGGCGGTGGCGGTGGCGGTGGTGCTGCACCATTAACTGGTGGGTTTGGAACAGGTGGTGGAAGTGCATTGAATGCTGGTGGTAATGGAAGAGCGGTTAATACATCAGAAGCAGGTGGTGGTGCTGGTGGCACAAACACTGGCGGTGGTGGCGGTGGTTCAGGACAAAATCAAACATTAGGTTATAGTAATCCTTTATCTGCTGGTGGTAATGGTGGTTCAGGTATCGTCATCGTCAAAAAATCCACTACACAAAATAAACTTGCAACGTATACTGGATCAGGTTCATTCACTGCAACAACACCGACAGTAGATTATCTTGTTGTTGGGGGTGGAGGTTCTGGTGGTGGTTATGCTTCAGGCGGTGGTGGTGCGGGTGGTTATAGAACAGGAACAAATTATCCTGTAACTCCAGGTCAAGTGTATACTGTATTAGTAGGGGCTGGTGGTGCAAGTTCGAATTCCACATCATTCAACGATGGTAATAACGGAAGTAACTCAGCATTTGATTCAATCGTTTCAGTAGGCGGTGGTTGCGCTTCAGGTGGTGGTGGAGAATCGAGCAGTGTTGGATTAAAATCTAATGGCGGTTCTGGCGGTGGTAGAGGCACAGGTGAAAATGCTCCATGTTTAGGTATGGCAGGTCAAGGAAATAACGGCGGTGCTGCACCCGGTGCTCCTGGAGGCGGTGCTGGTGGTGGTGGTGGTGCTAATGCAGTTGGCGGTGATGGAACTCCTTCTACTGGTGGAGCAGGTGGAGCAGGTTTAGCATCTCCAATTTCCGGCACATCAACATATTATTCAGGAGGTGGTGGTGCACATCAAGGTACTCCGCAAAGTCAAGGTGCTGCTGGTGGTATAGGTGGTGGTGGTAGAGGTTGTCTTGTCAATTCAGGTAATGGATCTACGGTAATTCGTGCTGAAAATGGAGCACATGCAACTGGTGGTGGTGCTGGTGGTGGTGGAACCTCACATCAAAGAACACCTGCTTCAGGCGGTTCAGGTATCGTTATTCTCAAATGGACGTAATGTTGTAAAAATACAACACGCTTGACAAATGACATGTAATATCGTATAATGGTATTACTATGAAAAATTTGCCATCTGTCGGATCGACAATATCCGTAAATTGTCAATATTACACTGGCGCCGCTAAGTTCGAGGGTGTAGTGGTCAGTCCTTATCGTTGGTTATCTACCAATGAGTTCTGTTTACAAACTGGCAATAAAGAATTTCCTGTGTCAGTTATCAATCTTGCAAATGTTGTTGATTTGAAAATACTTAAAGGTTCGACAACATCGGTCCGCAAGTTCAAGGTCAAGGGTTCAAAGAATGATGAATATATTGTAACATTATCTGGTAGTCATTATTCTTGTCATTGCATAGGTTTCAAATACCACAACAAATGCAAACATATTACCAAAGTAAAAGAAAAAATTACCTCTTGACAATTGGCGCATTTATTGATACCATGGATATATTATGATAATACACACATACCACAAGTCTAAGAAAAAGAAAGTAACTAAACAGCAATTGCAAGATCAGCAAGATTTTCAGCGGTCTGTCAATGCTATTCCGTTACCTTCTGGTGGCAAGTATCTGTCACCCAAAGCAAAAGTTCAAAAAAAGTCCGTGTTCACATACCGTGTGCCACGTGATATTGTCCGAGCAGAATCTTTGCCAGACACCGTTAAAGGTGCTATGACAAAGACTGGCATCATGAAAGATTACCACAAACTCGATTCTAGCGACCGAGAGATTGTGGATTATGTAGCAACTTGTACGGCACCATTACACAAAGGTAATTATACCTATGTTACTGAGGGTATGAACCCGGCAAGTTTCGGTCGCAAAAATGAGGTGTTATAATGCTTGACAATTGGAGTTTGGCACGTTACACTATTATTCTTACTGTAAATTAGGAGTTATATTATGAGTATTAAAATTACATCGTCTGGCAAACGTCCCGGCAAACCTGTTCGATGGGAACGTTTACTGATGGTTCTCGCAAATGGTGGTATCGTCACACTTGAGCAAATTCAAACAACTATGCAATATGATGCTATGTATCGCATTGGTGCTGAATTGCTGAATATGAAGTATCGTGGTGCAGTTATCAAAGCACATAAGAACGGTCGTAAAGTTGTTGGTTACGAATTGATTAATGTTGCTGAGATGCTGCATTATCTCACAGATCGTGGTTTCAGTGTGATTCCTATTGTTGATACGTCAATCAAAAAACTTGGCGATTTAAAAGCAAAGACCGCACCTATTGTTGAAGATGAGGTTGTCGAAGTCACTGAATAATAAAGTTCACGGGTGGTAGCCGTCAGCGGTGCAATAGGCTTATTATTAAACAACAATGAATGTCGAGAGACATCCACGTGCCCTATTTTTTTTCTAAGGTGATCATGTCGAAATTTACAAGTTGGGTTTCAAAAAAATGGTTAGCACTTGAAGATCGTTCACTTCATGCTATCAATTCTGCACATTTTTACAGTGCATTGTTTACTGAACGGCAAAAGTTTTACATGGTGGTGATTGTCATGGCAATTCTTGCAATGATTGGTGCAAGAGGTGCTGTTGAATTTATTGCCTTTGTTTATGTGATGAATAAAATTACTCCTGATGAGGATCAGAAATGAAAAAGATTATACCTTTACTATTGTTGACTCTGTTAACCGCATGTCAAACATATCCCCCAATGGCAAATGATGCACGTATCAATCCACAAATGCTTTCAACCAATGATTTACTGAAGGCACAAAGTGACAAGATTGAAAAACTTGAACGTGATATGGCAGCACGGGAAACTGCATTAAAATTTGAGCATATAGAAAAGATGCAAACGGTGCAATTGAAACAAGCACAACAAGTTCCACAAACCGTAAATACGCAATGCAAGTTTTTCTGCTTCTAATATGAATATTTTTTACCTAGACCACGATGTTCGTAAGTGTGCCGAAATGCACAATGATAAGCACGTGGTCAAAATGATACTTGAATATGCCCAACTTCTTTGTACTGCTCACCGTATTATTGACGGTGTTATTTCTACTGGCGTCAGTCTTTCTGGTAGGAAGAAAACTATATATGTTCTTGCCGATAACCGTGATACCATTTTGTACTCTGCTACTCACGTTAACCATCCGAGTGCTGTATGGGTAAGGCAATCAGATAAAAACTATGACTGGTTGTTTGCTTTGTTTCAAGCACTGATGGATGAATACACCTATCGGTATGGTAAAGTACATGCATGTTCAAAGTTAGA
>Ga0114973_10002374_pt1 | contig 13692 bp, 4 predicted proteins | sample M_140807_MF_Meta_FD_87025 | JGI IMG/M metagenome (GOLD analysis project Ga0114973, IMG submission 87025) | Freshwater microbial communities from Lake Montjoie, Canada to study carbon cycling - M_140807_MF_MetaG | ecosystem: Environmental > Aquatic > Freshwater > Lake | place: Lake Montjoie... | reverse complement strand
CTGTGATGTGCTGTAACCAAACACTGCGTAGCCACCTGCAACTTTTTGTATCACAACTGCTGAATAACTGGCACGGTCAAATGGCTGATTCTTGTACAATACCAAGTCATAACTTTCGTCAGGAATCAAGAAAGTTGTATTGGTTGAGTTAGGGCTGGACTTTTCAGTGTAAATTTTGATATACTGTTTGTCTGAGAAACTGGCCATTCTGTAACACAATCTAACATCCAATGCACCTAGGTCAGCAGTGAGGTCAACAGTACTGTCTACACCGCTTTGACGATTGAAGTCCACAATCCAGTCAATGTAGCTGGCCTTGCTGACACCGTTGCCGTATATTTCCAAATCATTGGCATTCAATCTATAACGATTGTTGTACAAGTACTGATTAAGAGTGGTATCAAACTTGTACAAGTCTCTATCAGCAAACAGTGCAAAGAATTTAGCAGGGCGTGTCAATGCCAACAGTCGCATGACTGCAAATGGATACGCACTTGAATTCCACCATGATGCTTCAACTGGACCACCATCGCCCACACTCCAACTCTTGCGGAATGTGGTATCATTGTATGTGCCCACAACTGACTCAAACGGGCTTAATAATACACCTTCTGTGCCTGTAGGAATAACTGACGTTAGTCCAGGTCTTGCATATTCTGGAAGATAATACGGAGCAACAGGGTCTGCAACATAACCTGCTTCCAAGTCGTCCCACAACACCAAGTTATCTTGAGTGTATGGGCCGTCGCCGTATACCAAGTTCCACCAGTCTGGCCGAATTGCAAAACCCAACATTTCCCAAGGAGTTTCCTCAGGTTGCTGTGTGTCATAGTAGTAGCGATAAATGCCGCGCCAGGCTCCGGGCAATGGCTCATTATCTAACTTGCTTTGGCTGCCACTGTAGTTCCAAGAAAATTCATTGGCAGCAACATAATCTTGTGTTTTGTAATCCAGCTTGTTCCAGGCCACATAACTCAAAAAGTCTGTGGCCAGGATGTTGTTAACGTCGTCTATGCTGTAGCCAGTGGTTCTAAATTGTCCAGGCAATACTTCTGCAATACTAATGGGCACAGGATTACCATCCAGTTTCAAGTTGTTGAATATTCTGGTTTCAAATTCCAACAACACGTCATCGCGGATATCACCAAAAGTGCGAGTAATGCTTCCGTCGTGTCCCACAATAACAGTCTGTGTGCCTGCACTGGTTTTTTGTGTGATAATTTCAGGACGGAATGCAGGATACAATCCCAATTTGGTAGGAGTATTTGGCACAAAACTACCATAAGTGGCAGAATATTCTTTTAATGTTAGTATATCACCTAGAGTCAGTGTGGCCAATACAACAATTCGAGGCCCGTCTGTGGCCACCACATAATCAACACCTCTGGTAAGAATTGTACCGTTCAGATACACATTCAACCCCAAATAGTTGGCTGATGTATAGTTGTATACATTGATAGTATCAAATGTGTCGTTGGTGGTATTTGATATGGTGTATGTTGTGGTTTGATACACTGCACCTGCAGGTATCATATCACTCCAATAAAATGGCTGCGATTCAACGCGACCCAAAGTAATATCAGCCATGGCAATATCTAAAATTTCACCAGCAGTTTGATATTGAACCACTTGCTGAATTGCAGTGTTCAGCATCTGACCTTTGAATTTCAGGTATTCGTTGCTGTTGTATTGCAGGCTTGAGAATATGTTGTATTTTTCACTGCGCAAGAAATATCCAGCCAGGGTCAATGGAGAACTCTGTTGCAGTATGGTTGCGCCATATGGTACTAAATTGCCCAGGTCTCTGGTGTTGTTGGCACCGTTGACTGGTCCAGACAGTGTCAACAAGTTTTCACAAATGCTTTCGTAATGTGTGCGAATTGTACCCAGAGTAAAACTGGGACTGTTGGTATTCAGCGGATTGTTCTGTAAATTAATCGGAACTTGATAAAATGCAGTAGCACTGGTTTGATCACTCAACACCAAGACTTCAATGATGTCTGTGGGCAAGTAAGTGTTGAGCAATGTAATAGTTGTGCTGTCAGTGCCCACAATATAACTGTATTCGTCAGGCATTAAAAAGTCTGAGCTGACATAGATTTTTATTGGGGGCAATACAGTGTTTGTACCAACTGCCACGTCAAGTTTTAGCGTTTGGCCAGTGTATGTAAACTTAAACTGTTGGTATTGTTGGCTAGTTGCAGCCGCAGTTTGCCAACCAATGAGTTTGCCAAACACAGTACGATCGACATATTCTCGAGCCACACCTGAACTGATGTCAGACGTGATCGACACGTTGTCTTGCACATACAAGAATGTATCTTTGTACAAGTTGTTCTCAAACACAATATCACCAACGTTGTTGATGTTTAGATACTGTAATGGGAATTGTAAGATAGGATCAAGTATGCCAGTATCACCCACAGCATAACTGAACAATTTGCTGCCCACAAAAGTACTAGAAGGATATTTGGCTCGATTGCCAAAACTAATGCCAGCCAAATCATACACGTTAAACAACGGTGCTTGTTGTACGCCAGTTTTTTGCTGTGCTTCAGTCCATTGCACACCGTCGTACCAAAATGATACACCTTTTTGTGTGGTACCTTCAAGGCACACCACACTTTGATCAAGTAGCACTGCACCGTCGCTGGCCAACACAAGATTGATAATTGGTTGTGCAATCAGCGGTTCTACACTGTCCGGGGTGATAAATTGCACCACATAGATCTTGTCGCGTACTTCAGGATCTGAATCAGCGGCAAAAATTACCCGTGTGCCATCAACAAAAGTATATCCGTCAACACTATATCCTGTGCTGCCTTCAATGTTGCTGAGTGCATCAGTTTCAGAGAAGTCAATAATGTCTACTGGTTGTTTGCCTTCAGTACCCATGTTATACAGTCTGATATTGGGTCTAAAGTTGATAATTGGACGTTTGGCGCGATAGTTGTTGTCCAATACGGCCACTGTGTTGTTGTAAGCAGCACTGGCTTGAATCACGTCTACGTGGAACCAACGATTACTACGAGTCCATGCATTTAAATCTTTGCTGGCACGGTCAATGGTAAGATAATCAACTTCTCCTGGTTCTGTGGCAATGGTACTGTCTCTAGCATCAACCACATACGTTTCTGGAGTGATAAAATTTCGCACTGGCAACAATTCAATTGCTGTGCCAACTCCTGCTACATAGAATTCATTGTTGGCAATGGCCACAGCAGTAAATCCCACCACAGTGGCTGTGCTTAGTTCAAACGTTGCCCCATCGGCCACAGTGGCTATTGAGAATTGAATACCATTGGCTGCCAAAGACTTGATATAATAACTTTGTCCCGCAACAATACCACCAGCAGTTGTGCCCGAAAACACAATTTCTTCGCCTTCGTACAATCCATCGGTTGAACTGCATGTGATGTAATTGCTGCCAGCCTGGGTAGCAGTACAAGTAAATGTAGTTGTGCCCGAACTATAACTTACTGGCAGTACATCACCAGTGAACCGTACTTTGAGACCGTTAGTAAATGCCACTCCATTGGGGCTGGTATAATTTTTTTGCCCAATAATCTGATCAACAAAAATTGTGCTGGTTTCGGTCTGATCCAGCAGGCGAATTTTACCAAAAATTTCTGGATCAGTTCCATCTTGATAATACAGTTCATTGAACAATGCAGTCAATAAAGGTATGCGTTGAAAGTAACCGGTAGCATTTTTATACCAACTGGTATTGCTGTATGTGTTGCCATAACTGATGGTAAATTTTTCATTGATGTTAACGTCGGCAATTTTTGCCAGGCTGATATATTCTACGCCATTGCGATCTACTGTGCTAATTTGCCATACTTGATAACGATCTGTTAGTGGTACTTCGGTAGACTGATCAAAGTTGATAGAATCATAACTGCCTATCGCACCGTTGAATGAATCCAGTCGAGGCAGTGGATCATAGAATGTGGTTTCAATCCACCCACCATCTTCAGCGTCTGCAATATTGTTTGTAAACACCAGTGTACGACCATTGAGGTATGTGGTGCCATCAATGCCGCCATACGTTGCAATAAATTGTTCCAGTGGCTGGTTGTTGATTTGATTGAATTTTAATTCTGTCAACAAATCAATTGGTCCCACATCAGTGAGATTATAATAAAATTCTTGTGCTGTTTTTTGTGGTACATCAAAAGTTATTATACCAAGATCTTCACCGTTGTTGGTAACACCATAAACATCTCGATTGCTGATATTAGGGGTAGTTGGCACAACACCTAATACTCCTGGGGAAGTTTGAATCCAAAAACCAGGACCAGTGCCAGGTGTGCCATCAATCACGTTGATTGTGCCACGCAGATTGGTCTGATTCTCGCTGACATAATACAAGGTATTAGGGGCGTCTTGTGGCACAGTAAATGTTACAAGGCCAAAACTGCTGCCATTGCGCAATACACCCGAATTGTATGCATCGCCTGTGCCTAAACTTAGAGCAGTTTTGATCCAAAAAGGATACACACCATTAAGCGTGATGTTGAACGCATAGGTATTACCACGTGCCAGAGTCAGTGTTGGGTTAGCTTGGAAGTCAATTAGGTATGAAGTGGTACTGTTGTTTGTGACGCGATAGTTCACGGTCTCTTTGGCGTTTTGTGCTACCTGGAATGTGTAGCTGCCGCCACGTACCACATCAATTGTGGGATTGTTTCCAGTCAACCCAGAAAAAGTGTAAACACCGTTTTCACGTGTGACCACAAAGTTGTCACTGGTTGGTATACCAAGTGATTGTACATCCACTGTTTCTGGCCCACTAGGCAACCAAAAGTACTGGCTGAAGTTGATGAAACTATCGTAATCAACAAATGGATCCCATGTGTAGTATTCACTGTTGTACAGTTGGTCAGCACGAGCCTGATCGCCACCTTGGAATCCAATGGCATCATTCAGACCAGGATAAGTTATGACATTTTTGACGTTTTGAGTATCAGGTTCTAAGCTGATAATGCCTGGCTCAAGTTGATAATCTTGTCTTGTGATGTCAGGCTCGACCACATAACTATCATTGGGGTTAACACCCGGACCCACAGTGCGCCCAATGAAGCCTTGTGTCTTTTTAAATTTTGGCTCTTGTACCATTTGGTCAAGAGTAGCCGCTAAAAATTGTTTGTTGACTGGAGTTCTAAAAATTTCTGGTAAAAAATCAACTGATCTAGTTCGTGCCATTAAATTACTCCGCTGCCTGGTGCAGTACGCAAGTTGGTACTGGTCAACGCTTCAATTACATCAATATTGTCAATGGTAGCACCATTGGCAAAGATTTCATTAGGCTGGCTGCGAATTTCATACAGGTCGCCAAAGCTCTTTTGTTGGTCCAGTGGTACTAGTACTACAGAGCTAATGATAGTGCCCAACATCCTGTGCAGATATGCTGCCAGCTCTGAAAAATAGAATGTATCACCAAAGTTCCATTTGTCAATACTAAAGTAATTGTTCATTTCTGCCAACACTGAACTTTTTATTTCACTGGTGCTGGCTGTTGAATTTTGAGCACGTATAACTTTGATTGTGGCCCGTAATTCTTGTGCCGCTTTGGGTCCAAACAGTGGTTTGAATATTACTGAATTGACCACAATGTTGTCAGAAATCATTTTATAATCTTGCAGTGCTTGGTAATCAGTTGACAGCTGGTCAATGGTCGGTAATGCTGGCTCTGTAACGGTACTGGTGGTATCCCTCAACCAATTTTGATATGAAGTGTAATAACTCAATGTTACCACATACAAGTCAATGATATTGGTAGACCCTGGATCAATTCTATTGGTCAATGGGCTATTGTGGCGGTATTGAAAATATAGACTTTGTCTGCCAGTTTTTGCAATCCATCCAGATACTGAAATAATGGTACGTACACCGGTAACAGTAATACTAAGTTGATAAAACGCATTTTCTTCGTAGGCATAAAACACTTGCCCTGGTGTCCATTCAGTTTTAGCCAGTTCAATTTCATCTAGTGTGCCATAGTCGTAGATCACAATGCCTTCTTCAACCAACAAGTAACGTTGCAAGTTGTCAAAATCCACTGTTTGTTGCAAGAATACATAAGGTCCAGCAGTGGTAGCTGGGCCAACAATCTCATCAAAGAAGTCTGGATTGTCTGGCACACCATCATTGTCCGAATCGCGATAACTTACTAATACCTGGAAGTCATCTACATAACCATCGCTTTCTACTGGTTGTCCAATGATGGTAGTGTAGATGTCGCCAGGCAATGGGTCAGTTGAATCAGGCTGTGTATTCACTGCCAGCACATTGATAAAGTCTTTGATGATTGTGCCTGTGCGACTATCGTATACCAATTGATCTTCGTAGAAGAAAAAGCGTGTTTGCAATACTGATCCAAAGTTATAACTCAGTCCACGGAATGTAATAGTGTAGTTTTGATTTTGTACCACAAATTGTATCAACCAACTAGCATCAAGATTAGCGCCAGATGTATTGCCTGCGTATTGCTGACTCCATGCAGCAGGATTGCTTTGTGAATAAGCATCAAGATTGGTACTGGTTATAAGATACCAAGTGTAAGGCGTACCTGTAATATCACCGTTGCTGTCATACCCCAACCCAAAATTGCGATACAATAGAATTTGCTCAGCCATCTGTTGTTCGATGGCATTGGGAAGATCTGTAACAAACAGTGGAATAATTGTATCTACAATAGCACCAGACGGAACAAAGTTATTGATTGTAACTGGTCCTGCTCCAGAACTTAGATTACCCAGGCCGCTGTTGTAGCCATCGCCTACAATTTGTTGTGGGCTAGCCCAAATTTCCAAACGTTCATCAGCTCGCATGGGGGTACCTTGAACCAATTTATTATTACGGTCAAAGTAATAGCCAGTGGGTGGTACAAACTTGATCAAACTGCCTGGTATCACATATTTGAACATTGTGGTTGTAGTTTCCCCTACTGGAATTGGAGTACCGTCGGGCCAAGTAGCACTGGTAGTTGTATTTCTAAAATAGCCAGTGGTTTCGTTGGCCAATGTTGTACTCTGATTCCAAGTGTATCCACTTAACCATGTAATTCCTATTGGTTGTGTAGTGGATGTGATGCGTGGAAAGTTTGAATAATAAAATTGTCTAACTGTGGCTCCATCAATATCGGGTTGTACTTGATTGGTAATAATGTCTGCAATCTCATTTCGATTTGTGTAAGAAAACAGTATGGTAGGCAAAACATTTTGACGCCAAATACCGCCATCACTGGAAAATGTGTTGGTCGATGAATACTTGCCAGTGTTGTCCACAAGATCAAGATAACGGCTGGTACCAATACTGGCACGATTCAATGCTTTGCTCTTGATGATTGAGTTATACTGTGTATACGGAAACAAGTTATAATCTTCACCGTTGACCATACGGTTCTGTGTGTAGTAACGTGCAGGGGCACGTTGTTTGATTTCGCCAATGGGTTCACGTGCCTGGCTGTTTGACACAGGACGTGTGATGCCGCAGGTGAATGTAATGGTCTGCAGGTTGCCATTACGATCAGTGTAACTAATGGGCAACACAACATTTTGCATTTCTTCAGGATTGATAATGTATTGCAGGCCATTTGAAGCACGTACATACGCACGGAATATGCCCACAGGAATCTCTGAAAATACACCATCCCCAAACACCATGGTAATCTGATCGTTGGCTCTGCTGGTCACTGAATAAATTGGTTGCAGAATATTGTTGCGTTGTTCGGCCGCTGTGTAGACGTTTTCAACAAATTGCCATTCACGATTGATATTGCCAATGTTGTCCAGTTGAAACAACCAACGATCGTCATTGTTTACGCCTTCGACATTGATGTCCACTGTGCGGTTGGCAATACGTTCAGTCAAATTAAAATCTTGATTCTGTAAAATACCTTGTTTGAAAAAGAAAAAGTAGCCTGTGTTGGCTGATTGAAATCCCAGTTGATCATTTCTAAACAGCATATTGAACACAGTGTTGGGCACTGGGGCTGGTTCGTACACATAGTCTCGTCCCACCGAAGTAGAAGTTGTGGCTTCAAACGGCATGTTGATGCCGTCCACCGTGGCGGTGTAGGGGATCACTGGTAAAAATCCTGGCACTAAATTGATGCCGTATTCAGCAGTATCTACACCCAAGATGGTTTGACGATTGCCGGGGCGGCCTACTTTTTGACTGTCAACAAGACTGGCATTGATAATGGCGGTGAACTGTTCTTGCCAGTCGTTGTTGGTGGGATCCGCCCAATTAATAGTGACGTTGCTTAGATTGACACCGTTGTAATCCACAACATTTTCAGTTGTGGTAACGTTGAACACTTTGAGAAACCCTTCGGCAGCAGCATTGCGTTTGGCAGTATAACTTACTAGGTTTGCTAATCGTACCACTGAATCTCTGCGCTCAGCTGTGTCGATGTAGTTTTCTCTAGTGTTTAAATCAGTACGGAATGCAAGAGCCTGGCCCATAAATGCCATGACATCCAGCAAGGCAATAAATTCTGACGATTCAATGTAATCATTGAATGTTTCAGGGTAGTACAGTCGCAAATAGTCAATGAAACTTTTGCGAAGAGTTTCAAAGTCGTAGCTTTGAAAGTCAGCTTCGCGATAAGTTTGGTAGATTTGTTTCCAATCTTCTACACCAAATATTGCTGTTTGTCTTGTGGTTGTTGCCATTTTTGTCTCGTCCGTGCTTTATTTATTAATAATAAAAACGGCGTAGTTATACATAACTGGCATTACGAGTTTGTTCGTCAAAGAATATGCTGAGAATTTCGGCGTTAGTGGTGTTGATAACCGTGATCTGAAGTTGTATCAATATGCCGTTTTCTTGTGGGAACATCTGTATGTCATTGATTGTGAATCTAGGATCACCACCGGCCACACGTTGCACTTCGGCACGTAGTTGCTGAGACAGTTGTTCAACTTGATTTTCAAACACAAAGTCCCACAATGCTGTGCCATAGCCTGGACGTCCAGGCAGTTCACCTTGGCGAATGCTAAAAGCATTCAGCAGGTCTCGCTGAATCAGATCAAAATCCGTAAGAGTAAACTTTTTGTATTGATTAATAGTGTTGAAGCCAATAAATGTGGTCATGACAATATTTATGGGTTATCCGCCTCTGGCTCTGCGCAGATTAGGCAAGTATAATTTTCTTATGTCATCAATCAATGCCAGTACCAATGCCAATCCAGCATCCACTTCGGCAATAAACTCAGTGTATGATTTGCCTGCTACATCTTTTTGCAATGATGCATAATCTTTGGCCAAATTATTTAGATATTTCATAATGGCTTCATATTGCGCAATCAAAGTACTGCTTGTTTTAGCAGTAATTTCTTGTGTTGCTAGGCCAGCCAATTTGCTCTGTTGCTCTGAAGTTAATGTTTTTAATCTTTTATTTTCAGCAGCCAATGGTGCTGGTGGCGGGACAGGGCCGCCATAATCTAGGCTAGGTATTTTGTCATTGCCAAATATTCTTGTAACAGCAGCATCAAGTGTGGCACGGTCCACAGTATCTTCGGCTTCTCCTGGTGGTGCTAGTTGTGCTATAGCATCATTGATTTTTTGATCAGCGAAATCCACAGCAAACGATGCATCTTTGGCCACAGTATCAAATTGAGATTTAAGATCAGCTGGCAACTCTCCCTTGGCCCAGGCCAACGTGTCTACCGGGCTCTTGGCAGCATTTAATGATACTCCTGCTAGTGCTTTGGGATCAAGTTTGTCAACTGGAATACCCAGTTGTTTGACTGCATTTAATCCTGAACTCATTAGATTTTGTTGTGTTAAATTTTGTGCTGCAGGGTTGCTTAACAAACTGTCAAGATTGTTGATACCATCTTTGCCAGTCCATACTGCTGGACTTTTTAATACACTGGTCAACGAGTTGACTCCTTGTGTTAGAAATGATGATACTGTGCCAGTTTTTAAAAGTCCAGCACTTTCTAACTGTGTAGCATCAAATCCAAATTTCCCCACGCCCAATGCATCACTGAACTGAGTTGATGTTTGTCCAACCAAGGTTGATGCCTGTGACATGGCCGATCTTACATCTATGCCAGTCATTCCGCTGATGGAAGTCAATGACGGAACTTGTTTAGAAAAATCAGCCAAGTTGATGCCATTGGTCACAGGTGTGCCGCCAATGGCTTTGGTAATACCTGACAGTGTTTGTTGAGCCACAGACGTTGCTGAACTAAACGCAGAACTAAATTCTTTGCCTGTTGTACTAAATGCAGTGCCAAGTGCGCCGCTTGGAGTTCCTGGAACACCACTGAGTGCTTGAGAGATTTGGCCAGTGGCTGCGGCTAGCCCGCCTTCGGCCTGTTTGGCTGCATTTAGTATATCACCAGTTTTGAGCCCGACCAATGCGCCTGTTTTGGCCTGTTGGTCAAATATGGCCCGTGCTTGTGCTTCTGTGGCGCCAGGAGGACCTTGTATTTCAAACTTTTTACCGCCAAAATCAAAATTAAAAATGCTCATTTTACTTTTACTGCCCAGCCTGCCGCAACTTCTATAGCACCCGGAGGCGGAGTGGGTTGACCTGGTTCCAGTTGTACTTTCACATCAACTCCCTTGTTGTGATAAGGATACGGTTCATGTGTGGGTGCTCTGGGCACAATGGTTTTCAACTCTTTTTCTTTAACTTGCCAACCTTTGCTGGTACTAAAAACAGTGTCATCTAATTCAACAGTGGCAATGGGTTTGGTTATTGGTACTACGGGTGCAGTAGGACCATTCAAATCTATGCTGCCAGCAGATAACAACATAGCAGTACCACCCAACCAAGAACCAAGTCCGCCATTTTGCAAGGCCAAACTGCCATCTGCTTTGACTCCCAGTGTGGCCTTGCTGTAAATTGTTAAATTGTTTTGTGCTGTGATGTTGAAGTCTGTGACTGCTTCCATTGTGGTGCTTTTTTCACTTTTGACTTGTATGTTGCCACCCGCAAACATATTGATATCTCTATCAGCATGAAAATTTATATCACCTTGTGTGCGAATGTTTACTGAATTAGTACTGAATACATCCACGGTGCCTTCTTTGCCAAACTCCAGCCAAGTCTGTCCATTGGCATGTGTAATATAAAAGAAGTCACCACTGTCGTTCATGGTAATTTGATGACCTTTGGGGGTACGCAATCTAAACAAAGCATTGTTGCCGTCAAGGTCGCCATCATCCATGACAAGCGTGTGGCCCCCCATGCGTCCAATAACTTGAGCATCTGCGGATTTTAATTCATTTTTTTGAATCTTTTTTCTAATGTCATTGGGCTTCATGCCCCCTTGATACACCGGTATGCCCGGAGTACTAATGCCAAACACTGTACTGGGAGTTTCTCGTTGACTGCTGGATCTTATAGGCCCACGTTCTATGTCGTTGTTGAGTCCTTGTTGAAACATAGCGCCAGCTACTACTGCATGCACAGGTTTGTCGGTGTCAAAGAATCTACCAGAGTTGGTCAAAGAATAATTGTTGGTGTTGAGTTCTGCCACTGGTAGCAGTTTGTCATCAGCAAAATATGCTTCTTGATTTTTGTTGGCAATTACTTTGTTTGTACTACCGCCGATGGCAGGCACCATGTGTCCCAATCCATCACTAGGGACCACGCCAATGTAATATCCCAGTTGTCGATCGCCATTGGCAAACACGCATAATACTTGAATACCAATATCTGGTGGTGTAAACCACATTCCATATGCATTTTGATTGCCAGGATACGTGCCTGTTCCGGTGTTGGGTGTTGTGTCTGGGGGTGTGTACCCATAGAACCCAGGCAAGTACCGCACAGTGGTCCACTTAGATGAGTCTTCAGGATCACCACTGGCAAATGTTTCAATGTAAACTTGCAATCGTCCACTGCGAGTTGGATCCACATTGTTTTTGACTATGCCTAAAAACGGTCCAAATTCCGTAGGTACACCACCACGATCTAGTTTGTAATTGGTTGGCCTGCCTGTGCTACGTTGGATATCTTCTGACAAAATTGCTCCTTATGCTTCTTTGACTATGGTTTGTGTACGCCCTGCGTTGGAATACGGGTTGGTATTTAATGGCTCTGGAGAATTGGCACTAAATGTAATGGGTTCAACTCCAGAGCCTGTGGGTGCCCGTGGGTACGCTGATGGACCCACCGAATAGTTGCCGTTCAATGCTGCTGGTGGCGATACTGAACTACCGACACTGGCCAATTGTGTTGACGCTGCTGGGATTGTGCCAGTGTTTGTAAATGCTGCCGAAGTTCTTATGTTATTGTATAAATTATTATTGAAATTGGTTGCCGCTGTGGCATCTCCGGTGTTCAAAGCCGCAGTTGGTGATTGTGCATTTTGTCTTGCTAGTTGTGCAGATTCTGCTTCTTTCCCATTGACCCCAGTGTTGTTTGATGTTGATTTGCCCACGGTGTTTGTACCATCAGGTTTGGGGAACATATACAATGCACCCTCGATGGTTTGTTCAAATTTTCCTTGACGGAATTCGCTTGTAACTTTCTGTGCTGAATACACTGTGCTTTGTATTGGCAGTCGATCTTTTGTATTACCACCGGCATAAGGATCAGCCAGCCCGGTGTTTAAATCATAATCGTTTGGACGTTGCCACGATATTTCAAACATTACCTGCTGTGCATCAAAGTTTATACTACCATCTGGTAAAAATGCTGAGTAACTGAATTCTTTAGTACTGACTCCACCAGACATACTGCCTTGTTGAATCCAAGCCGGATCACCAACAATACGCAAACTACATGTGCCCATGTCAGCAGGACTGTAAAGATATTCTGCAGCGTTGGCTTGTGCTTCAAGTGCTCGACCTTCTTCTCCTTGACGATCTTGTGTGCTGCTAGGAGCATGGGTGTAGAAAGGAATTTCTCGCATGCTGGCCGTTGTGTCTGCCTTTAAGATTTCTACTCCATTATCACCTTTTTTGGTACCAGTTACAGTTATATTGTACAGACTGTTGAAACTGGCAGTGAAATCTATTACCGCAGTATTTTGTCCAGTAAACCAATAAGGGTATGCTTTGTGTATGCCTCGGAAATCAGTCAATGGGAAATAGTTTGAATCAAAATTCTGTAGAGGATAAGGAGTTACAAAAAATAAAATATCATAGGCAAAGTCATTGCGTTTTCGATCATACTTGCCTTGATATGCTTCCATGGAAATTTCATACCACATCATGATTTTTTTATCTGCGTTTGGATTGGGAACTTCTTTATTTGTTGCAGTATCTATTGTTATCAACTGTTGATCATAGATATAACTGCTTTTTCTAACAGCCTGGTCAATAATTTGTACCAGTTGCATACCAGAAGTAATTGGCCATTTACGTGCAATACTGTCCATGGGATTGGTAGCTGGATTCAATCCTTGATTAGGATTTTGACTGGTTGCAACACCCATGGGAGTGTTGCCTTGTGTTACCGCATTGCCTGTTAATTTTAACAGAGACTGGCCAATATCATAATTGGGGTAATCTGGATGTTTTCCAAAATCAATCGAGTAAGTGTCGGCTACATTATAGATACCGTCTTTGACCAATTGCTGTTGGTATGCATTCATGGCTCCCATGAGGCCTTGTTTGAGAGTCAATGATGAGGTAGGTGCAGTTGACGCTTTGGGCGGAGCAGATGTTGCTGCTGATCCAGTTATTGCTGATTGCGAATAGTTGGGATTTGCAAAT
>Ga0114973_10002373_pt1 | contig 13695 bp, 21 predicted proteins | sample M_140807_MF_Meta_FD_87025 | JGI IMG/M metagenome (GOLD analysis project Ga0114973, IMG submission 87025) | Freshwater microbial communities from Lake Montjoie, Canada to study carbon cycling - M_140807_MF_MetaG | ecosystem: Environmental > Aquatic > Freshwater > Lake | place: Lake Montjoie... | reverse complement strand
TTTTTTATAATTATTTTCATATAAATTGTATATGGCTAGATTGCCTGTTTTATTTACCACACCACGAAAAACTATTTCATCATTCATTTTGAATTGAAAGGAATCATTAGTTAAATTTAATTTAATTTCATTTTTCAATCTATCAACATCAGCACGAATTGTTACTATGCAAGATGTATAGCCTTGCATTTCAATTTTTCGTTCTTGCTTATTGTGAACCTGTTTTATATAACCTTTAATATCATTAAAGGTATCTTTTTGCAATTCACAATCTTTCTCACTACATCTTTCAGAAGTTAAAGATTCTACCTCTTCACCAGCAAATCTGGTAATTGCATTTTGTTTTGCTGATTCTTCCGCCATAATACAAGCGATATTTTGTGAAGTATCGGGACCATATCGGTATTCACCAACACCTAACACAATTTTTGCTTGCACAAGGCTTGAAACCATGGCTAAAGGTATAATATATCTTCTCATAATAGGGTAGGGCACCGTTACGGATATTTAAAACAAGCCTGCTACCGATAACTCGGATCGAGCTGTGTTCCCTATGGTCTAACTATTAAGCAGCTTGTGCTATAGGTTGGTCTGCAACCACTTGGTTAACTGGTTTTGAATTCAAATCAGATAACTTTGAGATTGATTGTTTTTTTACAATAACACCTGGTATAAAACCAGAGCCAGTAATACCAACTCGTGCCATATACTCTTTAACTTGGTCGACATTCATAACCTGATAGGCTGTAACTTTTCGACCTGTTTTGATTGCCTTAACAACACCATTAGCTACAGTTTTAATGTGCCAAATATAGGTTGAAAGACGGTACATGTAAATTTCTTTGCCAAGCAAGGTATCAATTTCTTCAATTGTAACTGGCTTACCAGAAATCATAAGGGTTAGAAGCTTTTGAAACGGCTTCAATTTCATTGTTTTTGTTTTTGTTACTTTACTCATAATATAAAACTCCTTTTTTATTATTGTATAACCATTCTATCACATTTTGGCAAATTTGTCAAGCGGTATTGCCAAGTTTGCCGCTATTCGTCTTCTTTACAGAAGCTACTGAATTCTTCATTGTTACCCGAAAATATGGTTTTACCATAAGAATCTTTAACATCAATACCGTTTTCAAAAATATGGTATTCATAATCTTGCCAAGCATCTTGGCTTAATTCTGGTTCATACAGGTAAATATTACCCGGACAATCTTTAAAGTTAGCGATTAATTGAGCTGCAAGGCAACCCATACCATTCGCCACTTTTGTTTTTTCTTCAAGACCTAAACCATTTACTAATTTAATTGGTTTTAAAAAATCAATAAGTTCTTGGCCATGACCCGATGGATAACCATCAAATTGGCGATACATACAAACCAAAGGTTTGGATTTTCGGTCGCCACCATAAACATAGGTTAAACTTCGTGTTCCCATAATATATTTCCCCTTTTAATTAAGCAGCTTTCAACATGAAAACTGGATATTTCACAAAACCACTTGTATCTTTTTTAGCTCTACCTTTGGCATATAAACCAACGATAACACCTTTTGGATCCAAGAAGCGTAAATCTGAATCATCGCCATTGAAAACTGGTCTACCAAGATATTCGGCAGGCATTGGTAATGTCTTTTTAATACCAAAAACTGTAGCGATGTTATAACCTTGTTGAATTGCTTTGGTAACATCATAATCGTTTCCATCAGCAGCTGAAAAGGTTAATTGATAATTCTTAATTTCAGTCACTTTACGACCAAGCACCTTGGTGTAGTCATAAAATTGGGTTTCTGGAAAGGCAGCAAAAATGTTGCGATATAATCTACCATTACGGACAACCTCATACTTTTCAAAACTTAAATCGGAGGTACCGTTTAAACGGAATACTGGAATCAAGTCTTTTTTAGCAGATTGTTTTATTCCTAATTCAATGTCTTTAACCAATTGATTCATAAATTCGATACGATTTTCAAAAAACATTTTTGTCTTTCGAATACGAGCCTCTTGAATCATATTGGTATTTTCACCTTTTTTAAACATGCCACCACGACCAGCGGTATTAAGGCAAGCAGCCTTACATCCGACAGTAGCTTTTGGGCAGGTATTATAACCTGATAAATCAGAAGGTGCTAAATGTAGGATATAAGTATTATAACCTTCTTTTATACCTTTTAAGATTTTTGGGTTGCCTGTTGATAATAATTTCATAGTATATTTTCTCTCTTTTTTAATTCTATGTAACCATTATATCACAGGTTTGCCGAAAAGTCAAGCATTATTTTCATTATTTTAGCACTTTTTCGCTAAGCTCTTGATTATTAAGGGCTTTGCTAAGCTCTTGATTATTAAGGGCATTTTATCTTCTCATCTTTGCTTGATCCTCAGCTTCTTCTTTACTGAATACTGGAACCGCATTGGATTTATGGAGAGTACCTATTCCGAGCACAGCCGTACCAGTATAAACCTTATCAATAGTTTTAAAGGTATTGCCTTTGTCCGAATTAAGGGACGGGTAATAGGGTGTCTCACGGCGATATGGAGTGTCTTTAACCAAAACGATTTTGGACTTCTTTACATCGACCGGTTTGATATCCCATCTATCAAGAAGACCTTGCCAAGAGGCCTGTCGGGCTCTTTGCTTGGCATTAGGTTTTTGTTTTTTCTTTTTCTTGGAAGATTGATTGATATAGATTATCATTTTCCAATTTCTTGAAAATTAACATCGATTGAAAATGATAGATTATTGGCAAGCTCTGTTTCTTGCTTAACCAATTGCTGAGTGAATGATTGAAAATCTTTTTTTGAAAGACTTTTAATCTCACCAATAATATCATACACTTTATTTTTTTGATAACTTTTATCTCTAACTATCATAATAATTCCATAATATATTTTATACTACCATCCTATCACAGTTTTGCCTAAATGTCAAGCACTATTTGCTCTTATAAATCAAGAGCTTAGCGCTAAGTCATTGATTCTAAAGGGATTCTTTTATTTCGGTGATGTGCTTGCATTTATTGTGGTATTTGAAGCCTATACAGGTACAAGAAAATTCATTTTTATTTTTAATGACCTGATATTTTCCACCTTTACCTTTAACGATAAAAGATTGGATGTCAATTGAATTGCCTTTTAAAATTTTCATGTTGATTACTTTTCCTAAATTAATCACGGAAAGATAATCATGTTGGAGAGCAAAGCTATCAGCTGAAGCACCTTTGGGTGCTACAACCACTTTGCCTTTTTTTGTGAATGTCTGATAGCCTTTTTTATCGGCAAAAAACATATTGGTTTGGTAACGGGTTGTCACTTCTATTACTGAATTAATACTTGGCATTTTTATCATGTGTCCATAATAACATAAAAACGCCTAAATGTCAAGCACTATTTGCTCTTATAAATCAAGAGCTTAGCGCTAAGTCATTGATTCTAAAGGGATTATCCTTTGAGGAGAGTTTGCCTAGATTCTTCTTGCATTTCTTCCTCAAATTCTGCAATTTTTAAGCGTTGAAGTTCTCTTTCCAATTCTGATTTATCGACTTCAGCTATTGTGATTCTAGCTTCAAGTTCGGCTATTCTTCTTTTTAGTTCTGCTTGGTGTGTCATTTTAAATCCTCCAGATATTTGTCGGCTATTTTTAATTCAATTAATTCAGCTGAAGTCAACCAAACATCGGTTGGTGGCATCAGCGTTTTTCTAATGGCTTGTTTATTGAGGCCTGAAGCTTCAGTTAATATAGTGAGCATTCTTTGCTCATTCAATTGTGTTTCACGGTATTGTGCTTTTAGGTCATGGTGTTTACCAGATATCTCATCGGTAAATTGATGACACATAATACTTGTATTTTTACCAATGTACCTCTCGCCCTTTTCACCCGAAGCAAATATTAAAAATGCAGCCGAGCAAATAGAACCAATGCCTATAGTCCTTACTTTTCTTTTTGATTTCTTCATAACATCAATAAGAGCCAAAGCATCAATTAAAGAACCACCAATTGAATTAATATACAAGGTTATTGGTAGGGTTGATTTGATGGTATTTTCATAGACAATCCATTTGATAATCATTTTAATATTATCATTCTGTATTTCATCAAATAAAAAGTTTGTAGAAATCTGTAATAGACCAGAATCTATCTTTTCTTCGATGTTTATTGGATTAACTCTATTTGTCATTCAAAATCCTTCATTATAATCTTTACACCTGGTGCCACTTCAACAAGTTTGTTTTTACCTAACCAAGGATATCCATTGGGATATTTTTGTTTCATCTTGGCATTACCTTCTTCAAAGAATTCTTTTTTAACTGAATTTGGATTTCCATCAAGACGATAGTTAGCGGTATATTCACCTGTGCATCCATAATTTTTATATTGTTGTTTTATTGCGTTGAAGAATTGTCGGTCAGCACCCCATTGGCCATACCAAGCATGACCGACCCGAATAGCAACATCACGGCGGATGGCAAAACATGCTGTGTCAATATGAAATATTCCGTCATTAAAATATACAGGCCAATGGCCCAATGATTCGCAGTTATCTTCACAAATAAAATTCCCATCTTTATCGTTAATATTACGCAAAGAATAAACCCAATCGTAACCTCGTTTGAATGTATCGACTATGCTTTGCACATGATTAGGTTGTAACCAATTATCTTCATCAAGGTAACATATGATATCAGCATTAACTAAAAAGGAACAGGCTGCATACACACGATGACCATACCATCCTTTGCCAACATTTTCATCAAGTGAAATTTGTTTGACATTGGGAAGATTATTGATGTATGATGGCCAATCTTCTTTATATTTTACATCAAGACCATCAATAAAAATATAATGCTTAAAGTCTTTATAAGTTTGTGCCTGCACACTATCAATACATTGTTTGAGGTGTTCAGAACCTATGGTTGGAGTAACAATCGCAACCTGCATGATTAACCTAAATCTAAATTAGGAAAAGCTTCTTTAACTATTTTTTTATTAAGTTCTTCAATGCCCAAATTCTTATGAATCATTTTAATCATCAATTCAGCTTCATCTTTGTGAAGGGATTCTAGGACATTCTTTAATAATGATGTTTGTCTATCAGCACTCAAACCAGCCGGACGGCCAGGATGATTTTTGATGAAACGATAAACTTTTTTCATTTCCATATCAAGGTATGTAAAGTTTAATCCAGCTGGTTCAATGGCTGGGCGATACTCTGGAATAATAACATCAAATATAATCTTTGGATGAAAAACGCATTTTAAAAATTCAAGAAGTCCAAAATGTTCTTGCTTTCTTAAATAAACAATTCGTTCTTCTTTTGTTTGTAGTTTTTTATATTCATCAAGTATTTCGGAATATAGTAATTCAGCACTCATAATTAATCCTTAAAATTCGTCAATCACCTCAAGTAGGTTCTTCAAACGGTTTGTAATTATATAATTCATAAATTCTTGCTTAGTCTTACCTTTTGCTTCTTCATAGGTATGTAGTATCGTTTCCTTGAGAGCTTCAGGTATTCGGGTCAAGTCAATTAACATTTCGTTACGGGCATAATTGCGTAACATTTCTTCATTACAAAATTCTTTTGGTTCTTGATTCATCCAACCAATAATCTTAACTTCGGTAATTGGTTTCTGACGGCCACCTGTAACAAAAACATCATCTTTGGTTAGAATATTTGGAATGCCATCACTTTTATCACCACGGATAATAAGTTGTTTTAATTGAGCCGCAGGAAAAGGTTCTTTGATAACTCTCTTTAAAATTGGTGAGTATTGCTCAACATTAGGATATTTCTGTAATTGAGCAAAGTCTTTATCCGAAGATAGAATTATAATCTTTTGTGTTGCTGAATATTTTAAAGTTAATACAGCAATAATATCATCAGCTTCGGCCGAATCAATATCAAGGACTTTATAAGGTGAATAATTTTTTAATTCATCTCGTATCTTATTAAGGCAATCAAAGATTGTTGACCAATCGTGACCAGAAGCTTCACGAGCTTTTTTGCGGCCAGCTTTATAGTTTGGAAATACTTCACGGCGCCAATATTTTTTATTATCACAGGCAATAATAACTTCAGGCCCATGAGTTTCTTTATATTTCTTCACATAAGTTCGTATCGTATTAAGAATCATATGGCGAACCAAAGATTCATCTACGGCAGTCTTGGAAGAGCCGATTTGTTCCATCAGGTTTGATATTGCAACCTGGTTAAAGTCAAATATAATCATAGTGTAACCATTATACTACAAAGTTAATTAAAAAAGAGGCAATCAATCATCAGAAGTTGGATAAGGCCATCCTTCATTTTCTTGTCTAGCAGTCATTGGATCATCCGAATCATAATCAATTGGTCCATAGTATTTTTCATCTAATTCAAAAATAAGGGTAGTAATATAATCTGGATCTAATTCAGTTGAATTATTGTCTTCAAAAGGAATCACATCAACATCACCAGTATTAGCATCATACCAACACCAAATACAAACTTCTTCCTTTGGTCTATGGACTAAAGCCCAAGGAGTTTTTTCGTGTTCTGGAAAATCTTCGTTATCAAGTGAATCACGATGTATGAATACAGCATAAGATTCTGTAGCTAAATCTGGATTACCATCATCATCTTCACCATAACCATCAAATATAATTTTAATTCCAGGTATAGTATTGCCTGAATCATCTCCTGGTTTTAAATTACCATTTGCTGGGTCATCTTCTAATGTATCACGGAATTCATTTACCCATTTTTCAATAATTGGTGAATAATCTCTAGCATCATTGAAATAAATTGTCATTTAATTATCCTTAAAAGAATTGTGTCTGTATTTAAGCGGCCGTTTAATGTAGCAGGTACAGCTTTAATATCATCAAGTGCTGTTCGTAAATATACTTTACCACCTTTTAATATTTCTGGTAAAGTAACTTCAGGTTTGCGTAACTTTTTCTGTGTTGATTTAGATTCATTAAAACCAATAATCGAAGAACCTTTAACTGATAATCCCGAAGCATCATCAGCATTATAACAACCAAGCTTACGGCTCTTGGTATTATACACCCACAATTGTATTGCACCAATGATATCTTTTGAATTCTCTGATACCAAAGCTTCATGCTTATCTAGGTACTTTAATTTTGATACTAATTGCTCAGGTGTTTTTTGTTTGCGTTGGCGTGGTTTGCGTGATTTATTAGCTTCATCAACGACTTTCATGCAATCGGTAATAATTGAATCACAAAAACCAACTATTTTTTTAATCTCTGTTTTGGAGAAGTTGGAGTAACCCTCCTTAATGAGTTCATCTTCCGTTGTCAGCACCGTATCATATTCTGCTCTAATTCTTTTCCAATGTTCCAAAATGCGATTGGTGTGGACACCTTTAATATTAAGCGTGTGCATAACACCATATGGTTTAGGATTACTTATGAATTTAGAAAGAATATATTCATCTAAAAGTCCTTCCAATTCTCCAATACATTCTGAAGCTTTTTCTCTGATTCTGTCTTGAATATTTGGCATGACCGGCTTGTCATCCACCACCACTTCAACTTTATAGTTTGCCAGGTCATTTTTAATTTTAAGGATAGTTTCATTAAACCAAGTGTTGTCTTTTTCATTGATAATTCCTCCATTATTTAATATACGGCAAACAAAACCAAAGGTCGTAGGGTATTCTTTAATGACATTTTCTACATTAAGTTTATAGTTTTTTCTGAAGTAATCATTGGCATACTTGACAGCATCTCGGGTGTCTTTATTCTGTGTATACCAATTGAGTGTTGCCATAAGTTCAATTTTAGACAGTTCCCTGTCAAATTTTGGTTCATGGCCATACATTACGACATTTGAATCAATTATTCTTGTCATTTAAAACCTTCTAAAATTTGATACATTTAAGGGTATCTATCCAATTTACATTTTAAAATACCAATATTGCCAGTTATCCTATCATAAATAAGGTTAGTTGTCAAGTGATTTCTATACTATTTTTGGTTATGAATTAATAAGGGCCTATTATGGAATTTTTTAAATTAGTTGCCGAAGTTGGTTTCCCAATTGCCTCAGCCATGGCTGGTGGGTATTTCGTATTTTTAACTCTCAAGTTTATTCTCGCTGGTGTCACAAGTTCAGTCAAGGGTTTAAGCTCTATTATTACAGCTTTAGATAATCGTGTCAAAACAATGAACCACGATGTTATTCGTATTGATACTGTTGTGTCTAACGCATTAGGTTTAAAACCAGATGTTGACCGTATTGCTCGTGCTGATGGTAAGAATGATGCTCGCCGAGATTAAAAAAATCACAGGGTTAGTATTATTATTCATTAGTTTTATTAGTATCGCTGAAGCCCCAATAAAGAAACTATATTTTCAATATAATGATAAAGTGGTTATTTGGATAACAAATCAACCCTGTATTGATAAGAAAATTGATAAAGAATATCCATATATAGCGATGGCTATACGAGTAGATGGCGATGCTATGCCTGGCTGTTACAAAAATGTAAACGATGATATTAAGATACAATGGATTGGTGGAGATTTTAGTGTATTTCCTGCCAATGTATTTTTAGTTGCTCCATTAAAAGGTAATGTATGAATAAAATAGAAATGTTGCCATTTCCGGCACAGGCTCATTTATTTGCTAAATTAAGTGATATAGCTTATCTTGATATTAAAGAGGCTGAAGAGCCTTTTGCACAATTAGGATTTACCTGTTCTTTTATTAATAATAATGGTTCACAGGCCTATCTACTTAAAAATGCAGTTGATTTGGTTGTAGTTTGTCGTGGTACCGAACCAGCAGAATTCGCCGATATTAAATCAGATTTAAATGCCGCTATGGTTCCAAGTTCAACAGGCATTGGTAAAGTGCATAAAGGATTTAAAGAAAGTGTTGATAACATTTGGCCTGAATTAGAAGACCAATTAAAAGTATTTGGTAAAACAAGAACAATCTGGTGTACCGGTCATTCTTTAGGTGCTGCCATGGCAACACTATTAGCTTATCGCTTACAAAGAACAGATGATTGTCCAAATCCAAAAGCACTATTTACATACGGTTCACCAAAAGTTGGTAATAGTAAATATGTAAGTCAGATTGAATCTATTGGTCTATTACATTTCCGTTTCGTAAATAATGCTGATATTGTGGCTCGTGTTCCTCCTTGGCCCTATAAACATTTTGGTGGAATGTTTTATATGAATCATTATGGTAATATAAGGTCAATGTCCTATTCACAGGTCTCTAAAGACATTTACCGAGGCTTTGTTAAAGGTATTAAAAATAAAAAAATAAACTTCTTCTCAAACCATGATATTACAAAATATGGTGATAATTTAAAACAATGGACAACTGGTGAAGAAATAAAACAGGATGAATTATAAAATGGAAGATTATTGGGGTTATCATTTAGTATTAGATTGTAGTGGTTGTGATATTGTAAAAATGAGTGATAAGAATAATGTATATTCTTGGATAAAAAGTTTAGTTAAAGATATTGATATGGATCCCATAGGTGAACCTAATATTGAATATACAGCTGGCCATGATATTAATAAAGCTGGTTTCACAGCAATTCAAATTATCGTAACAAGTAGTATTACTGCTCATTTTATTGATAATCTAGGACACATATATTTGGATGTTTTTAGTTGTAAAAAGTTTGACCAGGCGGTCGTAGAAAATTCAATGATAAATTATTTTGGTGCTACAAAACAAAATAAACACTATCTAACAAGGCAAGCAGGATAAAATGTCCAATAAACAATTAATCATATTAAGTTTATGGTTAATATTAAGTTTTTGGTATTATTATCAAAATTATCCTTCTGAATATAGTGAATCTAATATTACAGAAACACAGGAAGATTAAATTAAAGTGGTAATATTACCATTTAAATTCAAGTCTAAGCGTGCTAAAACATGGTTCATTGACCTTGACGGTACTATATTAAGATATAACTTATTAAAGTCGGCCGTATGTCGAGATAAGTTATTACCTGGTGTAAAAGAATTATGGGACAGAATACCTAAAAAGGATCACATAGTTTTAATTACTGCTCGCCCCAAATATCTCAAAAAACATACCATACGATTTTTAGAAAAACATGGTATTAGGTATGATGACATTCTCTTTAACTTACCAAATGGTGAACGAATACTTATCAATGATGATAAGCCTGATGGAACAAAGATGTCTTTTGTATGGCCTGTAAAACGAAATGAAGGGTTTTAAAATTATTTACTGGTAGCTCGGTAGGTGCCGTCCCAATTAGCTGGCAATCCTTCTTCTAGTCGTTCAATCATTAGTTCGTAGTAGTGTTTTATCGTAACATCATCATTGTTAATCATTTTCTTAGCCCAATCAATAGCTTTGTTCCAATCACCACGATAATACTCTTTTAGATATTCATTGTGCATATAAGCAACAGTTTCACCTACGGTGTAAATCTTTACGCCTTCGGTTTTACCTTTAACTGCAATACAATCCATTTCAACAACAGGATAAGTATCTTTCACATATTCAGCTGTTTTTGGTCCAAGAACAATACGGACACCATAATTTTTACTTTGACCTTCTAGCCGACTTGCTAAATTAACAGGATCACCTAAACAAGTATAGTCAAAACGCTGGACACTACCCATATTACCAACAACAACATCGCCGGTATTAATACCAAGACCCATACCGAACGGAGGAATGCCTTCTTTAAAGATTTCTGTGTTAAACTCATCTAAATCTCCTAACATTTCTAAAGCTGTTTTAACAGCAAGTATAGCATGGTCTTTATCATCAAGTGGTGCATTCCAAAAAGCCATTTGAGCATCACCAATATATTTATCAAGTGTGCCATTATTTTTAATGATTTTAGAAGTCATCGCTGTCATATATCGATTCATAATCTTTGTAAGACCTTGCACATCTTTTCCATAATGCTCTGATATTGTAGTAAATCCACGGACATCTGTAAACATAATTGAAAGTTCTCTTGTGTCTCCACCAAGCTTAAGTAATTCTGGATTCTTTTGTAATTTCTCAACCATAGCTGGTGATAGATAACTTCCAAATTGTTTCTTGATTTGTTGTTTCTGGAGGAATTCAGAAATGAATTTAACACCATAGACATGTAACATAACCAATATACCACCCGCTACAGGAACAACGGCATCAAATAATATTTTGTAAGTATCAAAGAGATACATCGAAACAGGTATGATTGACCCTAATAATAATACACCAACACCAAGACCAATATAAACCCAGCGACTTAATACTAGAATGATAATTGATATAAGAATAAGCGCTAGTAGTTCAGCACCTGGTGCCCAATCTGGTCTTTCGATATTAACATTATTTACCAATGTACCAATCACAGCAGCTTGCATATCTTGAGGCCATACTGAACCTAAACTTGTAGCAATAGGATTACCAATGCCTGCAGCTGAAGCCCCCACAATCACAATAGCCTTATTAAAATCTTTTGGCAGATTAACGGCAGAAACTTGATTAGCTTTTTGTGACCAATCAACCCAAATTTGTCCTAATGAATCAGTTGCAATTGGTCTGAATGATGGTATACGCATCTTTTCAACACCATTTTCATTTAACTTAACTTGGAATGTAGAATCACCAGACATCACTCTTAACACTTCTAATGGTAATGATGGATAAACATTATTGTTATAAGATATGAATAACGGAAGTCTTCGATTCACTCCATCAATTTCTGGAAGTGTATTAATCATGCCAACACCAACAGCAGCATCTTCAAGTAATGGAATATTAGCAATTATTCCAGGATAATTATAAATTCTATTTACATGCTCAGCACCAATAATAGCCGAGCCAGGTTTCTTTGCTTTGTTTTTACTTACTTGACTTGGTGCATTAGCAAGAATAACAGGATGGTCTTTAAGTGTATCAGCCAGAGCTTTATCACCACCCATTCGGTCAGCTTCAGGCATCATAATATCCCAAACCACAAGACCAGCATTATGAGCATATAACTGTGCAATTAAATTTGCATATTGGTCTCGTTTAAATGGCCATTGGCCATAGCGGTCTAATGTAGCTTCATCAATATTAACCGTGTAGATATTATTGACAGTTTCTTTTTGTTTTGTAATTAAGGTATCAAAATATCTTAACTTAACTGATTCGACAAAAGTTGGTCCTGTAAAAACAACAGATATAATAATTATAAGTGTAAGTAGGGCAGTCCAAGGACTTAATAGCATTTTTTTCATAACAAATATTTATACATGATTTTTATTAAGGTTGGGTAATTGTAGTAGAACAACCAGAAGGATTAGCACAGCTTTGGTTAATTGAATAGGTTTGATTTGATGAGCCAGATTGATTTAGATTTAATGTTGACGCACCACCAGCATTAGTAAAGTTTATAGTAGCTGCATGATTACCAGCACCTTCTTGTATAGCATTAACGGCATGACCATTACCTATTAAATTAATATCCAAATGATGTTGCCCGGAGTCTTTTTGATTTGTGGTCACAGCATTTGAACCGCCATTTATATTTAAAAATAAAGTTTTACTTCCTACTCCTTGTTGTGTCAAATCTAAAGTATTTGAATTACCACTTATGGTTGTTTCCATAAAATGACCTAAAATTGAAGTTCCATTAATTTGTTTTGTGGTTATATTATTACTTGAACCAGATAGATTTAAATATTGATAATGATTATTATACTCTGAATTTGGAATAGAGCCGTCAACATTATATCCTTGGTTTAAATTTAATGTATTATTATTTCCATTGGCATATAATTCAATTCTGTTTTTACCCGTGATAGTTATACCTTGTCGAATCGTGATACTATTATTATCACCAATCTGGTCAATGTAAATTAAATTACCGGATTGTCCCGTCCTTTGAGCTGTTTCAGATGTCTTGCGAGTTTGTTGAGCATTAGTGATACTTGAAGAATATACTGGTGTTCCAACATTAAGAGTTCCGTTAGCATTAATTCGTATACCAGTTGATTCAGTTGTGGTATAAGTTAAGACATAAGATGATCCATTACTAATACCCGTAGTTCCAGCATTACCTGATGATGGGGCATCTACAAAGTATATGTCAAAATAACTTGTCCCTGGATAAAAATGAACTTCCCATACATAAGTGACCGCACCATTGGAATAATCAACACCTTCTGCTCTAATAACAAATCGTGCCTGAGCTGTCCCGGCGTTTAGTTGAGCATAATACAATTTATATAACCTACGGTCTCCTGGATATATGCTTATATGCGGACCGGATGGATTAGAAGCAGAGAATCCCGAGTAAGTGGAATTGGGTGAGGATAAAGTGATATACCCATTTGTACCAACATAAACAGTATTGTAGTTAGTACCTAAAATATTAATGCTCCAAGGCAGATTGACAGTATAAGCATTATCATCATCATTACCATTATAAACAAGATTTAATCCAGTAGTTCCATTGGGAGAATAGGTAATGGCCTGGGCTTCGTTGGCCCAAAAAATAGTAGCTGCAAAGCCAATCATTAATCCTAGAACGAAATAACTAATTCTGCGTAGCATTTATTATGGTACTTCCACCAGAATTGACACGATTCTTAATTTCAACGGAACCCTGTGTCTGTGTGATTGTAGTATTCTGTCCTTTGGGAACAGTTATACATTGATTGTCACCACCAGATTCACGGCATAGTGTAACT
>Ga0114973_10002370_pt1 | contig 13711 bp, 12 predicted proteins | sample M_140807_MF_Meta_FD_87025 | JGI IMG/M metagenome (GOLD analysis project Ga0114973, IMG submission 87025) | Freshwater microbial communities from Lake Montjoie, Canada to study carbon cycling - M_140807_MF_MetaG | ecosystem: Environmental > Aquatic > Freshwater > Lake | place: Lake Montjoie... | reverse complement strand
CATGAAAGAGAGTCTCCATCAACATGAGTAGCAATGAAATTTTTCAAGCTTGCGAGGTCTACAGGCATAACCTTCACAAATTGCGGCAACGATTCGATCTCTGCAAAAGCTTGGGGACACGCAGGCTCTATTGCGATAGCTTCAAGAATTGTTTCTGAAAATTTAATAGGCAACGCTGTCTCCAAAACTATCATTGGCAAATCTGGCGAGTGATGTTCTAGGGCAACTTTTAAGCCATCTGCTGTGTGAGGGTCGATCAACTCACCCATCGTTTTGTGAGTATGGCGAATGGTTTTCAGCCTGTCTTCATGAGTACTTTTGCCACTTAGAAAACCAAAATATGCTTTGGCATTGATGAACAAAGGATGATTTGAAATTGAAAACTTGGACGACTTTACCAACTCCTCAGCAAACAGATGTTTTACTTTCTTGGCATCCTGCTTTAGCAGATCAAAAATAAATCTCTCAAAGTTACTAGCCTTTGAAATATCCATTGAAGGACTTGATGTCTCGAAAGTATTTTTCCCAGATCTAGCCCTATAGGTACCAGTTCGAAAAAATTCATCAAGAACATCGTTTTCATTGGTTGCAACGATTAAGTGTTGAATAGGCAAACCCATCATCCGTGCCACATGTCCAGCACACACATTGCCGAAGTTTCCACTAGGAACAGTAAAGCTCACCTTTTGTTTTGAATTTTGAGTGGCCTGAAAATACCCTGAAAAATAATAGACCACTTGGGCCAATAACCTTGCCCAATTGATGGAATTCACAGTTCCAATTTTGTATTTTCGCTTGAAAATCAAATCATTCGATACGTGCTTGACCAAATCTTGACAATCATCAAATACGCCTTGAATAGCAATATTGTGAATATTTGGCTCGTTCAAAGAAAACATTTGAGCTTGTTGAAATTTACTCATGCGGCCATGCGGACTGGTCATGAAAACTTGAATATTTTTTTTCCCCCGCATGGCATATTCAGCAGCGCTTCCCGTATCCCCTGAAGTCGCTCCCAAGATATTTAATTTTTGGTTTCGTCTTGTAAGTTCATACTCAAATAAATTGCCAAGCAACTGCATTGCCATATCTTTGAAAGCCAAAGTTGGCCCATTGGACAATGCAAGCACAAAAACATTGTCCGGGTAGGCTCTCAATGGCGTTATGAGCGAACTACCAAACACTTCTTCTGTATATGTTTTAAGGCACAGCTTTCTCAAATCATCAGCAGGAATGTCATCAATGTATAAAGACAAAATTTCAAATGCAAGTGAGGCATAACCTTCACTGCTAAATGTGTGACGCCAATGCTCAAGCTTCGCTTCGTCTACTGATGGATACGTCTCTGGCAAATACAAACCACCATCGGGGGCAAGCCCCTCTAGCAAAATATCGCAAAACCGTTGACCCTCAGAATAACCTCGCGTAGAAACGTAAAACATCAGATTAGCTCTTCTTTTCGAATTCGAATAATAGGTTCAATCACAGTGGTCAAGGATTGAATTTTCTCCAATGCAGCATTCATTTGGGACTCTAAGCATTGATGCGTCAAAATGATTAATTCAGTGCTTTCTTCCTTGTTGTGGGAAGGTTGTTGAAGCATGGCGTCAATGCTGATATTGAACTCAGCAAGAATACCTGTCACACTTGCAAGCACACCAGCTTGGTCAGCTACTCCCAAGCGCAAATAATAGGCAGTCATAACCTTATCTATCGATAAGATCGGAATGTCTCGCATTTCTTGAGGCTGAAAAGCCAAATGTGGAACCCTGTTTAAAGGGTCTGCAGTATGTAGGCGGGTTATATCAACCAAGTCTGCGATGACCGCGCTCGCGGTAGGTTCACTGCCCGCCCCTTTGCCATAGTAAAGCGTGGTTCCGACGGCATCCGCTTGAACCATAACGGCATTCATGGCACCTTCAACATTTGCAATGATCGATTTACCGGGTACCAAGCAGGGATGAATTCTTAGTTCAATGCCTTCAGGGTTTTGCTTGGCTATGCCAAGAAGTTTGATGCGGTATCCGAGTTGCTCAGCAAAACGAATGTCTTGCGATTGAAGCTGCGATATGCCTTCGACATATGCACTTTTGAATGGCATGCGAACACCAAAAGCAATTGCCGCCATGATGGAGGCTTTGTGGGCTGCATCGATGCCTTCAATATCAAAAGTGGGATCAGCTTCTGCGTAACCAAGGCTTTGGGCCATCTCCAGTGCCTTTTGGAAAGACCAATTTTTCTCCCTCATCTGTGAAAGTATGAAATTGGTTGTTCCATTAATGATGCCTGCAAGCCACTCAATTCGGTTTGCGGTCAAACCCTCGCGCAAGGCTTTGATGATAGGTATGCCACCTCCAACAGAAGCCTCAAATGCAACCATGACACCTTTTCGATGAGCAGCCTCAAAAATTTCTGTTCCATGAACAGCCAATAAAGCTTTGTTAGCAGTGACCACGTGTTTGCCAGACTCAATCGCCGCCATCACCAATTCATAAGCGATGCCATAGCCGCCAATGAGTTCCACCACAATATTTATATCTGGATTCGCAATGACTTGTCGCCCATCATTCACCACGACACAGTCAGAATTGACAAGAGACCGCGCTCTTTCAACGTCGATATCTGCAACCATTGAAATACGAATGTTGCGGCCAGCTCTTCGTTGAATTTCCTCTTGATTACGATTCAAAACACGGTAGGTACCTAGGCCAACAGTGCCTATGCCCAGAAGACCAATATTCATGGCCTTCATGCTGTTGGGTGCTTTCTGTATTGCTCAAGGAATTTAGCAATACGCGCTATTGCAATTCGTAAATCGTCTTCATGCGGTAAAAAAACTATTCGGAAATGATCTGTGCTTGACCAGTTGAATCCTGTACCTTGCACCAACAAGACTTTTGTCTCTTGCAATAGTTCATTAATGAATTGCTGATCATCCTTAATGGGGTACATCTTGGGGTCAAGTCTTGGAAACATATACAGCGCAGCTTGGGGCTTGACGCATGTGACGCCGGGGATGGCAGTAATGAGCTCATAGGCCAAGTCTCTTTGCCGACGCAACCTTCCACCTGGTTTGATTAAATCGTTGATTGTTTGATAACCACCTAAGGCAGTTTGAATGGCGTTTTGACCTGGTACGTTAGAGCACAAGCGCATGGACGACAGCATATTCAGACCTTCAATATAGTCTTTCGCGGGTTTCTTTTCGCCAGAAACCACCAACCAACCGGCTCTGTAACCGCAAGAGCGGTAACTTTTAGATAAGGAATTAAATGTAAGGGTCAAAACATCTTTTGACAGACTTCCGATAGCTGTGTGTTTAACGTCATCGTATAAGACCTTATCGTAGACTTCATCCGCAAAAAGCACCAAGCCAAACTCGCGAGCAACTTGCACAATTTCTTTAAGCAACTCATCTGAATACAAGGCGCCTGTAGGATTATTTGGGTTGATAACCACGATTCCCTTGGTATTGGGTGTGATTTTTGATCGAATATCGGCAATATCAGGCATCCAGCCATTAGACTCATCACACATATAGTGAACGGGAGTTCCTCCTGAAAGACTTACCGCTGCAGTCCACAATGGGTAATCCGGTGCAGGTAACAGCATTTCGTCACCATCGTTAAGCAATGCATTGGTTGCCATGACAATCAATTCGCTGGCACCATTGCCTAAGTAAATATCGTCTAGCGTAACGCCGTCCACACCCTGCTCTTGACTGTATTGCATGACAGCTTTTCGGGCTGCAAAAATACCTTTGCTGTCAGAATAAGCTGCCGCACTGGGCAAATTACGGATCATGTCCTGCTGAATTTCTTCAGGTGCATCAAACCCAAATACCGCTAAATTTCCGATGTTTAGCTTGATGATCTTGTGCCCTTCTTCTTCCATTTGACGGGCTTTATCCAAAACAGGTCCACGAATGTCATAGCAGACATTGGCAAGCTTGGCAGATTTGTGGATGGTTTTCATAGACTCTCCCTATGCGTGTGCAGGGCTAAAACCTATAATTTGACCATACTTCAAGGGCTAACCGCCTTTCTATTGACCTTAAATACTATGAAATTACAACCTGACCGTATCCTTGGGCAAACCGTTACTGGGCATGGCAGTGGCTGGTTAGCCATAGACGGGGAGAGGTTCAACCAAAGTTTGCTGATAGCTTGGTCTGGACTTAGAACTCCCTGCCAAGACAGTTTCGAGGATTTACTTGGCTCAACCGAATTAAGCTCATTGCTTGAACTGCAGCCTGAGATTTTATTGCTAGGGGGTGGAACACAAAAGATCCATATTCCACCAGCAAAATTAGCCAGATTGAGTGCTCTAAACATTGGCATTGAGTCTATGGACACCGCCGCAGCTTGTAGGACTTACAACATACTGGCCTCAGAAAACAGAAAAGTGGCAGCAATTCTTTTGCTGTACAGACACCATGAGGAAAGGACTTAGGTCATTTTTCAGGATAAAATAGTATTTCTCTGAAGTTTCTCTTCGGAATTTATGTCACACCGGACTCTGAACCATGGCGATTGTTGTCAATAAACACCTCCCCGAATTTGAAGCCAATGCTACTGGAGGCATAAAAGTAAGCCATCAGTCGCACGTAGGCCAAACAGTCATTCTGTACTTTTATCCCAAGGACAATACCCCTGGCTGCACAACCGAAGCCATGCAGTTCAGAGATAAATTTAAAGATTTTACAAAAGCGGGCGCTGTTATTTTCGGAGTCTCCAGAGACAATATGCGTTCCCACGATAGCTTTAAAGAGAAACTTGAGCTACCTTTTGAGCTCATTGCAGATACTGAAGAAAAAATGTGCCATATGTTTGGGGTAGTAAAAAACAAAATCATGTATGGGAAAAAAGTTAAGGGAATAGAAAGAAGTACTTTTCTTGTCGGAGCCGATGGTGTTCTCAAGCAAGAATGGAGAGGCCTTAAAGTTCCTGGGCATGTAGACGAAGTTTTAAAAGCAGTCAAAGCATTGAAAAAAGCAACTGCTGCAGCCTAATCCTCATGCCTTTGCCCCCAGCTCCGACAAAACGCGCATCAACGCTTCAAACACAAATAAAAGTCTCGTCAGAGAAGGCTTTGAAATCGGTAGAGAAAAAAGTTACAGCGGTCAGAGACGCAGATCATTTTTCAAACGATTCTGTCAAAAATAACTTTTTAACAGGTGAATCCGTTACTGATTTTTCTGCAAAAAACTATCAATCTCTGAACCTTGAACCTATGGTTGAAAATTTGGCGCCCCAGCTTAAAGCCAAAAAGAATAAAAAAATAAATATCTCCGGACCTGCAAAACTTTTTGTCCTTGACACCAATGTTTTGATGCATGACCCCATGTGCCTCTTTCGCTTTGAGGAACATGACATTTTCCTTCCCATGATTGTTCTTGAGGAACTCGACAGCAATAAAAAAGGAATGACCGAGGTTGCCCGTAATGCCCGACAAACCAGCAGAACGCTTGATGCACTGGTTGGTTTAAAAGACTCAGATATTTCCCTAGGTATCGACCTCAGCGGTACTGGACATTCCGATGTTGGTGGTAAGTTATTTTTTCAAACAAAGCCTTTGGAATACAGCTTACCCACCAGCCTTCCGCAAGGTAAAGCTGACAATCAAATCTTGGGTGTTGTGCAGGCACTTGGAAAGCTTCACCAACAAAGACAAGTTGTTCTTGTTTCTAAAGATATTAATATGCGAGTCAAGGCTCGTGCTTTAGGTTTACCTGCAGAGGACTACCAAAACGATAAAACCTTGGAAGACGGCGATCTTCTCTACTCTGGGTCTTTGGCTCTACCCATTGATTTTTGGTCTAAACAAGCAAAAACTGTTGAAAGCTGGCAAGCAAGTGGCAATACCTTTTACAGAATTGGTGGTCCTATTGTTTCTAGCATGCACATCAACCAATTCATCTATTTTGAGGCCCCTGGGGAGCCAAGTCTTTATGCCCGAGTGACTGAAATTCGAGGAAAAACAGCTGTTTTTAAAACTCTTAAGGACTTCGGTCATCTAAAGAACGCCGCTTGGGGTGTCACAGCGCGAAATAGAGAGCAGAATTTTGCGCTCAATATGCTGATGGACCCCGAGATTGATTTCGTCACTCTCACCGGAACAGCAGGGACTGGAAAAACCCTTTTAGCCCTTGCCTCTGGACTGATACAAGTGCTGGATGAGAGAAGATATTCTGAAATCATTATGACAAGAGCAACAGTCAGCGTTGGGGAAGATATTGGCTTCTTGCCTGGTACTGAAGAAGAAAAAATGGGCCCTTGGATGGGTGCACTTGATGACAATCTTGAAGTCCTGGCTAAAACAGACACCAGCACCGGCGAATGGGGACGAGCTGCAACAAACGAACTTATTCGAAGCAAAATTAAAATTAAAAGTCTCAATTTCATGCGTGGCCGAACATTCATGAATAAGTTTGTCATCATTGATGAAGCCCAAAATCTGACGCCTAAACAGATGAAGACATTAATAACTCGAGCCGGCCCAGGAACAAAAATCATTTGTATGGGTAACTTAGCCCAAATCGATACGCCTTATCTCACCGAAGGTTCTTCTGGATTAACTTTTGCGGTTGATCGATTTAAAGCTTGGCCCCACGGAGGCCATATCACGCTTGCTCGAGGAGAACGCTCCAGGTTAGCTGACTATGCCAGCGATGTCCTTTAATGGACTCATCGTCAATAATCTGAGGAAGCACCGGCATAAGATTCAAACTTTGTAATCGGTTTGAGGAAGGTTAATTTGACAGTTCCTGTCGGTCCATTACGCTGCTTGGCAATGATAATTTCCGCCACTCCAGGCTCTTTAGATTCCTTGTTGTAGTAATCATCACGGTAAATAAACATAATCACATCAGCATCTTGCTCAATAGCCCCTGACTCTCTCAAATCGCTCATCATGGGGCGCTTATCGGTTCTTTGTTCAACACCGCGGTTGAGCTGAGATAAGGCAATCACAGGGCATTGCAATTCCTTTGCCAACATTTTCAAGCCACGAGAAATCTCACCTAGCTCGGTAGCGCGATTTTCACCATCGCCACCACCACTTCCGCTCATCAACTGCAAATAATCAACAACAACCAACCCAAGCTTTCCACAACTACGCGCAAGTCTTCTGGCACTTGCACGCAGTTCACTGGTGGTCAGTCCTGGCGTCTCATCTATCGACAAAGAAACCGTCTTTAATCGTTCTATGGCATCTGATAAACGGGGCCATTCATCGTCAATAAGTTTGCCAGTTCGCAAACGGCCTTGGTCAATTCGACCGATAGATCCCACAATACGAATCGCCAACTGGGATGCCCCCATCTCCATTGAAAAAACCGCGACTGGTAAATCCTCCTTCAGTGCAACATGCTCTGCGATATTGATCGCCAATGCAGTTTTTCCCATAGAAGGACGAGCAGCGAGAACAATCAAATCACCAGCTTGCATGCCCGAAGTCATTCGATCAAGGTCAAAAAAACCAGTAGGAACTCCGGTGATATCGTTAGGATTTTGCGACATCTCCTCAACTCGGTCCAAGAGTTGAACAACGAGTTTGTCCATGCTCTGAAACCCTTGGCGCATTCGAGAACCCTCTTCGCCAATACTGAAAATCTTTTGCTCAGCTTCATCCAAAATATTTGTAACAGGGCGCCCATTAGTATTCAATGCAGAAGTTGCAATATCATCGCTGACACTAATTAACTTGCGTAATATAGATCGTTCCCTGACGATCTCTGCATAGCGTCGAATATTTGAAGAACTAGGTACATACTGCGCCAAAGAGTTTAAATAGGCTAGTCCACCAATTTCTTCTGCCTTACCTTGGCTTTGCATCTGCTCAAAGACTGTAATGACATCTGCAGGTCTGTTCGTATTTACCAATGAAGTAATCGAAGCAAAAACCAAACGATGCTCGTATCGATAGAAATCCGCCTCTACCAAAAGATCAGCAACCTTATCCCAAGAATTATTGTCGAGAAGCAAGCCTCCCAAGACACTTGACTCAGCTTCTTGTGAGTGTGGAGGTATACGCAACTGAGCAACTTGCTTATCATTTGAAGACATGTAATCTTCAGATACAGAAAAAATAGCAGACATCATTAATCCTCTAATCTCTTAATCCTACTTTTTCCGTCCAGTTCAGTCACCGCATAAGTATGTGCAATATAGGTGAATAAGCTGGGGATAACCAGCTGGTGATTGCTGAGAGTAATGCTTTAGAAAGAAAAAACCGCTCCAGAGAGCGGTTTTGTATAAAGTGAATTAATATTAATTCGTTTCGCCATAAACCGATACATTGATATCTACCAATACATCCGTGTGAAGAGCTACGCTCACTGACGAGTCACCAACAGTTTTGATAGGCCCCTTAGGCATGCGGATTTGCGCTTTACTGACGTGGTAGCCAGCCTTCACAAGTTCTTCAGCAATATCAAAGTTGGTGACAGAACCAAATAAACGTCCATCAACACCAGCTTTTTGCGTTAGTTTGATGGTGGTTCCATTCAATTTTTCACCTTGAATTTGAGCGGCGGCAAATTTTTCATGCGCTGCTTTTTCTAACTCCGCACGACGCGTCTCAAATTCTTTGATAGCTGTATCAGTTGCACGTCTGGCTTGACCGGAGGGGATCAAAAAATTGCGAGCGTAGCCGTCTTTAACTTTGACGACTTCGCCTAAGTTACCAAGGTTAACTACCTTTTCTAGCAGAATAATTTGCATGGAATTTACTCCTTAGATTTTGTGTTGGTCGGTATAAGGAATCAAGGCTAAAAACCTTGCACGCTTGATAGCCGTGTTGAGTTGGCGCTGATAAATGGCACGGGTACCCGTCAAACGAGCAGGAATAATTTTCCCATTTTCCGCAATGAAATCTCTCAATGTATCAATATCTTTGTAATCAATTTCTTCAACATTTGTTACTGTAAATCGACAAAATCTTTTGCGTTTGAAAAGTAAAGATTGTGTGTTGCGCTTTGGACGCTTATCTTTATTGAACTTTTTGAATGTGGCCATCATCGGCTCCTATAAAACAGTATGAATTTCTTGAATGTGATACACAACAGATTTTAAATTCTTAGAAGAACCTAGAAATCCATGGAATAACCAAGTGCTACCCAAATCAAAACGACTGATTCGCTCTGCAAGAGTGCCCATGGCAATTGATTTCATTGTGAGTTGAATTTTTCTTGATTGACCTGCTTCTAATACCGTTGATTCATGCAAAAGCAGAAAATCTATAACGGGTAGACCACCTGGTGAATAGCGCAATAAAGAAATTGACTCTATTTGCGCATTCAACTCAAAGCGATTCACAAGCCAAGAGCAAAATCAAGCTTGAAATTCTGCGTGCTGGGTTTTTCGTGCCTCTTCGCGCTCAACAGTTTTCATCATCGAGGAAGGCGCAGTCTCAGCCTTTTTCTTTGAAACTGTCAAATGACGTAAGACAGCATCATTGAACTTAAATGCATGTTCAAGTTCAGACATGACATCTTGGTTCGCTTCAATGTTTAAGCACAGGTAGTGCGCCTTGGCGAGTTTATTGATCATGTAGGTCAACTGTCGGCGGCCCCAATCTTCTAATCGGTGTACCTTGCCACCACCAGTGGTGATTAAGCTTTTGTAACGCTCAAGCATAGCCGGAACTTGTTCACTTTGGTCCGGATGAATAAGCAAAATGATTTCATAATGACGCATGAATTCTCCTTATGGTTAAAGCTGCCCATAGCGTCATGCATGGTTACAGCAAGGTTTAGCCAGCTATTGTAGTAGATTTTTATTTATTTTGAAATTCCTGCCAAGGCCTGCCAAGTTGAAACCACACTGTCTGGGTTGAGCGAAATGGATTGAATGCCTTGATCAACCAACCACTGCGCAAAATCTAGGTGGTCGCTGGGCCCTTGACCGCAAATTCCTACATATTTATTTTGTCTTTGGCAAGCTTGAATGGCTTTTGTTAAGAGAATTTTGACCGCCTCATCTCTTTCGTCAAAATCAGCAGCTAGCAAAGGCATTCCGGAATCTCTGTCCAAGCCTAATGTGAGTTGGGTAAGATCATTAGAGCCAATAGAAAATCCATCAAAAAACTCTAGAAATTGATCTGCAAGTAAAGCATTGCTGGGAATTTCACACATCATGATGAGTTTCAGTTCATTTTCACCCCTCTTAAGTCCTTTTGAACTTAACAGATCAATGACTTTGGCTGCTTGACCCAAAGTCCTCACAAAGGGAACCATGATTTGCACATTGGTCAGTCCCATATCATTTCTCACACGCTTCAAAGCCTCACACTCCATTGAGAACGCGGCAGAAAAATCCTCACTCAAGTAGCGAACAGCCCCTCTGAAGCCAAGCATTGGATTTTCTTCTTCTGGCTCATAGCGGTTTCCACCAATCAACTTTCGGTATTCATTAGATTTGAAGTCCGACAACCGAACAATCACAGGCTTGGGCCAAAAGGCCGCGGCAATCGTAGCGATACCCTCAGCAACTTTGTCGACAAAAAAGGCTCGCGGTGAGGCATGACCTCTCGCAACAGATTCCACCGCTTTTTTAAGATCCGCATCAATTTGTGGGTAATCCAAGATGGCTTTTGGATGGACACCAATATTGTTGTTGATAATGAACTCAAGTCTGGCTAATCCAACGCCTGAATTCGGTAGTTGTGCGAAATCAAAAGCCAAGCTTGGATTTCCGATATTCATCATGATTTTGGTTGAAATAGATGGCATAACACCCCGCTCAACCTGCGTCACTTCTGTATCTAACAAACCGTCATAGATAAAACCGGTATCTCCCTCAGAGCAACTTACTGTTACCAAGGCTTGGTCCATCAACTTCAAAGTAGCATCACCGCAACCAACGACAGCAGGAATGCCAAGCTCTCTGGCAATAATGGCTGCGTGACAAGTACGCCCACCTCGGTTGGTCACAATTGCACTTGCCAATTTCATGACGGGCTCCCAATTGGGGTCAGTCATATCGGTTACCAAAATATCACCTGCCCTCACAAGACCCATTTCAGCAGAGCTATTGACTAACCTAACCGGTCCAGTGCCGATTTTTTGCCCAATTGCCCTACCTTGGGCAAGCACACTTCCTTTAGACTTCAATTTATAGCGAATTTCTGTTTTCCCTACTTGTTGACTTTTCACTGTTTCAGGTCGAGCTTGCAAAATGTAGAGCAAACCATCATTTCCATCTTTTCCCCACTCTATGTCCATCGCACGCTTGTAATGTTTTTCAATCAGAACAGCATATTTAGCAAGTTGTACAACGTCTTCATCCGAAAGAGAGAATCTGTTTCTCATTTCTGCAGGAACGTCCACCGTGGAGACAGCATGACCAGATTGAGTTTTTTCGGTAGAGGTTGCAAAACGCATTTGAATCAATTTGGAGCCCAAATTTCGTCTCACAATTGATTTTTTATCCTTGGCAAGCATAGGCTTGTGCACGTAATACTCATCCGGGTTGACAGCCCCCTGCACAACTGTTTCGCCTAAGCCGTAACTTGATGTAATAAAAACAACGTCCTCAAACCCTGACTCTGTGTCGATGGTAAACATCACACCAGAGGCAGCCAAATCCGATCTGACCATGCGCTGAACGCCAGCCGACAAGGCCACATCTGAGTGAGTAAAGCCCTTGTGAACCCTGTAACTGATAGCTCTATCGTTATAAAGTGAAGCAAAAACCTCTTTAACCTTGACCAAAATTTGGTCAACGCCCACTACATTTAAAAAACTTTCTTGCTGACCTGCAAACGAGGCATCGGGTAAGTCCTCAGCTGTCGCCGAAGATCTCACAGCATAGGAGGCTGATGACGACTGGCCATTGAGTTGGGTGAATTGGAATCTAATTGCATCTTCAAGGTCTTGGGGAAAAGGTTGCGCTAGTATCAACCCCCGAATTTGATGCCCCACTTCAGATAACTGCATCAAATTATTTGTATCCAAGCCTTGCAGCAAGGTATTTATGCGGTTACCTAAATCATTATTGTTTAAAAATTGCTTAAAAGCATATGCAGTTGTAGCAAATCCAGTTGGGACTCGAACTCCATCAGGAAGTTGAGAAATCATTTCACCCAAGCTGGCATTTTTGCCCCCTACAGATTCGACATCTGTCATGCGTAATAATTCGAAGGCCACGACAAGTTCTGTCGCATGAAAAAGTGCGGACATAGAAATCTCCAAAGTTAAAATATGCCTAATCGCACTGAATGCAATTAGATTTCGACGTGAATCAAGGACTCTTATGTTGTTGTGCTTTGAAAGAGTACGAATCCGTCAAAAAAAATCTGTAATTGTTTTTGATTTTAGACCTGATTTTTTTCACTTTATGGATTTTTCCTGATCATGACTAACAGATCTGTTTTTTTTGTGTCAGACGGAACAGGCATCACCGCCGAAACATTTGGCAATGCCATATTGGCTCAATTTGAGTTTGAATACCGACACATCCGCCTGCCATTCATCGATACGATTGAAAAGGCGCATCTAACGGTTGAGCAAATCAATTTTTGCTTTGAAAAAGATGGTCTCAAACCCATTGTTTTCACCACACTGGCCAATGAGAAAGTTTTAGAAGTCGTGAACCAAGGATGCAAAGGGATGATTCTTGATATGTTCAGTAACTTTGTTAACCCATTAGAGACAGAGTTTAAAACCAAGTCAAACCATCGAATAGGTCGTTTTTCTGATGCAAGCAAAAGCAAGGCTTATCAAAACAGAATAGAAGCGATCAATTTTAGCTTAGCCCACGATGATGGGCAAACACAAGTAGATTTAGAAAAGTCAGATGTGATCTTAGTAGGCGTAAGTCGCAGCGGGAAAACACCCACAAGTTTGTATTTGGCCATGCAACATGGACTTAAGGCATCAAACTATCCTTTAATTCCTGAGGATTTTGAAAGACAGATGTTTCCGCCAGCTCTGCTACCTCATTTACCCAAGATATTTGGCTTAACGATCCACCCAGATCGCTTGAGTGAAATCAGGAATGAACGCCGACCTCATTCTCTTTATGCAAGTCTTGATAATTGCAAAATGGAAGTACGTGAAGCAGAGTCAATGATGCGACGGTATGGCATACGTTGGCTTTCAACCACCACCAAGAGTATTGAAGAAATTGCAACAACTATCTTGCAAGAAATCAAACCCGAAAGGTTGATTTACTAAGCAGATTAATTGTCTAGCGCAGATATAGCAGCCTTTGCTATTTGCGCATCTTCGTTGGACTTTACTCCACTGACCCCAACCGCTCCAATGGTGTGTCCATCTTTGACAATCGGCACGCCACCTTCAAGTAGACCCTCCAGGAGCGGTGCACTTAAAAAAGAATATCGACCAGAATTGATGATGTCTTCGTAAACTTTACTTTCTCTTCGTCCTAATGCCGCCGTGTGAGCTTTCGCAGGAGCAATGTGCGCTGATACTGGCGCAGCGCCATCTAACCTTTGTAGCCACAGTAAGTGCCCTCCATCATCAACGATGGCAAAAGTTACAGCCCATTGGTTTTTGTTAGCTTCTGCCTCTGCGGCTGCAGCCATGGCTTTGACATCAGACAATTGAAGGAAATATTTGGTTTGCATTTGAATTTTCGAACAGAGGGAAAGGCATTTAGCTTATCATTCACCTCAAAGTCAAAATGGACTTGATTTAGATACAATTAAAATTAAATTATTTATACTTATCTTTAAGGAGATTAAGATG
>Ga0114973_10002369_pt1 | contig 13715 bp, 16 predicted proteins | sample M_140807_MF_Meta_FD_87025 | JGI IMG/M metagenome (GOLD analysis project Ga0114973, IMG submission 87025) | Freshwater microbial communities from Lake Montjoie, Canada to study carbon cycling - M_140807_MF_MetaG | ecosystem: Environmental > Aquatic > Freshwater > Lake | place: Lake Montjoie... | reverse complement strand
ACCCAATGTTATTTATACCTATTGGAATCATACTACTATTCCAAAATTTGTTCAAAAATGTATTAATTCATGGAAAAGACACAATCCTTCTTATAAAATTATTATTATAAATCAAGACAATATAAAAGACTATATTCCTATTGATGTTTTGAAATTAAAGCATGCAAAAACTCATCAAAAAATAGCAGATTTTATAAGAATGATAATTTTAAAAAATCATGGAGGTATTTGGCTTGATGCAAGTTTATATCTTAATATACCATTAGATTGGATTCATTGGTATCAAATTACGAATCAAAGTGAATATGTCGGGTATAAAATTCGTAGTTGTGGTGTCCGTCATAAACGCAACAACAAAATACCTATTGTAGAAAATTGGTTTATGGCTTGTGTTCCAAATTCTAAATTTATATCCGATTGGTGTGTAAAGTTTTTGGAAATTAACAATTATGAAAAAGTAAAAGATTATGTAAAACATATAAAATCCAGTACTGATATATCTGGTATAGATGGTCCAGTTTATTTATCAATGCATATATCTTGTTTATATATTTTACAAAATAGTAATTATAATTATAAAATAAGTTTATTACAAGCGAAAACTGGGCCTTATTTATATTTAAATTCCATGAATTGGCAAAATCTATTTCTAGTTCCATTTCTAAAATATTATAAAGGAAAAGAATCCCCAATTATAAAATATTGTGGCGGACAAAGAAATAGCATTATAAAAAATAAATTGGAATATTTATTTGACTAATTTATCTTTTTTGTAATAATGAATGGATTTAAACGTTGAATCTTTATTAAACATTTTACAAATACCATGTCGTTTTCCATTTTCATAATTCGTAATACTAAAACAATTACCATTATCAAAATATCGAATGACAGAAGTGGAAACCATTTTGCCATTTTCATAAAGCAATTTTGCTTTAAAAACTCCATTTAAATGATATTCTACACGTTCTCCATGCAATATACCATTATGATAGCTTGATGATTGCCAAATTCTATTACAATAATAAGAGATTACTTTACCATGGTAATTTCCTTGGTTATTTATATAAAATTCTCTACCTAAATAACCATTTTCCAAGAAATATTTATGATGTCCCGTCCATTTATTAAATACATGACGTTCAGTATAAGTGTAATCAAATTTTTTTATTACGTTTGAATAAATTTCATAAAAAGTTGGATCAAATTCATAAATAAGTTGGATTATTTCCAGAGGTAATTGTAACATTTTGTTTAGAATTTCTATAAACAAAATTTTTTTCATTTTTTAAAACTGGCTTAAAGAGATAATTTTTATTATTTAAACAATGGCAGAAGAAATTAAAAAAGAACATATCAGTATTGTAATTGTCGGTGAAGTCGATGCTGGAAAAAGCTCCCTTTGCGGAAACTTACTATTCTCTCTAGGAGGTATTTCCGATCGTGAAATGGACAAACTTAAACAAACAGCTAAAGAAATGGGTAAAGAATCTTTTGGATTTGCATTTTATATGGACAATAACAAGGAAGAGAGAGAGCGTGGTATCACGATTCAATGTAATACGAAAGAATTCTTTACTGATTCTAAACATTTTACTATTATTGATGCTCCAGGGCATAGAGATTTCATTAAGAATATGATTGGCGGTGCATCTCAAGCAGATGTTGCTCTTCTTCTTGTACCTTCTAACAAAGGAGCTTTTGAGACGGCAATCCAAAAAGCGGATCACTCTACAGGACAACAACAAGGACAGACCAGACAACACGCACGTCTTCTTTTCCTTTTAGGAATTGAGCAAATTATTGTAGGAATTAACAAGATGGATGATCCTTCCGTAAACTATAGTGAAGAAAGATACCTTGAAATTAAAGAAGAAATGACAAAGATGTTGGTAAGTATTGGTTTCAAACCAAAGAAACTTCCCTTTTTAGCCATTGCAGGGTTCAAGGGAGATAATATTCTCACTCCTAGTCCAAATATGCCATGGTACAAGGGATTTGAATGTAATATTAATCCCAAAGAAACCGTCAAGGGTCATACTTTATTAGATGCTCTTGACAAACTTGTTCAACCTCCCAAACGTAATCCAGAAGGAAAACTTCGTATGTCTGTGTCTGGAATTTATAGTATTAAAGGTATTGGAACTGTGGTTGCAGGACGAATTGAAACGGGAACGTTAAGACCCAACGATATTGTAGGATTTACTCCCTCCAACATTGGCGGGTGTAAAGTATTTTCTATTGAAATGCATCATAAATCTTATCCTCAAGCGGTTCCAGGTGATAATATTGGTATCAACTTGAAAGGTCTTAACAAAGATGCTTTACCCAAGACTGGAGATGTTATGTATATTGAAAAAGAAAATATTTTAAAACCCGTCGAAAAGTTCCGTGTCATGGTTTTCGTCCAAGAACATCCTGGACAACTTAAGAAAGGATATACACCTATTGTTCATATTCGAACTGGTAAAACGGCATGTAAAATTACCGATATCCATTGGAAAATGAGTAAAAAGACGGCAAATGTCAAGGTTGAAAACCCCGATTTCTTGGAGGCTTATGAACAAGCGGAAGTCACTTTCCAACCAATGCTTCCATTTTACTGTGAGAGTTATGAAAATTCTCAAGGTTTAGGACGTGTAGCTATTATGGAAGCCAATAGTTTAGTCATGTTGGGTAAGGTCATGTCTGTTGATTACAAGGCATAATTATTTTCTTGAAAATATTATTAATATTATTTAGAATAAATGAAAAAAGAATTGAGTATATTCATAGTAATAACAATATCTATAGTATTATTATTAATATTTTTTTTGTGTTTTTTCTTGATTAAAAAATATAATGGATTTAATATTCCAATTGTTATTATATGTTGGAACAATTACCATTTTGTAAAAAATTTTGTAAATCAAATTAAAAAATATAAAAACCCAATAATTATATTAGATAATAATAGTAATTTTGAACCATTACTAAAATACTATATAAATATCAAAGCTGAATTAAAAAATAAAATTGAAATAAGATTGTTGGATAAAAACTATGGTCATACTGTTTATAAAGAACTTAAAAATACTCTTCCAGATGTTTACATATTAAGTGATCCAGATTTGGAATTAAATGTTAATATGCCAAATAATTTTGCCAAAATATTACTAAATATTTCTAATAAATATAAATCCTATAAAGTTGGTTTTTCACTCCGTCTAGACAAGGAAGATTTTATTCCGTGTGAAAATTATACACTTGGAAAAAATATTTATGACTGGGAATCACAATTCTGGATAAATAAAATTCCTAATTCAAAGTATGAACTTTATTATGCTGATATTGACACTACTTTTTGTTTGGTCAATAATTTATATGATTCAAACAATATAAGAATAGCTGGAAATTTTACAGCCAAACATTTACCTTGGTATAAAGATTACATTATTAATAACGTTTCCAAAGAAGAAATTGATCATTGGAAAATAAATAATAAATCTTCAAGTATTTTATTTACTTGCTTGGCTCTTTAATTAAACTAACACTCGATCCCTTTCTGGTTTCCATCCATCATCATCAGAGCCTGCAAATAAATGACGAACAACTTTGTTGTGAAAATAGTGAGGATTAAAGCAATGTAGAATATTGTTTTGATAATTTTCGTATTTAAATTTTCCTGGGTATATTTTACAGTCCATTCTTTTTAAAAATTTTTCAATACCATCCGTAAACACTTTTGGACCTGTTAAAAAATGAATAATATGATCTCCTTTGATTTCTTGACAGGATAAGATTCGTTCTACTGATAAATCAATTATAGATTTTAGAACAGGAGATTTTGGAGGGGCTGCAAAAGTCCATTGACATAAATGTATATTATCCGTTTCGGGAGAAAAGACTAGTAATGAATTGGGTTGTAAAAAAATTGTTGGATCTGTCATTAATACTGCGTCCATGTCGGCGTAAATGCCTCCATAATAATAAATTACACAATATCTCCATAAATCTGCTTTCATTACATTTAGAGGACATTTTTCGTAGGCTTCCAACACTTTGGAACCAAAATTATTTTGAATAAATTTTTGAGAATTTTCATCAGAGTAAAAATTGTATTCAAAATCACCATTATATTTAAACCAAGATTGATAACCAGTACGTGTTTTATATTTTAATAAAACATAATCCAAGTTTTTATGGGTTTGAAAAATTTTTTTAGGAATAGGATCCAGCAACTTTAGAATAGACATAATCTCGTAATTAAATTTCCAAAATTCTCCATTTACATTATCATAAGAGTCGTTAATATTAAATTCGAGTTCGTTATAAGTATAACTGCTATACTTATTGCGCAAATCACATTTTAATTTTCCCAGACCTTTTTCATTAGCGGGTTCCAGCAATTTAAAATTAATAAGACATTTTATCCAATTTCCGTTGGGTAAAATGTTTGTATTGTTGAATTTGGTTTTTTTAAATTTTCCATTTTCATTATCATAAAAATGATTATAATCAAAGCTTAATTCTGCTTTTTCCCAAGTATCCAAGATTGTTTTTAATTCACAATACAAGTTATTTTCTAAAAGAGTAATTGTTCTCGCTGATTTTATCCAATTTCCCAAGGGGTAATGCTGAAATTGCTTTTTTAAATCCTCAAATGCTAAAACGACATTATTATAAATGAAATAAGACTGATCTTTTTGAAACAATACATTCATATTTTCTTTTTAGATATTTTATTTTTTAAACTTTTTCATTCTTAATTCTAATTGTTTGGCAGCAATTTGTTTTGCTGTATTAATTTTACGAATACGTTGTTTTTCTTTTTGAATTTGTTGTTGTGTTTCTTGTAAATACGGTCTATGTTTGGATTTTAATTCTTCAATTTGTGTCGGGGACAAAACCATTATAAATTTGTCATTGATTCGAATGAATGAGTGTTGAGCAAGTTTTTTATCAAATTGTTTAAATCCTGTTGAGTCAATTGGTTGAGCTGTGCTAAAATCAATCAAGTAGAATTTTTTGTCTTGACCTATTATTTTATACATTACATTTTCTGCATGTAGATCGTTATGAAATATATTCATCATATCAATAGAATCATAAATTAGATTTGATAAATCATTTAATTCCTTTTCGTTTAAAGTTTCTTTACTATTCAACAAATTTAATAGAGTTCCATCTAGACGTTCCTGAATTAAATAAATTTTATCATTACATTTTTCCATAAATATGTTGGGTCCAATTCCTAAATTTGCTGCTAGTTCGTCATATTTGGTATTATAAGTTGGTTATAATTCTTTTACAACGTATTGACATTTAGGATTTAATTTTTGCTGTTGTTTACAGGCTTGATATACGTAAGATTGAGTTCCCGAACCTAAAACGGATTGTTTTCGTCTATACCAACGATGATTATTACATAAATCTTGCATTTATTATAGAATTTAAAATTGTTGTATTTTAAAAAACCCATGAATCGTATCTTGAGATACTACTAAATTAGTATTAAACCATGCTTTTTGTTGTTCTGTTAATCTATTGAATATTCTTTGTATTTGAGTTCTAGTTAAACTTTGTTCTTGATAACGTTGTAAAAATTCTCGTGCAAATTGTCGTTGAGTTTGTTGTCGTGGGGCTTGCATGGGTGCTCGCAGTTGTGCTTGCATGGGTGCTCGCAGTTGTGCTTGCATGGGTGCTCGCAGTTGTTGCTGAATTTCTGGTTCCGTATATAAACAACGCCCAAAGCCTCGTTTTAAACATTCATTTCTTGTTCCTTTACGAGTGTATCCTGGAGGTATTTCATCTTTATTTCCACAATAAATTTTTGGTCTATCAGGATTTGGAGGTTGTCCGTTATATTTTGTTCCTAATTTACCCGTATACTTACAAATTCCAAATCCTTTTCTCGTACAAGTAAACAAATCTCCAAATTCAGCATAACCTTCTGGTAAATTTGCATCGTTTCCGCAATATTTTTTAACAGGCATTTTCTATTAAAAAATAAAAATAATTTTCTTGATTAGTTTTCTTGTTCTGGTGATGATATTGTTATTACATGTCCATTAGTGTTGGTATATTTTTCTTTTTTCCATGGTTTTTCTTGTTGTATGGGAAATTGCTTATTACATATTGAACATTTTGTATGTTGATGAGAAACAGCCTCTTCTAAACAAGATTGGTGATAAGTATGTCCACAATCTAATTTATAAACTTTTCCTTCTAATGATTCAATACAAATAAAACACTTTTTTTCAATATCGCCATCGTATAGTTCGGGTTCAATTTTTATTTTAAATTCATTTGTTTTTTTAAATAATTCTTGGTTATAGGTATCCATACTATTTTGAACAGCTTCATTAAACCGATCACTTTCCAATAAATTATCAAAAATTAAACTAAAAACATTAGACATGATGTTTGCAGGTGAACTTTCATTATTATTTAATATAGGTATGATTAAACTATCCGAGGGCAAAAAATAATAAGGATCATTTATATTATCCCGGGAATTCATTTTACAATTACTTTTTTTTTTTAAATTTTATACCAGACATTGTTGGATTTGATATAATAATACAGGACTCATTTGAAAACACATGAATAAACTCCAAATAGTATTAATTAACCATCCTTTCGAGTTATAAAAGAAACTAATACAAGCTATGGTTGTTGAAATATATAGTATATAAGGAACTAACCAATAAAATGTACATATTTGATACGCTTTGGGATTATCTTTTGGAGTTGTTTTCCATCTTATATTATGAGCTCCCATGGATTGAAAAATAAACACTAGTAATACTCTTAATAACATTGGAACCATAAATAATGTTTCTTGAACGGATGTAATCAAGGTTGTTAGTGATAATTTTTTGTGTAAATAAATCAACATAAGAGCGTATAATAAACAATAGGGTGTAAAATAAATGAAATATGTTTTATTATCCAAACCACAGAGAAAAGAAGACGAAATGTAAAAACTAAGTAAAGGACAAATCATTAAAACTAGAAAAAAAATTGAAAATATGGGAGAGAGTCCAGAAAATAAATAAATCCATTGATGAGTAAAAGGTAAATTTTTCATTTTGTAAAAAGAACTTGAAAATACAATCTGTAAACCTCCCAAAGCCCAACGACATCGTTGGTTAAAAAAATCAACTAGAGTCAAGGGAGCAAATCCGCAAGCCAAAATTTCTGGACAATATCTTGTTGGGATTCCTTGACAATGAAATTCCAACGATGTTTTAAAATCTTCCGTCAAGCTTCCAGTTTGAAATCCTCCAACTTTCATTAAAAAGTCTCGTCGAAATAAACAATTTGTTCCACAACAAGGAACTCCTAATTTAAATTCATTCCATGCTCTTAATACCACTTGATAAAAAAAATAATAATGTTGTCCTAAAAAATCAAAACCTTGAATGTTTTCAAAATGCTGGGGACTCTGTACAAATCCATAATGAATTTTGTTTTCCTTGTACAAATAAGGTATCAAAGTTTTTAGTATCAATGGGTACGGAGCCATATCGCAATCTAAAATTAATACTAAATCTCCATTGTATTTATATTCTTTATTTTCTAGACTAAATAATGTATCATTTACATTTCCAGCCTTTGCGTGTCCTTTTATAACGCCTCGACGCTTATAATGAATTCTAGGATATTCTTCTAATATTAAATCCTGTAAATCATCATCTTTGCAATCATCTGTAATCACAGCTGTGATTAGATGCGGGGGATAGTCAATTTTTAAAATAGCATCCATAGTTCTTTGTAATACGGCTGTTCCCTCTCCACATGTAGGAATAATAATTAAAACACTAGGAGTTTCATGAATGGGTTCAACAGATAATGATTTATTTCTGGATCTTCTTATTCCCTCGACAAGGATTATAATATTAATCATACCAAAAATTAATACAATAGTCTCGCATAATAAAACCAATAAAGGGAGCCAATAAGGACAAACGGTTTCCCATCTTTTTATTATATAAAATAAACATGGAATTGATATGAATCCAGATATACAAGGAAACATTTTTATACTTTTTTAATTTGATAATTCGTCTTTAGTTTATTTTTTTCAACTTTTATAAAAATAAAACAAGATTTACTAATAATTACGATTGTGGTATTATTCGTTGTTTTTCAATTAATCTTTCTTACAGAATTCATATAGAATTAGAATGTAAAACTTTTTATTACTCTTTGAAAAAAATATTGTTTAACTATATATGAATAACTTTGAATTCATTCATATTGGTAAATGTGGAGGATCAACAGTGAGCCAAATATTACGTTCTCTTAAAGTATCGCACAATATTTTACATATTCAACCAGTAAATTTTGATCCTAATAAAAAATATGTTATTTTATTACGAAATCCTATTCAAAGATTTATTTCTGCTTTTAATTGGAGATGTAAATTAGTTCTCTATGAAAAATCACAATTAAATCGTTTTGTTGGCGAAAAAAATTTACTAGAAAAATATCAAAATGTCAATCAGTTGGCAGAAAGTTTATTTACTCCTGACGGTTTTACAAAAGATCAATATATACATCATATACATGAGGACATTAATTTTTATTTGGAAAATTTTTTAAAGCTTTGTAGCAAGAAAAACATTTTAGCCGTAATAACAACAGAAACTTTAGATAGTGATATAAAAAGTATTTGGAATAGAGTTGGTGAAGTTCCACAATTGAATAAAAATAAAGAATCCACTTATTTGTCAGAACTAGGTTATCAAAATTTAAAACAATTTCTTAAAAAAGATTACGAGTGTATAGATAAATTGTATGAAATGGGATTATTAACTATGGAAAAATATAAAATTTTATCGGTCTAATATTTTTTCCAAAATTGCCATACGAATATACACTCCGTTTTCAACTTGTTTGAAATAAACAGCTCTAGGATCAGAATCAATATCGGTTGAAATTTCTGTTAATCGAGGAAGCGGATGCATTATAATCATTTTTTTTTTGGCTTTTTCCAAAAGTTTTTTATTGACAATGATGGGATTAACAGAATCTAATTCTATTTTATTTGTAAATCTCTCTTTTTGAATTCTTGTTACATAAAGAACATCTGTTATGGAAATAACATTTTCAATTGTCGAAATTTCTATTTCTGGAATTTCCAAATTAGGAGGACAAACTTGTATTAATTTAATTTTTGGAAAAAAATGTAATAAAGGAATAAGAGAATGGATAGTTCTACTATGCTTAATGTCTCCCAAAAATGTAATGGTAATGGTTTCTCTATTTTCAGAATTTAAATCGATACCAAAAGTGGCAAGTTCTTTAAAAATGGTATAGAGATCCAATAATGCTTGAGTAGGATGCTCTCCGGCCCCATCACCTGCATTAATTATAGGAACTTTTGAAGCTAGCGCTGCTTTTTGAACAGCACCTTTTTCTGGATGTCGTAAGACAATGACATCTGCAAAAACATTCAAGGTTTTTATAGTATCTTCAAGACTTTCTCCTTTTTCAATACTTGAATATTTTTCGGTTAAACAAATAATTTTACAACCTAGTTTATTGGCAGCAGCTTGAAATGAACAAAAAGTTCTCGTGGACGGTTCAAAAAACATTAAAATAATTGTTTTATTGGATGCAAATTGAAAGAAATCCAAGTTTTTTAATTGATCTGCTCTATTCATATAATCCAAAATTTCTTGTTTTGTAAATTGAGATGTAGTGATAATATTTGACATTTTTAGAATGTCAAATCAACGTCTTAAATTCACTCAAAAATGTTCCAAATAAGCTCCTTTACCAATATTAAACTCACCCAATGTTTTTATAATTTTGTCCTTGTCATCCATAACTTCCTTGACCAGGTCCTTGATGGATAATAATCCTACTACATCTTTACTATCTTGATCCAAAATTAATAAATGGCGAACATTTCGTAATAACATTTTATTCATACAATCTTGAATATTATCATTTTCTTTTGCCGTGCTTAGATTTGGTTCAAATGTACAAATTTCACTCACTTTGGTTTCTTTAGAGGATCTACCTAAAAGTGCAATCTTGCTTATATAATCTCTTTCTGAAATGATTCCAATTACTTTTTCATCAGTATTAGTAACCGCTAAACATCCAATATTATATGCCGAAAATTTTTGAACGGCTTCAAATACATTTGCATTTTCTTTAATTTTGAAATCAATCTTGTAATAACAACTTTTTTTCCAGGCTGATTTTGCTGTAGCATTTGCTAAAGTCGATGAAAAACGTTTAAAAATCATTTTTATAAATTTTTTTCATTATTTTAAGTTAATAAATGAGAGAATTGGAAAAAGAAATTGATTTATATCGAAATACCAAAAAAAAAATTTTGACCATTATTAAACTAAATTATACTAAAGAAACTAATACTGTTTCTATTTATTTATTTGATTCTGAAAATAAAAAAGATCGCCATATATATAGACTTGTATTAAATTTTCCGTATAATTATCCTTTTCTTGGTCCTTTTACAAGAGTATTTAAATTAACAGCTAAACCAGGGGAAAACTTTTCAATCCAACATCCTAATTTCATACCATTTAATGATGGGTCGTATGTTTCACCATATTTGGAATCAATGTGGCAAGAAAACGATTCCATAATAGATATAGTAATACGGTTTCTAAAATTATTAAAAAATCCAGAAATTTCTAATAAAGATATCATAGGACAAGATTTACAAAGCAGGAAACGTTTAGAAAATGCAAATGATTATACAAAACAAGCTTTATTAGATTTGGCTTGTATACGTAAAATACCCAAAAGTTCAAAATTATCCAAAGAGATGTTGATTACAGAATTAATAAAAAATGGAGAAATTTTTAAGGATACCCCCGTAAAAAAAGGTTTATCAAAATTATTTTCGTGGCCTAATAAAAAACCAATCGTTATTAATCCAAATTTATTAAGATTACGTGAAACAACAAATTTAATTGTAAATTCAAAAGACGGAAAAAAACTTTGTGAAATACCAGTCACTGGAGCAACCAAAATTTATGAAATTAGAGAAAGTTGTTTGTGGAATTACCAAAGTCTTCATAAAAATATTCATACTAAAAAATTTATATGGAATAATAAAATCATACAGGATGAAAGTAAAACATTGTGCGAGTTGAATTATATAAAAGGAATTCCCCTTATTTTGAATCAGCAAAGGTCAAGGCTTAATTATGGAATAAATATAAAATTATAAAAAGTGCTATATAAATATTTTTATAAACATTTTCAAAAATGGTTGTTTTTGAAATTAAAAGTTGGAATCCTGTCACTAAATGGACATGGGAATTAAACATTGATACATGTGCTATTTGTCGAAATTCTCTAGAAGAACCTTCGATTGACCTACTTGAACCTGAGAGCTTTACAATTGCTTTTAGTCAATGTAATCACGTATTTCATCAAGATTGTATTCAACGATGGCTAAAAAATCGATCGGTATGCCCATTATGTAATGAAGATTGGAAATATCAAAAATTACAAAAAATTAATGAATAGCCATTTAAGAAACTAATTTCTATCTTCTAAATGGAATTTTCCAAACTGTTTTCTTTTCCAAATGAATTTAATACTATAGTTGATACACTTAAATACATTTTTTGTAAAATATTGTTTGAATCTACCCAAATTCCAGACTTTAGCAATATATATTTAGAAGAATGTGATCATGTAAAAAGACACTTGTTTTACAAGATTGAGAATGATTTTATTTATACTCCTTTACCGGCTTTTTGGGATATTCATTTTCGTTCTGCTGAAAATCCAAAATGGGAAGGTTGTCCTTCAAGACTTGATCATGAAATACTAGATTTGATTCAAAATATTTATCTCCATGCAGAAAAAAGAGAAAAAATTTCAATTGGATTTTATCAATTACGAGTTTTATTTCAGCAATTAGAAAAAGAAAATAATCTTCGTTGTTCTTATTGTCGTTTAAGAACCTTTGAAATGAAAGAACTTGGATTTCCTATTTCTTTTTTAAATGATTTTTATATAGGATTTAGGGAAAATAGTGTAGAAAGTTTGCAAAAAATATTAAAAAAACATATTGAATGTTGTTATTTAGTTACAAAGCAATCTAGAAGTCCAGAAATTCAAAAAAGTTTGATTCAAATTGTTCAAGACGTGTATTATGAACATAAAAAAATTTATGAAAAAGCCATTTTTAACCATCAACCATTAGATCCCATCACGGACCAATTCAAAAGAAAATTGGAAAATAATTTGCTGAAATTTATGCCTTTTCTTTCTTTTAAAAATATTGATTTTAAAGAATGGTTTAAAAGTTTGTTCATGTTTCAATTGGAATTAAATACAACTGTTAGTGAATCTTTAATACATCGACAAGAATTATGTAAAAAAATTTTATTCTTGCTATTTTATCTTTTTCCTGAGGATTTAAAAGACAAGGACAAAAAATCAGTTCCTTGTTTACTTTATAATAATAGTCAACCTCAAAGCTTTAGTATGAATCCAAAAACTTTATATTCATACCATCCAATGTTGAGAGGTTCAATCATTACAAATTACATAAAAAAATATTAATAATAAAATGATATCGTTAAAGGTTATTCGTAATGGACAAGAATTATCTCAAAATGTTGTAAAAAAATTGAATCATTTGATGGAAAAAAGTTTTCCTGGTTCTCATTGTCCTCAAGAACAATGTTATAATAACGATTATTGTTTCTATTTAAGCAAGGGTCCTATTGTTTATTCTTATGTTACAGTAAGATTTGTAAATATATTAGGATATCGATATGCAGAGTTGTGGAATTTTTGCACTCACCCGGACTATCGTTCTAATGGTTATGGAACCATGCTATACAATCGAACGCGTTCTTATTTAAAAAGAAAACATGAAAATCCCGACTTTTATCAATTGTGGGTGCTGAAAAAAAATAAACGAGCGCAACAATTTTATAAAAAATTAGGATTCGAATTTACAGGAGAAAGTAAAGAATTAAATGCCTACAAAATGACAAGTTTTTAAGGACTCGTATAAACTTTGGAATACCCACTTGGTTGATAATTTTGAATGTCACTAACACAAGGTAAAATTGTAGTACAAGGTATTTGAAAGCATGTATTAGATTTATGAATGACGGATTGATTGACATCATTAGTAGTGTCTCTGCTAGTAATAATTTCGCTGAATCCAGCTTCTCTTTCCCAGACATGAGGACTTGTAGAGCCTTCTTTGCCTCTAAAAAATCGATTGTAAGGAAATACATTGACATCGGTGTGAACTTTGTAAATTAAATTGGGATCCGGAAAATAAGCACCTACGGAATGAACTTTTTGCCTAATTTGTTGTTCAATAACTTGACGATTGTTCATTTTTTGATACCAAGTTTTTTTTAAAACTAGCAAATTTTAAAAAATATTAATTTAAAAAATAGAGTTCAAATATAAAAACTTGTTTTGCCCCTTTAGCTCAGTGGTTAGAGCATCAGCTTTGTAAGCTGAGGGCCAGAGGTTCAATCCCTCTATGGGGCTTTAAAATATTTATTAGAAATAAACTATTTTTAATTTGAACAAACATTTTTTCAAAAAATTGATTTTTTTTTTTAATTATAACGTAAGAAATAATGAATCACTATTTTCAAAGATTATATAATTTTCTAACTTATCTAATGTCTTGTAAAACAGGTTCAATGAAAAAATCCGTCGATTCTGTATTCAGGAACCAAGAAAGGTTGGATGCTCTT
>Ga0114973_10002367_pt1 | contig 13721 bp, 24 predicted proteins | sample M_140807_MF_Meta_FD_87025 | JGI IMG/M metagenome (GOLD analysis project Ga0114973, IMG submission 87025) | Freshwater microbial communities from Lake Montjoie, Canada to study carbon cycling - M_140807_MF_MetaG | ecosystem: Environmental > Aquatic > Freshwater > Lake | place: Lake Montjoie... | reverse complement strand
TTGGATCGTTGAAGGCGAAAAGTTTGTTATTGAAGAATACGACGGTGCTGAAAGCATCAAATTTAAAACTGACTTTGAATGGATGACTGCTTAAAATGACTATTGAACTAGATCGCGAAACCATCAGTGATGAACTTTACAACAAACTGCTTCAGCACTTTGTCAACAAGGCTGTGGAGCAGGGTGTGTTCGTAACCAAACATACTCGCTTTGAAGACTGGGTATTGACTGCTCGTGTAGAGTCTGTTACGCATTGACACCATGGACGACGACACCGTAAATACCTTGATGATAGTTTATGTTGTGCTCATGGTATTCATAGCGGTGGTCTGGGCTGTACTCTTTAAACGCAAGAAAAAACCATGACAACTTATCGCCAATACTATTGGAAACAAATGGTTAGAACTGTGCGAGCATTGCTGGTTTACACCCGAGGATTTATCTTAAATAAGAGAGTATAATGCGTATATACATTGGACCTTATAAGAACTTTTTTGGGCCATATCAGTTGGCTGAACGGTTATGCTTTTGGGCAAAACCCGTAAAGGACAAATACGGTATTGAATCTAAACCAGACTGGGTCCACGACTTTGGTGAATGGCTGGCTCATGGTAGTGTAGAACCCGAGCCAGAGTTTAGAACTGGTATGAGTATTGTCAATCGTAAGGAACGGCACAATACCTTACTGTATCGTTTTTTACTTTGGATTGAAAGTAAACGTAAACGCAAGATTCAAATTCGTATTGACCGGTATGATACTTGGGGCATGGACTCCACACTCAGCATGATCATACTGCCCATGCTGCGACAACTCCACGCTACCAAACACGGTGCGCCATGTGTCGATGATGAGGATGTGCCTGAGAATTTGCGTAGTACTGCGGCTGAACCACGAGAGAACGAATGGGATACTGACAGTAACCATTTTGTTCGCTGGGATTGGGTCATGGACGAGATGATTTGGACATTTGAACAATTGCAACCTGATTGCGATTGGGAACAGCAGTATTATTCAGGTGAACACGACACTTACACTGAACCTTGTGAATGGGATGCCGAGGGCAAGCCCACGCTATACGAAATGAAACACGGGCCCCAAGATACATTCAAAATTGACCGAGAGGGAATGACTGCTCACCAAGCTCGTATCAACAATGGGCTCAGGTTGTTTGGTGTGTATTTTCAAGGACTTTGGGACTAGACACGTCTTTAAATTACTGTTAACATAGATTCATGCCTACAGCAAAGAGGAAAATGATGGGATTAGATCAGTATTGTTACACAAAAATTGGATGTAGTGAGCACGAGTTGGCCTACTTTCGTAAACACCCAAACCTACACGGATGGATGGAACGTCTTTGGCAGGAACATGGTTGTCCAGGGCTAGAACCAGATGAACAAACGAATCCCAGCATGCATTTTAACGGCATCGAACTACAACTGTCTTTTGATGACATCGACCGGCTAGAGCGTGATAATGCTACCGGTGCACTCGCGGAACTTAAAACCACTGGTTTCTTTTTTGGTGCTGCCAGTGACGATGTATATCAAGAAGCTGTATCAGAATTTTGCCAAAAGGCACGAGCCGAACTGTTTTTAGGCTTGCCTGTTTACTATAACTCAAGTTGGTGATACATGAACACTGATATTCAAACGCTACTAGAAGACGCTGGATTTGGAATGTGGGGCGATGAATCATGGGGCCCAGGACCTGGACACATTGATTGGAGCTCGTCATATGATAATGAATTTGAACAATTCTTAAAACTGCTAGCAGACCATATCTATGCCCGTATTGAAGCGCAACGTAACGTAGCCGATTACAGCGATTCTCTCAACATTGAATATGATCGTGCTTGGCAGTTAGGGTTTAATTCTGGTCTAATCGTTGCTGCTGCTGAAGCCAATAAGGTATTAACTGGCGATGACCCAACTATCCCGTAGTCCCGAACGTGGTACTTTTGGCATAGAAGGCCTACGTCGACGTTCATGTGAAAAAGGACTAGATCCCGACACTGATCCGCACGTACTGGAAATGACCTCATACTATCAAAATTCCATGACCATGACCCGACTACGCGAACAAGAGGAAGATTTTAAAGAGCAAAATTTAGAGTACGATCTTCGCAGTACTGATTGGATTTTGGCTAAGGTTCGCGGCAATGATGTGTATGCTCAAAACCTCTACGCTGCCATGTGCAATAACGAGTTCGTCAGTACCGAACTGTTTCCTTTCCTTAAAGGCCAACGATGGCACTGTAGTTGGCGACATGCTGGCGGCATCATTGCCGACATGCGGGAACAAGGAGACTATGTAGATTGGTACTGTTCGGGCATACGCCAAGACTACGACGCAACACCACCAACTGGCGTAGTGCCCGAAAGTGTAGTCACAGACGAGATACGTGAGGATTTACTGCGTCTAGGTTGGGCAGTGGTTGATCCTGAATAATTTACCGTACCATTATGGTCTAAAATAAATATTCCAAACATCGAAAGGAAAATTATGTCAAAGCCTAGTATTTTTGTTGCTATTCCAGCGTATCGAGATGCCGAATTGTCGATGACTGTAGATCGTATGATTGCACGAGCTGATCATCCTCGCAGACTCAGCTTTGGCATTTGTCAACAAGATATTGAAAGCGATTGGGATTTGTTCAAGCGCTACAAAGGTATCAATGACGTTAGACTAGACAATTACTTACCCGAGCAAAGCAACGGGCTGTGTTGGGCACTAGGCAAATGTCATGCACTATACAATGGCGAAGACTATTTCTTGCAAATTGACAGTCACATAGAATTCATCGAGGGATGGGATACTTTACTGCTAGATCAATACCAACAATTTCAAAATGTTGAATCTGGCCCGGCTGTTATGGCCTCTTATCCCGCCGCATATACACTGGATGAACACGGTGAACGAGTATTAGAGCCGCACGGGTATATTTCAAAAACTCGACTACATTATGAAGGAACTAATCCATTTCCTACAGGCAATGCCATTTACATTGGTGATCTCGATCGTCCCATCAAAGCTCGTTACCTAAACGGCGGATTCAAATTTGGACACGGCAGTTTTAGTCACCGTGTACCATACGATCCTGATATTATTTTTTGGGGCACAGAAATTATCGCCACAGTTCGCATATGGACACACGGTTTCAATCTTTACCATCCCAATGCCAAAATTTGCTGGCACCATTATGGTGACAGACTAAATGCTCGCAAAGGTCGTCCTCATGTTTGGAACGAAGAAGATGATGCTAAACGAGCTGTCAACTATCACATCCGTAACGCTCGCGGGTTTGACATTGCTAGAGACATACTGCACGGTACTTATCAAGGCCTGTACGGAGTAGGAACTGCTCGCAGTCTCCAAGACTTTGAAGCTTATGCTGGTATTAATTTTCAAACACACGAACGCACTGAAGAGTGCATTTCGGGCAACTACGCTGATTCGTAAACTGTTGTTTTATAGCAACAATTGACAGCCCATACAAATGCCGCTATAATATAGCTTTACTGGAGGACTGCTGTGATTGTTCGACAAGCATACGTTCGTTGTCGTGAATGTGGACAACGACACACTACTGAAGAAATTGAGTTACTTGACGTTGAAGAAGACATTGAAGGTCGTGACGTTGCAACTTTCAATTGCCCACAAACCCAAAACAGCACTACTAGTCTAGTGTATATTGGATAATTAATGAAACGCTTGGATATTAAAACTGCATTTGGTGGCGAAGTACCATTTACCAAATTCATTGCTGATGACGCTGCTACTGCACGTCGCTTGCTCAGTGCTATTGATTTGTATTCTGAAGATGGCTTTAAAGTAACTCCAGAAGAACGCACCGTAGATAATAAACGTGTGGACTTAGTGGTTCGTGGTAGCGAAGGTGACTTGGTTGCTATCATCGAAAGCCAAGATGCTAGTGGATGGTTGGACAGTATTCATGCCAGCAAGGTCACTTACTATATGTATGATCGAGGCTGCAATGAAGGTGTACTGATCTGTGAGGATGCCGATGAGCACATCAAAGGCTATGTGCGTTATATCAACGAAAACTCACCTTTTAGGATCACGCTGGTCAGTGTACTGATTTTTGAACAGTCGGGACGCCCACATTGTGAATTTGTTCCACTAATTCGGCCCACTACCATTGAAAAGGGCAGTACCCGCGCCAGTAGCGTTACCAGTACTACCATCAGTGAAATGGTTGAAGAACTGAATGCTAATAACCCAGGCTTGTTTACTAACAAAAGCTCTGAGTATGTAAGCAAAAACAACGTGGCCGGCACTGGTGTTAATGTGTTGATTAGGCCTAGGATTCGCGGCTTTAAAGTGGGCATGTTTCACCGGGGCAAGTTCAACAATGACGCATTTAAAAACAGTTTCACTGAGCTTTGTCGACAACACGGTCTAGAGGCCAAGTTTCACACAGAGTCAGGATCAGTAGATGGCGATGCCACTGCTACCGAAGCTGACGCTATTCGTGTGTTTAATTTGTTTATTACCGCAGTGGAATCTAATCAAATAGTGTTCCAATGAAGCCTAGAATAGCGCTGTTTCTCAATGATCCGGAATGCTCAGTTATCTGTTGTGCCGGCATGTACGAGGCGCTGAGTGGGCGATATGATATTCGTATTTTTACTAGGCACGATTTTTCCGCTAAAACTTTAAAAAAGGCCGACATTATTGCCTTTCCAGGAGGTATTGGCAATAGTGGTAGTTTTGAAGAACTACTTGAAAATCGAGTTGACCTTGTTAAAGAATATCTAACCGGGGGAGGCAGATATCTTGGTATTTGTATGGGAGCATATTGGGCAGGGCATTACTACTTTAATATATTAGATGGTGTTAAACCAGTACAGTATATCAAGCGACGCGATACTGAAATCAAACGCAGTTATGCTACTGTAGCTGACGTTATTTGGAAAGACAAGCCGGAAACCATGTATTTCTATGACGGGTGTGCGTTTGTATGTAAACCACACAAACAAAAAACCATTGCTACTTATGCCAACGGTGACCCAATGGCTATTATACAAAATCGGATTGGTCTAATTGGTTGTCATCCAGAATCGTCACTTTCATGGTATCAGCAACCTTATTTAAAAGCACATTGGCACGAGTTTAGACACCATAAACTGCTACTAAATTTTGTCAATGAATTAATGGAGCAATAACATGCCAGCTTGTTTATTATTAGGAGATAGTATCGCTGTTGGACTATACCACCAGGTAGCTCCCTGTGAGTCACTGAGTAAAAGTGGGTGGAACACCTGGCAATGGAATCGAGACTACCTTAAAAATGATCTCACTGCCGACACTGTGATCATCAGTTTAGGTAGTAACGACCACAAGTATATCAAGACACAGGCTGAACTAGAACGGCTGCGAGACAAGATCACAGCCAGTCGGGTATACTGGGTGTTGCCTCGAGGCAACAATCCTAAAAGTGGATTGCCCATAGAAGAAGTTCAGCGTATAATTAAGGTAATTGCTGCGTTACACGGTGATACGGTAATCCCAATCGTTCGTGTTCAAAGCGATGGTATTCACCCCAGTTGGGAAGGTTATAAACAAATTGCCAAGGCGATAAAATGAGCGGATACGAAACAATTCTTAAAATTCGGCATCTTGAGAAAGAATGTGATGATTTGGGATTCATGCTGTGTCGCAGTAAATATGGACATGGCCGAATCGACGGTCTAGACATGCTTGCTCTTAAACCAAAAGATGAATCAAGTCTACCCGTATACAGCCGCGATGCCGAGCTGTTTTGCGGCAGCATTGCTGACCTTGAAGTATGGCTCAGAGGTATTCAATGGGCCCGTCAATACGATCGCTTTTTGTTTGGTATTAAACACGATCGAGCTCGCGAGCGTAAAGAAGTAGATGAACGTGCACGCCAAGTGGCTGCTATTCTTAAAAATGGAGTTGAATGATGGGATGGAGTCTAGTTCCTGGTAGTGTATCTCGATGGGAAGATCGACCCATGTGTCAAATTGACGGCTGTCAAAATCAAGCCAAATATGATTACCAATATAGCGACGGCGATTGGAAATGGCGTGTTAGACATGGTAAAATTATATGCTCCGCTCATCAGCGTGGGGTATGGCACCCGTCACTTAAACATCGTAAAGATCACTGCGAAAATCGCACAGGTTTTTTAGGGTTTAAATGCACTACTACAATCTTTTGGAACGGCATGTTAGAAGTAGACCACAAAAATGGCAACCCATCTGACAATAGGCCCGATAACTTGCAAACCTTGTGTAGTTGTTGCCACAAATACAAGACCAAAATTAATAAAGACTATCTCACTGATGGGCGCAAAGCGTTAGGGATAACCTCATAATTAAACCAAATTATGTTGAACGGCAACAAAAAGAATTGACAGTCGATCAAATTTACTGTATATTATAAATTTATCAACCCAGTAGGAAAAATTATGGCACTTTATCTAGTAGATTCCATCAGCATGTTTCGTATGCGTTATGTAGTTGACTGTGATTCGGCAGCTGAAGCCGAATTGCTGGTAAAAAATCATGTTGGCGATGACATCATTAAAGAGTTCAGTCAGCACCATGTTGGAGAACCCATTGCTGGTGTTCGTAAACTTGGTACAGAAGCTGAATATCTCGAGCTGTTTGATGAAGATAACGATTATCTAGCCGACTGGCCTGTAGACAAAAAACTCAATTATATTAACCGTTTTGGACTTGAGGAGACCGACGATGCCTAATGTGTTTAAGGATCAAGCAACATTTATGCGAGCCTGCGATCAAACTGTAGGCGAATTCAATGTTGCACAGTTTAATTTGTACACCAAATTGATTGAAGAAGAGTTTAAAGAACTCAAAGTTGCTGTTGACAATGTTGACGAATTGGAAACACTAGATGCACTGATCGACATCTTAGTTGTTACTGTGGGCGCTATCCACAGTATAGGTGCAGATGGGGAAGGTGCATGGCGAGAAGTTATGCGTTCTAATCTCAGCAAAATTGATCGCGAAACTGGACGAGTTCGCAAGCGGGAGGACGGTAAGGTACTTAAACCCGTTAATTACTCACCACCAGATCTCAAACCATTTTTAATAAAGGAGTAATATCATGTACGGAAGCAGCTATTTTGGTAGCAGTTATAGAGGGGCCGAGGCAATCAATACAGCCATGGCTCGTGTTTATGGTCATATGGGTCTGGCTGTTGTAACTTCTATGTTGGTCAGTTACGGTGTAGGTACTAGCCCTACCTTATTGGCATTTTTCTTTACTGGTGTAATGAAATGGGTTGTAATGTTCCTTCCACTGGTGCTGGCTTTTGCTATCCCTTGGGCACTGAGTCGTGCTAGTGTTGCGATGGCGCCAGCATTGCTTCATGTGTTTGCGGCCGCAATGGGCTTGAGTTTCTCTGTGATTTTTGCCATCTACCAAATGGGGTCAATTGCAGGAGCGTTTATGGGCGCCGCTGTGCTGTTTGGAGTTATGACCTTTTACGGGTATTTCACTCGACGAAATTTGGACAGCATTGGTAAATGGTTAATGGTGGGATTGATTGCCATCTGTATCGCCAGTATAATCAATGTGTTTCTAGGTAACAGCGTTGTACAAATGGTAGTGTCGGCACTGGCCATTGTGATCTTTACTGGGCTGACTGCGTATGATACACAAAAGATCCGCGAAACACTCATGTATGACAACGATCATAGACTGGAAATCATGGGTGCACTAACACTGTACATGGATTTTATCAACTTGTTTTTGAGCTTACTACAACTGTTTGGCCTCAAACGCGATGAATAAACAAGTACAACAGCGCATGGCCAAACTGATGGAACCTATTGATCGTCAAATACTAATGTGCGACAATAGGGAAGAACTGCTGATGTTGGCCTGCGCCATGTTGACCAGTGTTAAAGATATTTTTGATCAAGAAATTGGCCCGGATGGCCGTAAACAAATGTTTAAAGGATTTGTATGAAAAAATTTACTATTACCGATCGCGCAGATTTTAAACTGCATCTTACTACTCGCGAATGCCAAAGCCCAGAAGGCTTAATGGCACTGGATCTTATTCGAGAAGAGTTTGACACTAAGGGCGATCTCACTAATACCAGTACTTATAACTTTTACTTGGGTGCTGAAGAAATTGCCCATCTTGGTGGATGCTTATTAAGCGTTGCTAGAGACACCTGGTAAATAACTATGCTACACAACGGTAGCGCAACGTCAAAACAAAACCATCACAACGGAGGGTTATCAAATGAGTTTTAATAAGACTAAAACAAGTTCCGAATTAGGGATTCTAGTACACGAGCATTTAGTAAAAATGGGAGTTGAAACTCCCGGTTCCCCGAACGATCTTGATCGCAAAGACAAGATTGCACTAATCGAAATTAATTTCAAACGCATTATGGAAACGCTGGGACTAGACTTGAGTGATGACAGTCTAGCAGAAACGCCCAATCGTGTTGCAAAAATGTATGTGAACGAAATCTTTTGGGGGCTGGATTACGAAGCATTTCCCAAGTGCACTACAGTAGACAATAAAATGCGTTACGATGAAATGGTTATCGAACGCAATATCAATGTACAAAGCAACTGTGAACACCATTTTGTTATTATTGACGGGCTAGCCACTGTGGCTTATATTCCTAACGAAAAGGTGTTGGGTTTGAGTAAAATCAATAGAATTGTCGAGTATTTCAGCAAGCGTCCACAAATTCAAGAACGTCTTACTGAACAAGTATATCATGCCCTACAGTATATCTTAGGTACTGATAATGTAGCTGTGGTAATCAATGCTCAACACTATTGCGTAAAATCTCGAGGTGTAGAAGATACCGGTAGCTCAACTATGACGTCCAAACTAGGCGGTTGTTTCAAGACCGATCCATCAGTTAGGGCAGAATTCATGAGTTTGGTGAAATAAATAACAGTTGACGCCCCATTAAAGCAGTGTTATTATTATAGCACTGTTTACCACTTCCAAGGTTTCAACTATGAAGAACTCAATTAAGGCATTGGTCCTAGCTGTTGCACTGGCTTGTAATACGGTCAGCGCCCAAACTGCTGCTGATGTAGCAAAGTTTCAAACCCCAGAATACTGGTCTAGCCCCAGCAAGAGCGATGACTTACTCAATGCAATTCATGCCGAGTATGCCTATGCACGAGGGTGGACTGGTAAAGGTGTTGTAGTAGGTGTGATTGACACTGGTGTCAATATGCAAAATCCTGATCTCATCGGGCGTGTCAAGATGTTTTATGACCCGCTGAAGCTGGGCAACAACGATGTTGTAGGCCACGGTACCCATGTAGCAGGTATTATTGCTGCCAACAAGAACAATTATGGTATGCAGGGTGTTGCATACGATGCACAACTGATTGTAGTCAAAGTAACCAATACCACAGCATTTCCTACTTCAACTGCCCTCAACGGCATGAATTTTGCTGTTATGAACGGTGCTACAGTTATTAACTGGAGCGCAGGTGTGAACTTTGACGCTAGTTACAAGAGCACCATTCGAGAAGTTTCCCCTGGAATATTTGTTAGTTCCAGTACCGTGTTTGGTGGAAAAAATTATTATGGAATGGAAAATCCTGCTGCTTATGCTACTGCCCTGGGCACCAATGCTGTTATGGTTGTTGCTGCTGGTAATTCAGGACTTAAATATCCCGAAAATCCTGCGTCGTTTGCGTCTGCTGTAGACAGCAAAGGCAATTTGATACTAGGTGGACGCATGTTGATCGTAGGCAACTACGATCTTGCTAACAATCGCATGAGCACTTCCAGCAACTTGGCCGGCCATGTGTGCAAAGACTACGTTAACAATACATGCCGTGACCCTTACAAGACGTCAGATTTTTATCTAGTTGCCCCAGGCACTAACATTACGTCTACATATGGTACTGGCTACGCTATGATGTCAGGCACTAGCATGGCTGCTCCTGTAGTGTCAGGTTCGGTAGCGGTACTGCGCCAAATGTGGCCATACCTGCGCGGTGATGCAATTGCAAAGATCTTACTAACTACTGCTAACAAGAACTTGCCCAACTACAATGTTAATGTGTACGGGCAAGGCATGGTAGATTTAGAGAGGGCTACTCGTCCAGTTGGCACGATCAGTGTACCAGTCAGCGCCAACGTACAGAGTGTGGGCTTGCCAATGGGCGGGATTACTGTTAATACAGGTACTGCAAAACTCAGTTCGGTTACTACTGCTGTTATGGATGATTTCAATCGTGTGTACTTTACTAGCCTAGCCCCAGCGGAACAATCAAAAAATCGTGTAGCAATGTGGGACCCTGTGTCAGCAGGTACTGCGCTAGTTTCAGGTTCTAATTTAGGAGCTGCTGGTGCTCAAATGTCATTCCGTAGCAATACTGTTAACAATTTGTCTGTTACTACCGGCATTACTAGCGATAATCGCAAAAGCTACTTTGAAGCTGAATATGACTTTGCGCCTATCACAGTTGGATTAGGCAATTTAGCCGAAAGTGATTCTTGGCTCAGCAACACTAGCAGTGGTAGCTTTGGTACTTTTGACGGAACTAACACCAACATCGTGTACTTGGGACATCGTGGCAGTCTAGGTGCTGTTGATTATCGTGTACGCTACAGTGCCGGTGCTAGTCAAATTCAGCACACAGACACGTTGTTCTCGCAGTTGCCAGGTAGCAGTCGCAGTCGTGGATGGCAGTTTCAAGCTCAAACTCGTGTAGATGCTACTACACTGGTTAGTGTGGGTGTACAGCAACCACTAGCAGTTACACAAGCACAGATGAGTCTACGCACCCCAGTTAGCTCAGACGACGAAGGTAATTTCACTTACCAGCGTGTTACAGCTAACATGGCAGCTGAACGTCGTCAAATTGACGCATACGGCTATATCAACACTAGCATTGATACTAAAAGCAGTGTATACTTGTTTGCTAATTACAGTCGCAATTACCTAAATCAGCCTGGTGTTCAAGCTGCTCAAGCAGGTATTGTATTTGATAGGAAATTTTGATCTTGGGAAAATACTATTCAACAAAAACATACGGTACAGACCGTGGACTGAGCTGTTGCTTTAGGCAGTGGCGTGCTAGTCACAGTCACTGCAGTACACTACATGGTTATAGTATTGGTATTAGGTTAGTGTTTGAATGTGATACACTAGACGACAAAAACTGGGCTATGGACTTTGGTGGATTGAAAGAGTTCAAAGCCTGGGCTGATTACATGTTTGATCATACACTGATCGTTGCCAAAGATGACCCACATTTGGCGTTCTTTCGCAAAATGAGTTGGATAGGCGATATCATAGTATCAGGTGTACCTGTTCAGCCCGATGTCAAACCACATGAACGTGGCGCAATTTGTGATCTACGCATCGTGGAAGGCGTGGGCTGTGAAATGTTTGCCCGGATGTGCTATGACAAGATGGCCGAACTGTTGGCATCAGGCACTATGCGTTATCCCATTAACCCCACCGTAAGGATCAAAAGCGCAGAAGTATTTGAACACGCTGGTAACTCGGCAATCTACGAAGGATAAAAATGAGCTACATTGTAGGATCATTGCCGCCCGTCAAATGCTTTGTTAAAAGAGAATTTCTTTACAACTTTGAAAAAGGTCAGGGAGAGTTAGAACCTGCAATATGGGTTAGTCTTAAAGCATTGCGTGGGCAAGTTTTTCGTATCGAGTCGTTGTTGCCCAATTATGGAGCATTGTATGACAAACTACCCATCCATGCTTATGTGTGGCAAGAGGACTACACGGGCAATTTGCCTATAGATACACTACAACTATGGGATTGCATGGGCTATCAATTTACCATTATTGAAAAAATAGGATTACGCAATTTAGGTGTTAAGTTTTTGGGCAAAGACCGAGAATGGCATCACGGAAATTATTTGTTCACTGTGGATTTTTGTGCCGATGGTATGGACGTAGACACTGGTTTTACCGAAGTTGCTGAAGAACATAAATCATTTAATTTTATTCGACTAGAAAATGGACAATTTGCTTGTCAGCCCAATAATAGATGTTTGTGGTATGATCAAAGTTTAATCTCAGGTGTGACGAAATTCCCCGACTTCAAAGCCGCGCAGACCATATTCACAGTGGATGGCACTCGCAAATGGTCAACAGGAGATGATTGGTTTTACACTATTGAGGAAAAAGAATAACAGGAAAGCCTGCCGAAAGTGACTCAGCTATCTACGAGGGCTAGACTCTGGAGACTTTGGAGCAAGGCATTAGGGGAAAAGACCGGTGCCACAGATCGTGAAAGTGATCAAATCGCTTGCATTCGCACAATTATTGTGTTAACCTATATCATAACCAATTTATTCATAATAGCCGGTATCATACGTCATTGGTAAAAGGAGTAGCTCGTGAGAAGAAAAATAGTATTTGCTCCGGGAAGTTTCGACAACTTTGAGGGCACACAAGAAGAATTGGATACACTGGTCGACCAAGTGGTTGAATCACTCGAATCAGTCAATTTTGAAAACCAAGTAGCAGCATGGGACCTAGACGAACTAGCTGAACTGGACCCCGACATAGCTGAAGCAATTAACTCTCAAAAAAGGACATTACATTGAACATCAAACAAAAATTTTTCATTTGGTTAGGTACCCAAATTAATCGCAGTAACATGGAGGAGGGTCAATTGGATCCCGCCGGCAGCATGAAGTCTCGACGAGGGCGAGCAATATCAACAGCACTACACATAGGCGATGGAGACACTGTACTAGATAACGTACCGCTTAGACTGTCCATCCACAGGGCCAACGGCGGCGTAGTGGTAGAAACACGGACGGTTGACAGGGTAAAAGATCGAGTGTATAATGAACTGTTCCTGATAACTGAGGACCAAGATCTCGGTAAGGAACTGGCAGATATTATCACTATGAACAATTTGAAACACTAATGGACCGTACACGAGAAATTATGCTGATACTCCAAGAGGAGTGTGCTGAGGTGACACAGGCTATCAGCAAGTGTTTTAGGTTTGGCTTGGACCACCACAAACCCGGCAAACCTAAAACCAACGCACAACATTTAGAAGAAGAACTAGGAGACTTATTGGCCATGATAGCTCTGCTAGAACAGACAGGTGTTATTACCGAAGCTGGGCTACAGTCTGCTTTTAATGGCAAGATCCAAAAATTAAAACAATGGTCGGGCATATATGAGCAAAATCAAAGTAAGTGAGCTGTTTTACAGCATACAGGGCGAAGGACGCTTTATGGGGGTTCCTAGCGTTTTCTTAAGAACATTTGGCTGTAATTTTCGTTGCCGTGGGTTTGGACGAGATCGTGACACAATCCCTGCTGACGAAGCTATGAATCCCGAAGTGGTTCGTATACTAGGGCTGAATGAACTTAATCCCTATAATAGTTACGGTGAACTGCCCCTAGTCACTACTGGTTGCGATACTTATGCCGCAATTTATCCCGAGTTCAAGCATCTTAGCCCACTATACACTGCGGATGCACTGGCTATTGGTATTACCGACTTGCTGCCGCATAAAGAATGGCGTGATGAACATTTGGTCATTACTGGCGGCGAACCTTTATTAGGATGGCAACGCAGTTATCCCGAGCTGTTAGAACATGGTGCAATGGCGGGACTGAAAGAGATTACGTTTGAAACAAATGGCACACAAAAGATTACTAACGAGTTTCACGACTACTTGTTTGTTGAATGGACCAGGCATGCTAG
>Ga0114973_10002366_pt1 | contig 13723 bp, 11 predicted proteins | sample M_140807_MF_Meta_FD_87025 | JGI IMG/M metagenome (GOLD analysis project Ga0114973, IMG submission 87025) | Freshwater microbial communities from Lake Montjoie, Canada to study carbon cycling - M_140807_MF_MetaG | ecosystem: Environmental > Aquatic > Freshwater > Lake | place: Lake Montjoie... | reverse complement strand
CTGGGTTCAAGTTGCTTGAGTGAGTGGTAATAAAATGTTGCCATGGTCGGGTCCTTTGGCATGTATTTATATAAAGAGGTAAAATTTCCGGTTTTGGGATTGCCAAACTGGTTGAAATCAATTGAAACTTATACTACAATATAAATACACAACTTGAAAGGACCCGGATGATACAGGATCACATTTGGCGAAAGCATGCCACGCATGCGGTTCGCATAGATCAAAACCCCCTGAGCAAAAAAGGCCTGCCAGTTCCACATCCAGCCAGCTTGAGATGTGTGACCTGTGGTGACCGTTGGCTCAAATGGTTAAGCGGAAGAGACTTGATAGCTCTGGGTGAGATCACTCAGGATGAATGGCGTGAATGGCGTGAGCTTCGTCAGCCCGGCCGGCGATTGGCTGATTTGCCACTGGTTCAGTTTGGAGAACCCAGATGACTTACACACCCAACTTTTCAGATCCCAGAGTACAACGACGCATTCGACGAGCCATTGGCTTTGCATCCGGCGCGGTCAATCCCAATCGATCAAGACCCTGGAGCACAAGATATATCGACAAGTGGTTTGGTAGTCAGCGAAATGATCTCAGTAGATATCTGCGAGAACAACTGCTGATTGTGACTGATAATCATTGGAACAAAGACAATGGCAAATGCAAAGAATATCGGTTGAACACAGCAGGAGTCAATCATCTTTTGGCACAACTGGATCAAGATAACACACAACTACACCATATTGTAGTGGAAGTCACACAAACAGAATACACTGAAGAACTTCAGAGTGGCAACTTCGCTTATAATGACAAAAGCAGCAGACTTTGGCATCCACTCCAGAACTTTCGTAGAGCAATCAAACTGGATGTGTTGAATCACGCCGGATATCAGTATCATTATGACATTGAATGCTGTGCCATGACCCTGATACATCAATACAGCCAACAGATCCCAGAAGTCATGCAAGGCAAAAAATGGCAGCAAGGACCAATGGATCTGTATCTATTTGCCTTGCGTGATTATCTACGTGATCGAACTGGTATTCGTAATCAGCTGGCCCAAGACACTGCGATTGAACCTGAAACTATCAAACGCATAATCAATGCATTATTGGCAGGAGCAAGACTCAGTGCAAATCCCACAACTGAGATCTATCGATTGCTGCAAGGTGATGTTGCTCGGATTCGATTTTTGCAACAACATGAATATTTGACTCAGTTGAGAGCTGATATCAAGACCTGTTGGGATTACATCAAGCCCACGATGTCAAGACGAACAGGTCATCACAATCGATTGATTCCCATATCCAGTCGTCAGAAATGGGGTGTGTATTTCGATTTGGAAAGACAAGTTCTCAATGAGATTCGTGCATTTCTTTGCGAAACTCACAACCGGCATTTCTTAGAACATGATGGATGGAGTTGTGCCGACCCAGTAGATCTTGAAACTCTTCGTGAGAGAATAAAAGAAAACACAGGGTTTCGACTTGAGTTTGAATCGAAGTAGCATCATAATAACAACTACAACAACACCATATTGTAGTGGATCTCAAATTGCCAACGAAAAAGCACAAAATATCAGTGTTGTATAAATAGTATTGTCGGCAGCGCAAAGGACTTGATCAATCGCGAACAAGTTCTTAAACGCAGAGATAGATTGGGTCTCCCCTCTAAAGCCTGTAGGTAAAGTGATAGGCTATCTTCTAAAAAAGTCTGAGGTCCTATTCAAGTTCTGGTGCCAGCCATGGTATCTTACCAATCTTGTGCTGCCGATCCTTATCTCAAACGAAAGCCCCTTCCGGGGCTTTTTTTATTCATATATGTTTTGTCCTCTTGGCCTATAGCGTTGGTTCTGTCGCATCACGCGATGTATGTCTGATCTTGTGCCAATCATCAAGTGATCTGGATTGCAGCAGTTGAGGTTTGAACAGGTGTGTATGACCATTTCTGAACTCACGATGGGCCTGGCATATTTGAGTCTGGCCACGATCCTATGCACCAGGGTCATGATCTTGGTGCCGTCTGATCTCCAAGCACCTATCATGCCATAGCCTTGTGAGTGACGACCAGCTGTCCAGGCCACACAACCAGTTGAAAGTGGTGTTTGATGGCGTGTGAAATAATCCCATAATATTTCTAAATCTTCGACTTGTGTGCGTGGCAAGCTGCGGCGTCCCATGGTGTTTCCTTTGTGATTGTGTATTTATAATAAATATATCCTATGCAAACATACACATGGAGTTCAGCATCTGGACGAGATGTACCAGAAATGGTTGAAATGGCCGAGGATCTGTATCAGATGGAGATAGATGAGATCTTTGTGCCTGATCCCATCGCCTACAGCCGAAACCTAACACAAGCTGTGGTCACGCAGTTTTACAATCCCGCAGGTGAATTGGTTCGGGTGGCCCGAGATGCCACAGGAGCCATGATAGCCTATTTGTGGGTCATAAGAGGTCAGCGCAGTCCTTGGAGTGATCAGGAAATGGTCATGCCCAGGATGGTGCATGTGGATTTGTCTTGCAGTGCCAGACTGCGTGTGAGCCTGTTGCAGGACATGATTCGCATGTGGGAAGCCTGGGCTGATAGCATACAAGTGAGAATTGTTTGCAGCACCACCATGCGCCGCGAAACTCATGCGTTCCTGCGATTGCATGAGCGAGCAGGCTACGACATACGCGGAAGTTTCTGTTATAAAAAGTTAAACACGACACCGGCCGGCCTGCCAATTCCATGATACCCAGTGAGGAAAGTGGGAAAACTCACTGATTCCGGATAGTGTTTTTGCCCACTTGACTATTCTAATGTGGCTCGCAGCATCCAGATACTTTTTTCCAGATCCAGCACTTGATCTTGTGCATAGTTGGCAATCTCATCCAGACCTTCTTCATCAGCTGTGACGATAAGATCTCTGTATTCATCACGCAGGTGTTCCAGATCTTCCATCACCATCTGCAGCAGATGATCACTGGAGCCTGACAATTCGCCTGTGTCTATTGAACTCATTTCCAGCACTTCAGAAATATCGCAAGGCATGAGTTCATTCAATGTGCGTAGCAATTCACCAATGCGGTCCGTCTGATCTTGGCGGCGTGTATATACACCCTCCAGCAGTTTGTGATCGCTGCGGAAGTTCCTACCAGTGATATTCACATGTGCCACATGACTGCGAAAGTATGTGACAAAATTGTCTCGGAAGATCTGTGTTAGTTGTTCTTGAGTGGTCATATATTACCTGTTGATCACAGCCAATTCTTGGGCTGTCCAAGGACGGCCAGTCATGGGATTGATTTCCATGCCGCGATATGGACCTTTTTGTGGTACCATCATCTGTGCGCCACCTGCATTGCCGGGCATGAGTGCTGCTGTGAGTCCTACTGCCACAGGAGCAGCCGCTGCTCGTGCATAAGGTGCCACTGCTTGACCAGCTGATACCAAGCCTTCTCCAGCTGCTTGTGCGTATGGTGCCACTGCTCGGCCGCCTTGCATGACCTTTTCAAATGCCATTTGTTGTATCTTGCGAGCCATGTCCATGCCTTGTTGCACCAGTCCGGGCGCTCGTGCTGCTGCTGGTGCCGCTGCTGCTGGTGCCGCTGCTGCTGGTGCCGCTGCTGCTGGTGCTGGTGCCGCTGCTGCTGGTGCTGGTGCTGGTGCTGGTGCTGCTTCTGGCACCATATTTTTGGCATTAAATCGTGCAGAACGACCTTGTTCAGTAAGAGCGTCAGCAGCGGCTCGTGCTTGAGCAGCCTGGCTGCTTTGTTTCCAAGCCTGTATGCCTTTGTATGCCAAAAGGCCTTCTGCGGCTTTGGTTGCTAAATCGGTTAGATTATCTGGTGCTATGGCTTTGAGTGCTGTGGCACCTCGTTCCATCCAGGTAGGTTCTGGTGCCACATCAGCGGGTGCAGTGGCAGGAACTTCCAGGCTTACACTGGGAGGTTCGGATGAACCGGCTGCCGAAGCACTGGCAGTAGGAGGCGGACTTGAGGCCAGATATTCTGCAATATCTTGGTCATTGTAGCCAGCGTCTCTGAGTTTTTGTATTCTTGGATCTTCCATTATCTATCTCCTGCATCAGCAGCCATAGCAGCCCGTTTGCTTTCTTTGGTCGGGTAAGTCCATCCCACCCCTGCTGTGTATTCTGGATTGGGATACACACGGAATGCATGTATGGCCGCATCACGATAACGCTGTTGTGCTTGTGCATCATTTGGATTGGCATTGGCTTTGTCAGCGAAAGGTTTGATCAAGTCCAAACGAGCACGATAGATTCCATCGTATCGTTTGACTCGTTTATCTTCAGTTTCCTGCCAGGCTTGATCAAACTGATTGCGAGTGACATATTTACTGGCTGCTAACATAGCAGCTTTTTCCTGTGACAAATCGCCTTGATATTGTCTGCGTGACAATCCAGTTAGAGCAGCAAATGGTGTTAGATCACCAATGTTGGTCATGTTGGCTGCTTTGTTAGCCGCTTGTTCAGCATTGCTGATTGAACCTGCACCGCTGTTGGCCTGGAGTGTGGCACGATTTATACTGGTATTGGCTTGAGCATAACGGCTCAATGCATCTTGTTGTGGTTGTGATAAACTCAATTTACGGATGTCATCTGCCAGGCGTTTGCCGTTGTCGTCATCACTATAAGCACCTGCAGCCATTTCACGGATCAGTTTGCCAGCAGCAGCATATTGTGTGCCACTACCATTCATGATACCAATAATCACAGGATCTTGCATGAGATCTTTTACTTGTCCCCGAGTGACTCTTGCCACATCTCGACCAGCCTCGGCCTTGTCCTGAACAACACCTTTGTATGTGACAAAATCTTTTTGTTCGCTGGTGCCAACTTCAATAGGTTGTTTTCCTTGTGCTTCTTCAATAGCCAAGCGTTTTTTGTTTTCGGCTTCGCGAAGAGCACGGGCTTCTTGTTCAGCTGCTTCTATGCGTTTCTTGGCAGCTTCTCTTTCGGCAGGTGTGCCACCAATCACAGCGGGTGATACTGCACCGCCACCACTGCTGACTCCGCCACTGACTCTACCGCCTGTGCCGGCAACATTTACTGCTGGTGCCGCATTAGCTTGTGGAACAACAGGTCCCTTGCCAGTTCCAACTACATTGGTTGCAGGTGCGGCATTAGCAGCAGGTGCAGCAGGTGCTTGCAACATTTGATTACTGCGTTGATCAACCAACAATGGGCGTCCCAGGCTATCGCGTCCAGCAATAGCAAAGTTTGTGCCGTTGAGTGCATTGTATTCAGCCAATGTGCTGGCACCTTTGCTGGCAGCAGCAATAGCCGGTTCATAATGCAGTTTGTTCATCAGCTGTTGTTGTTGTGTGACATTTTGTTGTTCCAAACTGCCGCCGCTGGCTTGCGGACGGAATCCTGCCATGGGTTTGTGATCTGTGTCGGTTTGGATGTAGCTGTTGCCAGTTTTCAGATCAGTGACCACACGACCTACTTCACCTGTGAGGTCATTCACATAGGTACCACCCACAATGTCCAGCTTGCGTTGTCCGCTGCCCACTGCTGTGATTAAGTCTGTGGCACTCATACGATCACCAGTGGTACCATCATATCCTTCTACAGGAACTCCATCACGGGTTTTGTAGATCAAAGCCCGGCCTTTGGCGTCTTGGCCTACTGCCCACTTGTCATTCAAACCCAGTTTGGTAGCTTCTTTGCCAGCAAGATCGGGGCTGATAAAGCCCAATAGCAACATTTTAGCGTATGAACCTTCTTCTGTTTTGCTTTTGAGCAATCGAGCGGCGTCATTTTCATTCTTCATGTTAGCTAATTCTTTTGGAGCGTTTTGTAATCCAACTTGTTTGATCATTTGATCACGCAGGGCAATACCAGCAATCTGCTTTTGCACAGGATCCTGAGTGGTCTGATATAGATTACTAAAACCTCCAATATCTTTGTTGCCGGCAGCAGCCATGAATTGGTCTTGGAATGTGTTGGGATTAAATCCTGTAGCCGGTGCTGGTGCAGGAGCCGGAGCAGGTGGTGCTGGAGGTGCCATGCTATCCATAGCAGAATTGCGTGTCATTGGGAATTCTTGGCTGCCCAGCTGTGCTGCTGTGACCACTGGTTCGGGCCGATTCTTGATCGCGCCAGCTACCATTGGACCAGCCAATTGAACACCTTCACCTACAGGTGCCAATTGCAATTTGCCATCAACCATTTGCACGCCTGGCGGCAATTGCCTCTCGGCAGCTGGTGCAGGTGCAGCCATGGGCGCAGCAGGTGCCACAGGAGCAGGCATGCCACGACCCATTTCACCAGGTGCTTGTACGGTAGGTGTGAGTGGATTTGCAGCACTGAGATCAGCAACTGATCCTTCGATCTTCATGCGTTGTTCGCCTGTGACTGGATCGTAGGTGATGGTTTGTTTCACAGGTGACGGAGCCACTGGTCCAGGCACAGCCGCAGATTCGGCTTCCAGACGCTTTCTGCGTTCTTCTTCGGTTTCTCCCATGAACGGATCCATAGCAGGAGCCATGTAAGGTGAAAATGTTGGTGTATAAGCCATTGTTTAGGTTCCAGGTAAATTGATGCCAAATTTTACGCCGGCGTTGTATCCAGTGGTATTCACGGTGCTTCCTTGTGTGCCACGGAAGTCTGGGTTGTAGCTGGCAGCAGGTGTTCCAAATATCACACTTGCATACTGATTGTACAACTGCTGCGGCGTCATGGAAGCACTCACGCCTTGTCCAGCTGCACCTAATGCTTGTCCAATGCCACCTTGGCCCAATTGGCTCAGTGTGCTACCGGCTTGTAGTCTTTGACCAGCGATGTCGCTGAGTATCTTGGCAGCAGCAGCCTGTTGCGATGATTGTGTTTGTCCTGCTAATGCAGTTTGTGCCAATGCGTTGCGTGCCGAACCCAATTGGCCAGCACCACCAAATCCTGCATTGAGTCCTGCAAGATTCTGTTGATATTGCATCTGTGCTGGTTGCAATGCTGCATTCAGCTGCTGTTGTTCGTAGCCAGGATCAAACAGACTTTGCAAGCCTGTGATACCTGTACGCAGTGCTGATTCACCTGTTTCACCCAGGGTGTTTTGTGCTTGATATGCTGTGCCAGCCAAGTTCTGTGCAGCATTGGTCACACCCGGAGAGCCTTGCTTGTAAAGGTCAGTGGCACCTTTCACTGCTTGTTGATAGGTGGGAGCAATGGTCTCAGTGAAGAACTGATTCTGAGCAGCGATCTGTTGTCTTTGTTCTGGTGTTAGTTCAGGTGTTGTGACCTGTGTTCCACCGCTTTTTCCGAAACTCATTGTGTATCTCCTGTCGTTTTAATATTTAGTGTTTTCATGATTTTGATCCTTTTTCAAGCCGTTATCTCGGTGCCACAGGTCCTGGCACCCGGTTCAATTGTGCCAAATATGTGTTGATGTCGGTTGGACGATACATCTGTTGCAGTCCAAACGGCACAGCTGGTGCAGGCACCTGGTTGTACAATGCCTGGTCAAATGTGGGTCCTGGTTGATACGGATGAGGACCCCAATAGTATTGTGATTGTATGTCGTTGGTGGTGTTGTAGTATGGTGCAGGTTGTACCCATCCTGGATTCAGCCCTGGTGTGGGCAGATCTGGATACTGACCAAATTTTAATGGTGTAAAATTAGCCGGCTGCCATTTGGGCGTGGTAGGCACAATTGGGGTGGGCGGAATATACGGAATTATCGGAGTGGTATCTACAGGTGGCGGTTCTACCACAGGCGGTGGTTCTTCAACTGGAGGTGGTTCTACAACTGGAGGTGGTTCTACTACAGGTGGTGGTTCTACTACAGGTGGCGGCACTACAGGTGGCGGCACAACAGGTGGCGGCACAACAATTGGCGGCACTACAGGTGGCGGCACAACAGGTGGCGGCACTACAGGAGTTGGTGCTACAGGTGTGCCACCTGTGATATCTACACCAGCAACTGGCCTAGATCCTGTGCCAGGAGTAATAACAGCATTGGGATTTGGATCACCCTCGGTAATCCGATCGCCGTTGCCTGTGCCAGTTCCTGTGCCAGTTCCTGTTGTGGTTCCACGACCTGCTTCTCCAGGTGCTTGTACAGGACCAACACTGGTGCCCACGGTGCTGACAGGTGTGGTCACAGCAGGTGTAGTCGCAACAGGTGTTGTAGTGCCACGACCTGCTTCGCCTGGCGCCTGTACAGGTCCAACACTGGTACCCACGGTACTGGTTGGCGGCACTACCACTGGTGTGGTCACGCCCAGTTGATTGGTCAATGAACCAATTGGATCGTCTGATTGATTGGCTATGTCCAGCATGTCTTGAGTGACAGCAGTGGGTCTATTGGCCAGGGGCATGACCCAGGTATTGCTGGGAGGATCATAATATGCACCTGAAGATGCTATGTATCGTTGTGCTGATTCATTCCATTTGTAATCAGCATATTCATCTCGTTGTGCTGGTGCTGTGCCCGAAGGCAATGTCACGCCTTCGGGCAATGGTGTTGTGGTCAAAGCATCGCGCGGAACACCAGCCACTTCCACACGATAAGGCTCGCCGCCAGCTGTTTCTACTGGTTGTCCGGGCGCCAGCGGCTCTGTGCTGCCTGAATTTCCAGCAACTAAAATTTCACCAGTAGGACTTACCACATTGTTGGTAGCAGGATCAAAATACACCGTGTTGCCCGCAGTATCCAGTGCTGGAATCATATCGCTGATAGGCGTGGTTGTGGTAGCCACTTCAGTGGGTGGCGGCGCAACAGGAGCAGGTGTTGTGGGTGCAACAGCCACTTCAGTGGGTGGCGGCGCAACAGGAGCAGGTGCTGTGGGTGCAACAGCCACAGGTGGCGGCGCAACAGGTGCAGGTGCTTGTTCAATTCTGCGATAATCATCCCATTTGTTTTGACTGATTAAGGTATTGACATCTGTGCCAGAATTGGATATTTGTACGGCTTTGTTGAGATCCCAACCACCATTGATCAATCGACTTATAGTGGCGCCGCTGAGATTGCTGTTGGCCACAATTTCAACCATCTGTGGTTTATTATAAACCAAGGTGTTGATTTGACTACCAGTCATGTCTTTGCTCAACAATTTGGTAGCATTATCTATATTTAATTTTCCAGTGTTGATGATATTGCTGGCTTGTGCAATGTCATTGGCTGAAGCGCCTGCTGCCATTAGATCATTGATTTGACTTTCTGGAAATTGTGTGTCGGCCAGGCTGATCAGGGTACTGGGTGGCACACCAGCAGCAGCCAGGTCAAACAGGTCAGGTGCTGTGTATCCTTTGCTGATTAAATTGTTAATGTCTGTTTTGGTGTAGCCATTGGCTGTGAGGTCACTGACTTGTTGTGCAGTTATTGTGCCAGAATTGATTAGACCTGCTGTGGGATCTACAGGTGTTCTGACAGGAGCAACAGCAACCTCAGTAGTCGGCGGCGCAACAGGCGCAGGGATCACAGCATCAGGGGTCACAGGTGCAACTGCCACTGGTTTGTAAATACTTGCTATTGGTCTCGCCTGGAGTTCATATGCTATGGTTTTTATGTCATTACCGGCATAGGTACTGGCAATTCCAGCAGCGTAAGGATCAGCACCTGTGGCTATGAGTCCTGCTTTGATCTGTGCTGGATTCAGTCCTTGTGCTCGCAGCTGGTTAGCATCTTGAGCCAATTGCGTGGCATCACCAGACGCTGTGCCTGTGCTAACTTTTGCAGGCAATGGGCCTGTGTCAGCAGCAGTGGTTGTGGGTGCCACTGGCGTGATCATGGCCGAAGTGATGCCTTTGAAATCATTCTTGGCTGCTAGATCATTGATGTCAGCACCAGCTGCTTGTGCTGCTGCTGCTTTGTTTAGATCATAACCACCATTCAGTAATTTTGTAATGGTAGAACTATTGAGATTGCTGTTGGCAATGGTATCCACATTGATCTTGCTGTTGTTGCTCAAGCTGCTGATTTGGCTGCCTGTGAGATCTTTGTACAACAACTTTTGTGCTGTATCTACACTTATCTTACCTGAATTGACCACATTGCTGGCCACAGCAATGTCATTGGCTGAAGCACCTGCATGCATCATGTCATTGATACTGGTTTCAGCAAATTTGGTATTGGCCAGGCTGGTCAGAGTTGATGGCGGCACGCCCACACTTGCCAAGTCTTGTAGATCACTGCCGGTATAACCCAGGGCAATTAGACTCTTGGTGTCTGCTGGTGTGAATTTGTTAGCACTCAATACTGCTGCATCTGAAATGGTCAATTGACCAGCATCAATCATGCTCTTGTAAGGTATGGCCTTGAATGCCAGTTCTTGGCTGTCGCTCATGACCTGTCCAAGACCTCTATCCACAACTGCATCAGTGTTGGTGTAAAGGATTTTGCTGCCGAAATTGTTGTTTAATTCATTGGCAATGCTGGATGTGGTTTTGCCAGCTACCGCTGCTCGGGCTGCGTAATCAGCTGCGGATTTGTCAGCACCCGTGGCTTGCAAGTTGTCGCTGATTTCTGTGGCTGTGAGTCCTTGACCATGCAATTGTGCAGCATCTGTGGCCAGCAACATCTGATCTGCTGAACTTTGCAGCACATTTACATTGTTGCCCAGGCTCAATGCTTTGGTTTGGCCATCGGCCTTGCCATATGCACCAGTGGGTGCGCTCAAGGCAACTCGGTTGGCCACTGTGGCTGCATCACTGCCCTTATACACTTCTGCAGCAGCCGTTTCAGCTGCCATGGTATTCACACCAGTGGCTCGCAGTGCGTTGGCAATCTGTTGTTGTGTGTATCCAGCTGCTTTGAGGTTGGCAGCATCTCCTGCTACCAACACGCTGTCATCTGCACCTTTTTGCACAATCTTGACACTGGCGGTTTGATTGCTGGCGTTGATTTTGACAAATGCATCTCGTGCTATATTGGTCAGGTATGCTGTGGCTGCGCCTGTGGCAGCAGCGGCCAACACTTGTTTGAGGTTGTCACCGCGTAAGGCAGCCACACCGCCACTCAAGGCAGCACTGCTCAACAATGAACTGGTGGTGGCACTGAATCCAGTGGCCGTTTGGATGCCACCTGTGACTATGGGAGCCAGGAATGTGGTAGTACCTGCCAAGGCTGCTGATGTCAATGCGTCTTTTAAATTGCCACCCGATACCAGTGTGACACCTGCGCTGAGTGCTGCTGCACCAATGGCTGGTGCCAATGCTGCGCTGGCTCCCAATGCAGTACCAATCAGCGGTATAAATTGAGGTGCAAAGATGGCCACAGCCGGCAAGATATAAGGAGCAGCAGCTTTGATTACATCTCTTGTGTCATCCCAAAAATCATCCCACCAGTCAAATTCCGCAAGACCCGTGACAGGATTGATGGTACCCGAACCACCATGTGCTTCTAATAATCGGGCTTCTTCTGGATTGATATGGGCCAGCATGGTGTCGCCACCACGGCCTTTTGATTCCAGTTGTTTAGCCAGGGCCATCATTGACATATTACATTCCTTCGGCTGGTTGTTTTGATATCATGCCTTGTGCCACTCGACCCATAACAACCATACTGGCCATCATTTGGTAGTCGGGTTTGGCCATGCTTTCTGCTGTTTCTAATCGTCGATCTACCATGTATTTCACATAAGCTGGATATTGTTTGGGATCCTGTATGGCTGCTTCGCACAGCTGGCCCATTTCTACAAATTTCTCTGGAGGTATTTTTGATTTTTCAATGATACCAGTCATACGCTCGGTGGCTGCTTCACGAGTCACACCGGCTACAGATTGATCTTGTTGGGGTGCAGCACCCGGTGCAGAGCCCAGGCGTGGAAATTTAACACGAGGTTTTGTTTTATTCATATTGTATATTTAACCAGATCAGGATAACCAGGTGGGTTTGACGGGCTATTGTACCTTGACCACTGGCCATTGATCTTTGAGATCCTTAAGGTAGGTAGCAAACTGACCTGTGCGTGCCGCATCACCAAACACACCTGCTTGTATGTCATCATACAACAGGTTCAGCTGCTGACCAAGATTGCGATACACTTCTTCACGATGTTGTCGATTGCGATTGCTCACAGGATCGGCAAGATCAATGGTGATGCCATCGATTGAAGTTATAAAAACTGAATGTGCAAGATCATTATCCATTGGACACCGTAAAAGTTGTTGATAATACATTGCCTGTCACAGCATAAGTTGGAACTATACTGGCAAACAATGCCACACCCACGATTACACTGGTAGTGGGCGACCATGATCCTACTGGTATCTGAAAACTACTAACCTGTGGTGCCACAACACCACTAAAACTGGTAGTTCCTGTGAGACTTACTGCACTACCTATACTGGTATAACTGGCTCCGGGCAAGGCATTGCCTCCTGCTGGCACTAAAGTCTTGTAGTAATATTGCACATAGGGAAAACTGATGCCTGCGGTGCCCATGGTAAAGGCAATATTTGATGCAAAAGTAAAGTTAAATCTGGGATTAGGGGCTCCCGTCACACTATACGCACTGCTATAGGGCAATGTGACTGAAGCCAACACTAAATCATACCAATTCACTGTGGTCTGACTCCAACCTGTGCTGCCCGAGAATGCACGAGGGGTAGTGGTAATTGAAATAGTGCCTGCTGGATTCGGAACCAGGCCGGGTGAAAGATTGTCATAAACCACAATGTTGTTGGCCAAGCTGCCTGACAAAATTATATTGCCCACGGTCACATTGCCACCAATATTAACATTGCCACCAAAACGGGCATCACCATCACTATATCGCAACCAGTAGCCAGGACTGGAAGTGTTGCCAATATCTCCATTGGTACTCACAATGTTTCCAGCATACAAAAACGCAGTAGATATCTGTGTGGCAGTGATTGTGTTGGCAGCTATCTGATTGGCAGTTATGGTATTGCCTGCGATCTGACCAGCGGTAATAGTGTTGGCAGCTATCTGACCAGCGGTAATGGTATTGCCTGCTATCTGATTGGCAGTGATGGTGTTGGCAGCTATCTGTGTAGATGTAATAGTGTTGGCCAGGATCACGCTGGCATTGATGCTGTTGGCAGTCATGCTGTTGGTTGTGACAGCACCAGCTGCAATAGTGCCAGCTGTGACAGCATTGGCTGCGATAGTTCCTGCTGTCACAACATTAGCAGCGATGGTGCCAGCGGTCACAGCATTGGCAGCAATGGTGCCTGCATTCACAGCACCAGCAGCAATAGTGCCAACGGTCACAGCATTGGCTGCAATGGTTCCTGCGGTCACGCTGTTGGCAGCCAATGCACCACCAGAGATAGCAGTTCCAATTGTGACACTATTGCCCACAACCAAGGTGCCGCCCAGGTAAGCATTGCCAGTGTTGGCCTGCAGCCAATAGCCTGTTCCGCTGTATGTGCCTGGTGTGACCGTGCCGCCCTTCATGGTCAATGCATATATGTCATTCACATTCATCTGGCCAGCTGTGACCGTTCCTGTCACAATCACATTGCCATTGATCACTTGACCAGTGGCGCTGACCCAGGTGTTGGCACTATTGTAAGAATAAACTGCATTGGGAGTGCCTGAACCCAAGGCCCAGGTAAAGCTGGCTGTGTCACCATCAACGGGTGAGTAGCCGGTTCCAATTGGAGCCGAAACTGCTGTTCTCAAAGCACTGAACCAGGTGGTCAAATTGCCCTGTGTGGCACCTATGGGTGTGGCTGGTGTGATCACATAGGCCATGGGCAAGAATCCACGATCGCCCTGCACACCTGCGTTGCCATTTAGGCCACTCTGTATGATAG
>Ga0114973_10002363_pt1 | contig 13728 bp, 20 predicted proteins | sample M_140807_MF_Meta_FD_87025 | JGI IMG/M metagenome (GOLD analysis project Ga0114973, IMG submission 87025) | Freshwater microbial communities from Lake Montjoie, Canada to study carbon cycling - M_140807_MF_MetaG | ecosystem: Environmental > Aquatic > Freshwater > Lake | place: Lake Montjoie... | reverse complement strand
GTGTTGATGCCATCTTCTTCATCCCTATCATAAACCCAAAACACATCTTTGCTAATTCGTCTGCCAACCTTTTCAATCTCCTGATTTACTTTAGTATGGTCTACTACCATTAACACAGATAATGTATCTTGCACCCATTTTGGTAATTCGTCAACACTTTCATAAAATTTATTTAGCTTTGGACTAAACCCATCCATCAAGTCATAGCACATAGTCTCTACATTCGAACTATCCTCATAAAGTTGAATACGATATATAGGTTTGTTAGTAACCATATCCAAGTATCTTGTCATCAAGTTACTACCTGTACTACCGAACATCTTCTCGTTACCCCTGCCAAACAAGTCGGACATTATCCCTGCCCATACCTTAAAGTTTTTTAGGTTCTCTCCAATATCGTTTATCATCTTACCCTCTCTCTACCCAAAATGTGTTGTCATCTATCTTCATACCCACCCGCTCAACATACTGTTTATCAGATAAGATATTAAGGACTGCTACTCTACTTGAAATGGCTTCTGGTAGGTTCTCCATACTACAGGTAGTAACATTACTTGCATAGTTTAAAAAGTTACTCTCATAGATAGGTAGGTTGTTTACGTTCTCTACATCTAACATCTCAACCGATACATTCGCACCGTGCTTAAACGATACAAAGGTTAACCCTACCTTGCGGTTCTGTAACTCCTTCAAAGTGTCAGCCTTGTCCTTTAAATTTTTAGCCATGTCCATGAAAGTTTGATTCTTGAACTCTACCCCACTATCAATCAGGTACATCATCTCGTCCACGAATGTACTCATCTCTCTACTAGCACATATCGGTTCAACGATGTTTCCTAAATTTAGTTTGGCTTGATATACAACATCTCGTACCTTATCTTGAGGGAACTTAAAGTAATACTTGGCAATCTCCGCTGATGTGTACGGTGCAATACATTTAGAGGCATTTTTCAAAGCGGTATTTAAGTTTATAGTTAACGACATTCGGTGTTGAGCATTATGCTTATTGTATTTATCGTTTGAAATCTTACGACTAAATACCATATAACTTTTTGTATCACTCTTAGTAAGCGAATAGTCACCATACCCTATTGCACCATAGATGAATGGCACATTATCTCGGTACACATACAAACTCTTAGCAAGTGGCACTAATTTGTCCTCCTTCTCAAAGTGTAACCTCTTAGTCTCAGCTAAAAAATACTTCAACCCCTTATGTATCTTGTTAAACCCTTCAACAAAATCATGCAACTCTCTTGATACAGGGATATCGCCTACAAAGAATTGCCAACCTTCTACATTTACCATAGATATGGTTAAGTCGGACAACATCTCCTTAACTTCATATACAGGATTATTATTTAACATTTACATTTCCTCCTTAGCATAAAAACCACCGATACGATTGAACAACGCATTTAGATTGCTCAGACTCTTCTCACTACACATAAACCTATTATCTGCAACCATGCCAACTTCTTGGGCGCACAACACCGCTAACGCTATGTGATTCTCATGCTCAACATCTTTTAGAATGTCTCTTACAAGTATCGGGTCTATGTGTTTACTCCAGTACCAACTATTCCCTGCATCCAATTGCTCTGCATAATTATCTTTGGTATCTCGTAACCCTAGCGTACCCCCAAACACAGGCAACATCACCTGCATATACTCAAAGAACTTTTTAATATACGGTCTATACTCTTTAGTCAAAGACTTATCAAGCCGTCTAGTTGTACATAAGTTCTTATCACCAACCCTAGTAAAGTTACTATCGGCTTCATGTTTGAATGTCAATTTGTGATACTGCTTAAACTCCATAGTTCTATTGGCATAGTCCATCTTAACTTCTGATTTCGGCAGATAGTATTCAACACCCTTGTACGTGATAAAGTGTTTACCTGTTTGTGAATACCAATCAAGGTTAAACCCATCAGGTGTATACATACGGATAAACCAATACCTAGAGACGGCACAATGTTGCCTCAAGTGAGTATGTACAGTCATGTAATCACCATCGGGTTTGCGTTCCCATATAACAGGGCATAACTTCTTAACATCTTCATCGCTAAACTTTTTAGTCGGGTCGGTGTTAGTCCAGTACCCATCAGTCAATGCGTATGTGTTCTCATCAAGTCGTATGATACGATTCCAATCATACCTACGCTCACCTATCGGACGAATATCCCAAGCCTTTTTCTTACCCCTGATTGGAATAGTTTCGGCATAACATTTTGCTACATCATCAAACGAATTAAACTTTTTCATTTACACTCTCCTCAATTAAATCATCTTCATCACAAGTAAAGGACATCTGCATATCCCATATCCCAAACCTCTCGCTTACTATGTTTTTCTTTGCTAACACCTCGGCTTCTTCAGCGTTGGGTGCATCGACTTCTGTGTAAGCATACCCCGATACAAATACTCTATATCTGTTCATTGCACAACTCCTTTATCTTAATAACTTCCTCGTTAAACTCCTCTTTACTATATGTCTTGCTCATTTGTACTAACCTTGCGTTCTTACCTTTATCCAGTTGGAATCTCCACCTAGTTCTTTCGTTACCATTCAACGCATGGTATGCTTCTAATAGGAATATCTTATCTTCACCCTTCATTGTTAATCTCCTCTATCGTGTATGCACATGGGCTAAACTTATCATCACCCTCTTGTAACTTAAACAATAAGTTCTCGGCTATGTCATAGGTTAAACAAGTACATACCACCTCGGTGTTTCCTAGTATGTCTACTGCAATTATTTGATACGACTTTTCGTTAATCATTTAATCCTCGCTAAAGTAAATTTCACTCGCCAATCGAGCATAGTTTCTAATAGTTTTATCTGACTCACCTTTCTCAATACCATCCCTTATGAGTTTCATAAACGAATCAAACATAATGCTTAGTTTCTCTTGCTCATTAGCATTGTGAAAATCTTCAAGGCTTGTATCTTTATCCATTATTACTCTCCTTCTCCTTAATAACTTCTAAATTCATATATATCCCACAAAGCCGTAACAACTCTTTTCTGTGCGTCTTGGTTCGTCTGTCCCAAATAGCTCGTTCTTTTTTTACTAACTTTATGTATGCCCTTAAATCTTTTTTAGCTTGTGCGAATGTTATATCTTCAGTCATCTCACTTCCTCCCAATAAGTTAATGGAACTTCATGCGCTATCTTTATCGCAGTCATCGGACACTCGGCATTTACAATGAACCGATATTCTCTGCCGTCTATTGTGTTACGCACCTCATGCAACACATGAGACTTGTTGTCATTCTGTTCTATACAAGTTGCTATCATGTTACCCCCTTGTGTTAATGTGAATAGTTGTCCCTGCTGTCGGTCTCGCACCCTTGTTATCTAAGATAACCCACAGTAGTGGTACAGTCCAAGTACCCCAGTCGCCACCTAAGTAACCATCTGTTAAGATGATGGCACACTCGGGCTTGATGCTATGTTCTGCCATGTACGCAGGTACACATACCACATCTGTACCCCCACCCCCTGCAGGTTTAGTGCTTTGTGTTAAGGTATCAAGTTCTTCCTGTAAGTAAATCTCCTCTCGGCATACTGCCGTATCCCAATAAAGTAATCTTACTTTGCTTGGCTTAACTTGCTCACAGACTCCCTTTATCTCAGCCATAAACGAAGCCAGTGCTTCTCCCCCGATAGAACCTGATGTGTCGATACCTACTAATATCTCACCCATAGTTTCACTGATGCCTGATGGCATGATGATGTCAGCCCCGATGTATCTACGGCTAGGGCGTTTCCATGTTGAGTAGTCCTTACCTGTACAAGTTGTTGTCACAAAGTCACGCAGTAGTTCTTTCCAGTTCTGTTTAGTTTCTAACAGGTCATCGAAAGTACGGTTACCCCCACTACCTAGTTTCCCTGCGAGTATCGAACCTTGGCGGACGGCTTCATCAATCTGCTTGGCGAGGTCACCCTTCTCTTCTTCTGATAACTTCTCAGCACCTTTCCAATCATGGTCATCGAACGGAGACTTGCCATTACCCTTACCCCCCTTACCACTAGGGGGTAACAAGTCAAAGACTTCCCTTGCACTCATGCCACGATACTGCTCGTCATACAATGTACACTTAGGTAGTTTAATAAAGCCTGTCTTGTCCTCGTCCATTAACTTGAGGTTAATAACATAGTCACACGCTCGATTCGCCCTGTCGTTGTCTATCGCATCTAAGTCACGATAGATTGTTAAGTGTTGATACATCTTGTGGTAGCACTCGTGCAGTATTACAAACCTAAACTCTGCATCTGTTAACTTGTCCATGAAGTGAGGGTTGTATGCTTCGTCTCTACCATTAGTACAAGCCGTCTCAGTATCAGTACTTATCTTTTTACTACCAATCATTAGAACACCTGCCAACGCAACATAGTTATCGTTACCGATGATGTCGCCCGTCCCCTTGATGAGTCGTTGCTCAGGGGTTAACTTCTTACCGATTGCTAACATTTTTTATACCTCTCTCGTTTTTAAATACTGAGTTACACTACTTAATAAAATCCTACGGTGTCCACCCATAGTCAGCCAAGATTTGAAGATGCCATCATCAACCATCTTTTGTATTGTGCCTAGTGACAATGAAGTTAACTCCGAGACCTGTCTAGTTGTTAAATACTTACCTTTCATATACCCCCCTTAAACTTTATCTGCAGTAAACATATAGTTATTCTCAACACACCAATCTCGGAACTTGGCATTGCCCATCACCATACTCTGCTTGGTGTACTTCGGGTTGCGTACCTGTCCTACGAATACCTGTTGGGCTTCTTTGTCTAACCTGTTAAGGTAAACCATCCAAGAATCTATCCATGTCTTATCAATGGTAGCCAACGCTTTGTGTACTGTCATCATTACTGCCGATGCCTTGCTTGGTACTCTTGCCGTCTCAGGGTTATCCTTAATCTCTTGTTGCTTAGGTAAGTCATCTACCAAGGTGATAAACGCTTTCAAGTCCGATGCACTACGGTCACCTATCGTACCTACCAACGCACCCATCAAAGTATTGTTACTTATCTTATCCTTAGCCCATAACCAATGCGATGCCAACTCGGCACTCCGCCATGTGAAGAACGATGTGCGTTGTACGGCAGGGTGATAGATATACGGATTGTCAGCAGGATTCGGCACATCCTCATAAGACTGCCCCAACTGCTCGTTATCTTTTACCCACATAATCATGGCAGGATGTATCCCTGCGTTGTAAGCATAGTTTTCTATCCATTCTGTAGTGGTAGCCTTCTTCATCTGTACTACAGTTATGCGGTTGCGATGATGTGGTAGTAACAAGTCACCAACTCCCTCACCCCCTAGGTTAGTGGTAGCAAGGATGATGCTATCAGGGTGTAACTTCTTATTAGCAAGTGTACGCTCTAACATAACACGCATCATGCCGTTCTTAACCGATGGGTTAGCCTTACCGAACTCGTCAACCATTAAGATGACAGGCTTGTTATGATGGAAGCCCAACTCCTCGTTAGGTACGAACCTAACAAACTGTGTATCGTCACCGATGTCTAGGATTTTCGGTATCATCAAGTCACCCAAGTCCTTAGTAGTGCAGTCAAAGTAGCATGGGATATGGGTAGGTAACTTCTCTGCTAATATCTTGAGGATTGATGACTTCCCCGAACCCATGTGACCACGAACCAAGGTAGTAACCTTACTACCGTTTACTAACAAACCCTCGACAATCTCATCAATCGTTTGGGCATAGATAGACTCTAGGGATACTGCGACTTTCGCATTGCTCATTTGTAATACTCCTTATGTGTGTATGTGTTTATATTTTGCTACGATTACCAACTAAACTCTTTTAAGAGGGCATCTACCTTGCTCTTAGTTTCTTGCCGTAAGTATGTATCTTCACGCAAGGCATCAGGTGTTATACCCATCAGGGCATCGCTGATTAAGTCCTTGGCTTTTCTCATCTCGGCATCACCTGTGACATTGAACTTATCCAACAAGTCCACCATCTCAGTAACATTACTTACTAATGTGTCTCTGAATATCTGCTTGTCATTACCTGATAACTTATCGGACATCCGGGACAACGCTTCATGTGTTCTTGTCCAAACATCTTTATAGGCAGTCTCTAGATTCTGTTGGTATGCCAACTCATAAGACTGTGCCAACTCTTTCAAGGCATCGTTACCTACATCGACTCGCCAATCACCTACCTCGGGTACAGGTGAGTACCTGACATTGAACCGATACTTCGCCCTAACATCTTCGACATCGGGGTAGTCGGTAGCATCAAACATAGTGCCTAGTTTCACTTGGCTAGACTGCACAAGGTTGTAATAATCTTTTAAGAAGTCCTCGACCAAGGCATCAAACTCCATCTGCATACGGCTAATCTCCTTGGCATAATCAAAGTACATTGCAGTCGTAAGTAACCTTACTCCCGAATCTGACCAAGGCATAGTCGCATGGTAGTGGTATGTTCGTGCGTTACCTGCGTACTTGGTAATGGCATCAAAGGTTGGGTTGTTAGGGAATAACTTCTTGTTATAGTTCCCTGAATTGTTATCGGCTTGCTTGTTGAAAGCGACTTCAGCAGATACACCCTTGTCAAACTTCCTACCTGTCCACACAGATATGTTCAACTCTACCAACATAGCACTCGAGGATATACTCGGTGTTTGGGTAGTAATGTTACTAAGATTCAACTGATTCATGGTAATACTCCTATGGTTAGTTAATTACTTTCTCTCTACTTCTAACTACTATTTTACAACATATTGTCACAAAAGTCAACTGTTTGATAATGTTTGACACTTATACATAACCCTTATGTCATCACCTACTGGCTTATACTCTTTTTCGAACGGTGTCTCTATATAAGCCACAGTATGGAAATCGTCATACGGCACATACTCACCATCGCTATCTTCCTCCTCTGCCTGTCCGTCCTCACCTACTGAAATAAACCTGTAGTCGGCATCACCTTCAAACTGCTTGACCGCAAACTCCATTAAATTGTGGTGCGAACTAACATCAGGAAAAGAACGATACCATTTCACATAGTTTGCAAAGAAGTTAATCTGTGCCGTACTTTCCTCCTCATGTTCGCTATCGGTAACCTCGGGTATCACGCACTCTTTCAAGGCTTTTAGTTCCTCGCCACCTTTAGCCATGATTAAGGCAATGAAGTCGTCCCTTACCTCACGATTCTTAAAGTTAATAACATATGCAACATCTGACCTATATCCCATCTCATACCCCTTTCTTTATCCCAATTAGTTTTGTGCGAGGCACAGTAATAAACCACCGTTCCTCATCCATTGACTGCAGTTCTACATAATCCGTTAAGATGTTTAGCACACAGAATGTCCGCTTGTATAACCGAACGATGTCACCTACCTTGATGCCCTTCACGCTAACCACCCTAACAACAGGTGCATAAAATAGGCGAATAGTAAGATTACTGGTAAACATACGAACACAAACTCACCGATAAAGCGTTTACGGTCTGTCATCTCTGCATCACCCTCGAAACTACTAGCGTATGACGCATCTTTAAAAGCACTAGATGTGGTGTGATGGGTTTTGTTATTGTGGGTGAACTCGGCAATATCATCGCCTTCGTATGGCGCACTTCTTTTATACTGTTTCATTGTCGTTCCTTGGTTGTGGTGTTAATAAATAAAAATACGGATTCACTTCTCGGATTGCTTCGATTTTTTCTTCGAATGTCGCACTCGTTAGGACTCGGCTCAACAGGGTGGCTTCGAAAGCATCTTTCTTGCGCCATGTTCCCTTGATTCGCCTATCCTTGGGTTTTGCTTCAGTCATGTTGTCCTCTTTGGGTTAAGTTGTTTAAGCATTGATAAGTCAGTAATCAGTTCGTAACCTTGCTTGTTGTTACAGGCAATGGTGAACTTCCTTTGGTGTGCCATCTCGTCACCACATAATAAGCACAGTTTATAACCTAAAGCACTACGCTTATTAGCGACTACATCGCCACACATACGGCAGAATGTCCTATGGTTTTTCATTTGTAGCCACCGAGTTTGATTACGGCATAGTTGAGATAATCATCACCGACACGAACATACGACAACCGAATGATGTTCCATGATGCAGGGATAAGTGAGCATAGGTTAAACATAAGACTATTAGTTTTTACAACCATTTTGATTCTCCTTGAAAGTAAACTTACTATGAAATAAAAGAACTTTGGGAACTAAGCAACCTCGTTTGGTGTTTCTCAATTCCTACTACTATTTTACAACAAATACCTTGTAAAGTCAAGCGTTTTGTGGTAAGGCTTATCAATCGCTAGTAAGGTTTATTAAAGTATTCTACTACCCCCTATAAAGTTCCTAAAGTTCTTTATAAGTTCTTTTTTTTATGTGTGTAAGTCATTGATTCTGCAGTTAAGTTCCGAAAGTTCCGAAAGTTCCTGCTTTATAGAGGATTTCGCTACATTGCGATTAGAGAGTCGAAATCCTGTGGAATATTTTAAAATTTTAAAAGTAGGAGATACCTCAAAAAACACGGAACTTTAGGAACTTATGGAACTTTGCTTATAAATCAACGACTTAAAAAAGAACTTTGCTCATAAAGTTCCAAGAATATTTGGAACTTATAAATCCTGTGCAGTACGCTACTAAGGTGACTGGTTTCTTTTAAAGTAAAGTTACTATAAAGCCGACAAACCTTTGAAAAATATGTTATGCTGAACTCAGCATAACACCTAGCCAATGAATCCCATGTGGTACGCTACTAAGGTGACTGGTATCATTCGGTAAAAAGTTGATAGTAAAAATACTATTGATAAGATGTTGAACCAAAAAAAGCCCTAAAAATTAGGGCGAAAAAAAACCCCTATTTCTAGGGGTCTGAAGTAAAGTTACTAGGATTATTTCTTAACTGTCGCAACAATCCCACAATCATTAAACATCTTAACGATTGCATTTAAACCCTTGATAATTTCTACATTATTATCGCATGGTGTTTTAATTGCTTGTAACTTTACAATTTGTTCCATAACTGTTCTGCAGATTAATTGATTGCCTGTAACTGCAGTAGATTTTCCCGATACTGTTGTTTCAGTAGTTACTACTTTAGGATTTTCCATTGCCTTAATTGCTTTATGCAAGTTACCAAATAAAGTACTAACCTTATTTAATAAGATGTTACGGATTGATTTTTGCATATCGTTTAAACCTTCTGTAGGTTTAGCCAATAATGTTTGTGAATCAATATCCATTTGGGCAATAAACAATTTTTTTATGCTATCGTGAAATTTTACTGCAATTTCTGATTTATCGCTTCTGTCAAAATTGCAGGCACGATAACCATTGGCATATAAAACATCTTGCATCTTTAATTTAATAGCATCGTGTTCAATACCATTCTTACCAAATTGCGACACCAAAACATAGGGGCTGTTTACATCGTTACTAACAGGAAACAAATCGAATTTTCCTACAGTAACAACAGGGGCAACGATAGGGGCAATCATTGAAGCAATAACAGGGTTACTTATTACAGGGGCTTTATTTACTTGTTTCATTTTAATATCCTTTCAAGATATTGGGTTTAGGTAAACTCTGAATTGGTTTTCCCGATTCATTAAGTATATTTTACCTTAGTTTATTATAGATTGTCAATAGACTTCATACTTTACTAAGTAAACTTACTTTGAACTAGCCCACTACCCCACCACCAAGCCTTTTAGTCTAAGGGACTGTATGCTGCCTTATATTGCTATTCCATACAAATGGTGACCCACTTTCTAAAGTTAACTCTAGCGTACTTAATGCCGAATTGTTGTAAGTCCTTGATTACATTACATATTATTTTATGTTTGCCGCTTGGTAAATTTTTCCGTATTTCCTAGACCCACCCCCATGCCTTCTTAAGTACCTACCCCCCCTAAAAATTTTTTTTGCAAAATTTTAAAAATCATATATACTTCCTGTATTCACCTTAATTGGTCTGCGTCTATGTCTTATATATGTAATCCTGACTTTGGTATTGAAATGCCTGAAGATAATTGGGTCTTATCCAGTTTCCGGGAAAGGGCACAGGCTGCCTGTAACACTGCACAACTGCTAGAAATACAGCCAGAAATAACGGATGAAGATAAAGAGGTAGCGGAAGCGATTGCCTATGCTGTAGCTGCCGATGAAACCAAAGCTAATCAGAAATTAACAACTAAGAAGACTTCGGCGTTGACACTAGGTACTGTTACTCTAGTTAGTCACATCTTAGAAGAGTTTGCTGTGCGGGTAGTAGACACTTCCTCGCAGATTCGGCTTGTAGTAACAAACAAGTTACTCATAGAATCAACTAATCCAGACCCCAAAATACGTATTCGTGCCTTAGAACTGCTTGGTAAGATTTCTGATGTGGGTTTATTTGCTGAAAAATCAGAAGTTACTATTATTAATAGGTCTACCGAAGAGTTAACTAACTCATTACGGGATAAAATACAGAAACTAATGAACCCAGCTGGGGTAGTTGACGTGGAATCGGTGCAGGTAAACAACGAGCCAATCAATGTAGCCGAAGAATTAGGTCTGGAAGACGATGAGTTAGAAGAGTTTGAGGATACAGATGCTTGAAACTGACTATTCTGAGTTAACTGACGCAGAATTAGACTATTTATTGCAGAATTTGGACAAATTTACACTAGAAGAACAGTCAGAAGTAGAGATTATTGCTGTAGAGATACAGAAAAGGCGTGATTCGAAGGCTTGTAGGGATGATTTACTAGCGTTTTGTAAGAAAATGCAGCCAGATTACAAGGTTGGTGAGCATCATAAGGTGTTAGCAAGGATGTTAATGGACCTTTCTGAGGGTAGAAAGGACCGAATTTGCGTGAATATACCCCCTAGACACGGTAAAAGCCAGCTTGTTTCTATCTATTTTCCTGCATGGTTTCTAGGTAGATACCCTAATAAGAAGGTACTTATGGTGTCACACACCACAGATTTAGCGGTAGACTTTGGACGGAAAGTGAGGAACATCGTTGATAACCAAGAATACAAAACAATATTCCCAACAGTCACTTTGGCGGTTGATAGTAAGTCTGCTGGTCGTTGGAACACTAACATGGGCGGTGAGTATTATGCTTGTGGTGTTGGTTCCGCTTTGGCTGGTCGTGGTGCTGATTTACTCTTGGTGGACGACCCACATAACGAGCAGGACATTATTAACGGGAACTTTGATGTATTCGAGAAAGCGTACGAGTGGTTCACCTACGGAGCACGAACCCGTTTAATGCCGGGAGGTAGGGTGGCTTTGGTACAAACTCGTTGGCATATGGACGACCTGACGGGGCGGGTAACTCGGGATATGATTAATAATGATCAGTCTGATAAGTACGAGATTATTGAGTTCCCAGCAATCTTTGATGCTAATACTGAACAGCCTAGGGCGCTTTGGCCCGCCTTTTACGATTTAGAGGCACTATATAGAACAAAAGCTTCTATGCCGCTGTTCCAGTGGAACGCTCAGTATCAACAGAATCCGACAGCAGAAGAAGCTTCGGTAGTTAAACGAGAGTGGTGGAATTGGTGGAAGTCAGAAAAACCTCCTGATACTGACTATATTATTATGTCGCTTGACGCTGCGGCAGAAACGCACAACCGTGCCGACTATACAGCCATAACAACATGGGGGGTGTTCCTCAACGAGGACACCGATGCGTACAATATTATCCTGCTTAATAGTATTAAGAAGCGGTTAGAGTTTCCTGATTTAAAAGCCTTGGCTTTTGAAGAGTGGACTGAGTGGGAACCCGATTCGTTTATTGTGGAGAAAAAATCCGCCGGTACAGCACTTTATCAAGAATTACGTAGGACAGGAATACCCGTCTCGGAGTACACTCCACATAGGGGGTCAGGCGATAAATTAGCCCGCTTAAATTCGGTTGCTGATATTATACGTACAGGACTTGTATGGGTTCCTGAAACTCGTTGGGCTGAAGAAGTAGTGGAGGAAGTTGCTGGGTTTCCGTTTATGAGTAACGATGACTTAGTAGACTCTACAGTAATGGCATTGATGCGATTTAGACAGGGTGGGTTTATTAGGCTGCCGTCCGATGAACCAGAAAAACTTAAATACTTTAAATCTGGGCGGCACAAGGGATATTACTAAGGATAAATTATGGCAATTGATAAAGGTTTATACGCAGCGCCGGGTGGCTTGGAGGCTCTTGGGCAAGATGAGGAAGAGATTGAAGTTGTGCTTCCCGAGGAAGATGACGATGAGATGGTTAACCTGCTTGATACCGAGGAGGAAGAAGGGTTTGGGGATAACCTCGCTGAATACATGGATGAGTCTGATTTGCAGAGCATTGCCAATGAGTTGCTTGGGGAGTTTGAAGAAGACGTTGGCTCTAGAAAAGACTGGATACAAACATATGTCGATGGTCTAGAGTTATTAGGTCTGAAGATTGAAGAAAGAAGTGAACCTTGGGAAGGTGCTTGCGGTGTGTACCACCCGCTTTTAGCTGAGGCGTTAGTTAAGTTTCAAGCTGAAACAATCATGGCTACATTCCCAGCAGCCGGTCCGGTAAAAACGGAGATTATTGGTAAAGAGACACAAGATAAGAAAGATGCAGCCGTCCGTGTAGCTGCAGATATGAACTATCAGTTAACAGATGTGATGATTGAATACAGACCTGAACATGAAAGAATGATATGGGGATTAGGTCTAGCAGGTAATGCGTTCAAGAAAGTATACGAAGACCCAAGTCTTGGGCGACAAGTATCTATGTATGTACCGGCAGAAGATTTGGTTATGCCATACGGTGCGTCAAGTATTGAGTCTGCTGAACGTGTATCTCACGTCATGCGTAAGACTGAGAATGATATTAAACGGTTACAAGTTAGCGGGTTTTACCGTGATGTAGACTTGGGCGACCCTGTAAATACATTCGATGAAGTTGAGAAGAAGATTGCTGAGAAGATGGGATTCAAAGCGTCTACTGATGACCGGTTTAAGTTAATTGAAATGAATGTTAACTACGACCTCCCGGGGTATGAAGATGAGGACGGCATTGCGCTACCTTACATTATTACTATGGAGAAGAATACTCAGACAGTATTGAGTATTAGAAGGAATTGGAATGAAAATGACCCACTCAAAAATAAGAGACAGCACTTTGTACATTACGTCTATATTCCGGGATTTGGTATCTACGCTTTTGGTCTTATCCACCTTGTTGGTGCTTTTGCCAAGTCTGGCACTTCCCTTATACGTCAACTTGTTGACGCTGGAACCTTATCCAATTTGCCGGGTGGCTTCAAAGCCCGTGGCTTGCGGGTTATAGGAGATGACACACCGATAGCGCCCGGAGAATTTAGGGATGTTGATGTACCAAGCGGTAGTATTAAAGATAACTTAATGACGTTGCCGTATAAAGAACCAAGCCAAGTATTGCTTACTTTGTTAAATCAGATTGTAGAAGATGGACGCAGGTTTGCTTCAACGGCAGATTTGCAATCGTCTGATATGTCTGCTAACGCACCAGTAGGTACAACACTAGCAATTCTTGAGCGTACTCTTAAATCCATGTCAGCAATACAGGCTCGTGTTCACTATGCGATGAAGCAAGAGCTGCGTTTATTAAAACTGATCATCGCAGAAAACGCACCGGAGGATTACAATTATGACCCTGAAATCGGTAGTAGAAAAGCTAAAAAGTCTGATTACGAGCACATTGACGTTATTCCAGT
>Ga0114973_10002362_pt1 | contig 13736 bp, 17 predicted proteins | sample M_140807_MF_Meta_FD_87025 | JGI IMG/M metagenome (GOLD analysis project Ga0114973, IMG submission 87025) | Freshwater microbial communities from Lake Montjoie, Canada to study carbon cycling - M_140807_MF_MetaG | ecosystem: Environmental > Aquatic > Freshwater > Lake | place: Lake Montjoie... | reverse complement strand
ATCAAGGACTACATTTAGTATATAGTCAATTCAGAACATTGGAAGGGATAGGACTTTTTAGTTTGACTCTAGAAAAAAATGGTTTTGCACGTTTTAATATTAAAAAGAATTCTTTAGGTTTATGGCAAATTGATATACCTGAAACAGATGAAGGAAAACCTACTTATGCTTTGTATACAGGAACTGAAACTTCCGAAGAAAAAGAAATAATTAGACACATTTATAATGGTGAATGGGACGATATTCCGGAAAGTATAGGCGCAGAGTTGAAAGCAAAATATGTGAATAATAATATGGGTGAAGTGATAAAGGTTTTTATGATTACATCTTCTGGATCAGAGGGAATTAACTTGAGAAATACAAGGTATGTTCATATTATGGAACCTTATTGGCATCCTGTGCGTACAGAACAGGTGATAGGACGTGCTCGTCGTATTTGTAGTCACAAAGCATTACCTGTTGCTTTGCAAACTGTTGAAGTATTTGTTTATCTAATGGTTTTTACTGAAGCTCAATTGAAATCTGATGAAGCTATAGAGTTGAAAAGAAAAGACTTAAGTAAAAATATACCTCATATTCCACAAACAAGTGATCAATACCTTTATGAAATTTCTGAAATCAAAGCAGGTCTTACCTCTCAACTAACAGATGCTATTAAACAATCCGCATTTGATTGTTACATATATTCAAATGGTAATTGTGTCAATTTTGGAGATCCAACAAATGATAAATTCGCATATGTACCAGACTATGCTGATCAACAAAATGATATCACTGCACATGCAAATAGAGAAAAAATTGAATGGATTGGAAAACCTATTCATATTAATAATGTGGACTATGTTTATAGAAGAATGAGTAAAACATTATTAAATATTTATGACAAAGCAAGTTATGAGGCAGCATTAGAAGATCCTTCTATTATTCCATTACAAATAGGAACATTAGAAAAGAATGATAAAGGAGAAAACGTTTTTAAACAATTAGTTTTATAAATAGTATTTATAGTATTGTAGAAATAATAAATTCAACGAATGCTTTGTCTTCAGGAGATAATTTTTCATATTCACACATACATTCGCTAACTCTAGCTATTGTTTTATCATATAAATTTTGACTTTTGTTTTTTATATTATCTAATAATTTTGGGTATTTTTTTCTTTTCAATATAATAAATTTAAATCCTAAGTTACGTATACCATGGTTATAATTCATATCAGATAGTTGTTTTGATGATGCATAAGCTAAGTTAGATAAGAAAACTAATAGTAAAACTAAACAATTCATATTCATTTTTTATAATGTATATTATTTATTTTATATTTTTTATTTCATTTTTTTTATTTATTATTTTGATTTTCTAATAGTTGTAATACTTTATTTATTTTGTAATCATATGTTTCTAATTTTTCTTCTATATTAGTGAGTCGTTCTTCAAAAGTTTTTACTTTTTTCAGTTTTTTGAAAATACCTTCTTCTTGAAATTCTTCATTTTCACCCCAACTTACACTTTTACTTTTTTCCGAATTTTCATTGTTTAAAAGTTTAAGTCTACTCTGAACATTATTTTCTTTTTTAGGTAACTCATTATAAATAAATTTTTCACTTTTAATAGATGTTTCTTGAGACTTCAGCCATTGGTCATTATCTTTTTGATAAGAGCGATTTATTTGTTCTACATCATACTTTCTTTTTGCAGTCATTTCTTTGATTATTTTTTCCATTTCATTTATTGGTTCATCTACAAATTTATCTTTAAACTCAGGAGTTTCTGGTACATCTAATGTCATTGCATTTGTAAACTCTTGTTGTCGTTTTATAAAATCCATTTCGAATTGTGTTTTTTTTTCGTTTTGTATTTCTTCATAAGTGATAGGTTCTTTCATTTCAGTGTCATCATATATTTTTATTTTACTTGGCAAACTATTTGGATAATTTTTTTTAATATGATTTAAAATTAATAATATATATTTTTTATTCATTTCTATTAGATTTGTCGTTTTTGTTCTCTCCGCATCAAAAAACCCTTTTATATTTTCATTAAATAATTTTAAAATATTTGCTTGACTTTCTCTTGTTAAAAATTTAAAAATATCAGAATCTGTAATAACATCCCAAATTGTGTCAACATTATCTTTTTTAATAAAATTTTGAATATCTGTACTCATAAAATATATAAATATAGATTTTTCTTTTTATATATTTATATTCTTTTATATTTGATTTCATTTACAATGAGTCATTAAAATAAATTTTTCTAAAATGTTCCATATATTTGTCTTTCAATATATGTGTTTTTAAATAATTTTCAGTAAATTTGTCTTCTAACATATGGACAATAAAAAAGAGTGAATATATACCGCATTCTGTATTACCATACTGATGTTCAATTCCTTCATTACTATCAAACTCAAAATGTATTTTTGGAGTGAGACTTCTACCTTCATCTATAATACGATCTACCAAATTCATGATTTGTTTTGGTGCTTTGTCTCCTGTACTATCAAAAAAGAATATTTTCTTCTTTTTTATATTAATAAACATTGAAATCCAGTGTTCACCTGGCTTATTATGTGGATCTGTATTGAATATTATACCTATTTTTGTTTTTCCACTTTTTAATTGTTCTTTTACACTAAACTTACATAATTCATCCCAAACGCATTCTCCGTATAATTTTTTTGTATCAAAATCTATAGGTGAAGGTCCAATGAAGTCAAAACATTTATACGCTTTTTCATATTGTTTCATAACATTCATAATATCTACACTTGATAACCATGTATTTGGATTTTTTTTCCATTCAGGTGGTGACTCTGGCGCAAAAGAGTCTGCCATATCACTATCTACCTGACCAAATTGAGATTTTTGTTTTAACCAGCAAGACTCTTTATTACAAACGCCACTAAGATGTTTACTAATTTGTGTATGTATTTCTTTAGGAGTATTAGTCTTAATTTTTGCATCAGGATGACGTGCATTCCATAAATCTCTTAATTTATAGAGTGACTTGTTTGAATAACAAGAAAACACGTTTATTTCACCTTTTGGTTTTGGACTGCAATTTACTTTGGATAAAGGAATATTTTTTTGTTTTTTACTACCATGATATTTACCACCATGATATTTACCGCCATGATATTTATTATTTTGTGTTTTATTATGTTTCATTTTTGATTTTTTCCTTTGTGTCTTCATATATATTATGTATATAATATTCCACCTTTACAATAAAAAAATTGTAAATAAGTTAAATTACATTTTATTATAAAAATTTTACTAACTTAATATATATGTCTAATAGTAATAGTGTAGCTGAAAAAAAAATATATTTTAAAAGACAACAAATGTTGATAGATAACGCTGCAAATGCTACTGCAGGTTTGGTGGTTGGACAAGTTATCGCATCAGGTTTAGCAGCTAGTGGTGTAGGAATTCCAGTAGCTGCAGTATTGGCAACGATTCTTTTTTTAGCTAGTAAAATATCTCTTATGGTTTTAAATAATCGTCATTTAATGGGTGTTTTATTAGACACTATGAATATTACCTCCAATTGTTATCTTATTTTTGAGTTGATTGAAAAAGAAAATATTATTTTTAATTTATATTTTTATTATAAAAAAACAGGTCAAGGATTTACAGAAGAGTTCAAATATGCAATTTCAAAAGAAGGAACTTCCGAGTTAGTCAAACTATTAGAAGTTAAACAAGTACAACAATTAAATCCACAAAAAACAAAACAACAAGAAGTAAATAGTGAAAGTGAAGTAAATAGTGAAAGTATAGCAGAACAACAAATTAATTTTTTTCTTCCTAAAGAAAAAAGTAAACCTATTGAAAAAAAACCAGACTATAAATCAATAGAACTGAACCCAGATGTTATAGAAAGAGTTAGCGATAAATTATTTGTAGTTACAAAATCTTTATTTGAAATTTCTCCAGATGAAACTATAAAAATTTTATATAATGACCCTAATATACCACCATATTCGCCTATTAGACCATTAATTGTTAAAGAGTATGAGTCACGTAAACTAGGTAGTGGAAATAACTTAGGGTTAGGAAAACGAATTAGTAATAGTATATCTAGAAAAACTGGAAGAATAACAAGATCTATTATGCGTACATTTAACTCTGCGTATATTCAATCTGTAATAATTAAAGAGTTATCACTTTTAATGGGTTACTTTACACTATTAAAAGCACAACATGATGAAGCAATACAATACTATCAGCGTCGCTATGGCAAAGAAGATTCTCAATGGTCAGAATTATGGAATAGAATAGAAAATATGCCTGAGTATCAAAACTATTTATTTCCTGGTACACCGAGAGAAACTGCAGAAAAAGCCGAAAATGATCCAGATAATAGACTAACACCACAGCAAGTGAATGCATTTTCTCAACAGATAGAAAATGCAGTCTTGAAAGAAGATGGGGATGAAAAAAATGTTTTACAAGGAGGAAGAAATAGAAAAAAACGTACCTTAAAAAGAAAAAGAAAAAATAAATAGTATTCAAAATTCAATAAAAATACAATGACAATTTTGTTTATGAATGCGCATTCAATTTTATCTTTTAGTTGTTAAGAACTTTTTATAATACCATTTCCTTCGGTAAATGTAAATTTAGTTTTGGTTTTTAGTTTTGTAGAATTTTCGCCAAGGTTTGTAGGTGTAAAAATTAGTATTTTATCTGCTTCTAAATTTTTTTCTAATTGATTTATTTCGTTAAATGATACATCTTCAGTTAATGTATTCTCTTCTGTAAATATAAAATCTTTATATTCTGATTGTATCTTGTCATGATTATCTTTTGTTTTAAAATATTGTATACATGCGTTTAAATAATTGTTATATGCATATTTTATATCCATTGGTAAATCTTCTGGTTCGGAACCAGTTATAGTGTCCTTAAATAATTGAAAAATACGTTTTTTATAAAGTTTACGTTCTTCTTTATTGACTTTTGACACTTTTTTATTTTGAACATGATCTTTATACATTTCTTTGTTTAAAAGACAATCTAAGGTTATTTGATCAACAAAAGCTTGCATTACACCTTTAGAAAATATGGAGCCAAAAATTATTATATTTTACCGCATCAACCTTTCACAAATGTAGTAAAAAGGTTCTGCGAAGCTAAGAGCCAAACTTACTATTTTGGTTATATTTTTTGGTTATATTTTTTGGTTATATTTTGCTCTACTTTTTTTAAAAGTAGATATATATATGTCTAGTTTTGTAAATGAAAATGGCGATACTCATTTAATATTAGTAGTCATTAGTGGAAATGAAACAGAGGCAATAAATGTTGTTAATAGGGGAAACTCACATCCAGAAATTGTAAACTCATATGGTGACACAGCACTACTTTTGGCTATTCATTATAGTATGGAAAATTTAGCAATTAAAATATTGGAAACTAAGAATGCTAATGTTGGTCATGTTGATAGTCATGGAAATACAGCACTAATTTTAGCATTAAATAAAAATTTAGGAAAAGTTGCTAGAAAAATGGTAGAATTATATACAGATTTAAATTTGAACCACTCAGATAGTTTTGGGGATACAGCTTTAATGTTGTCATTGATTAGAAACTATCAAGATGTTTCGCAAAAAATATTAGATTTAGGATTTGAAAATGTATCAGTTATAAATAAAAATGGAGACACTGCATTATTTTTTGCTATTAATACAGGTAATGAACATATAGCGTTACAAATATTTTACATGAATAATTCATCTTTTGAACATGTATCAAATGAAAAAAATACATCTTTGATAATGGCTATCAATAATGGAATGATTAGACTTGCAAGTGAAATTATAAAAAAAGCAAGTCCTTCATTAATTGGACATGTAAATAAAGAAAATAATACAGCATTAATTTTGTCCATTAGTAAACAATTTTGGGATATAGCGAGTCTTATAATTGATACAAAACATTCAAATGCGAATCATTTAAATAAATATGGTGATAACGCATTAATATTATCTTTAACTGCTGGGAATTTAGACGTTTCTAAAAAATTACTAAAAGAACCTGGTGTTGATGTATTTTATAAAGGTTATAGTGGAGTATGTGCTTATGATATTTGCAAAAATAGTGGTATCCACCTTTAGAAAAGGTGGAGCCAAAGATGTAACTATTTTGATAAATCCACCTTTAGAAAAGGTTGTAAGCGAAGCTAAGAGCCAAATACGTAACAAACATAGAAAAACTTTGTATCCACCTTTGAGAAAGGTGGAGCCAAATACGTAACAAATATAGAAAAACTTTGGCTCTTAGCTTCGCTTACAACCTTTCTACTACGTTAGTGAAAGGTGGATTAACATGTTTGTTTTGTCATATCTTTTAGTTGAACTCTAGTATTATTGTTAAATAGATTGGTTCCTACTACTTTTTCATCTGGGTTTGGATTAAAACTAGTGAAACTATCATTTCTAAATAATAGTTCGTGTGGATTCGGCTGCGAAATCGTTTTAAATTTATATTCGTATAAGTCACTTTTGCTAGATGGTACATATACTGCCTGACTACATTTTTGTAGAGCATATATTTGATTCCTTAACTCAGATTCTTTATTAATGTTAGATGCAAAACCCGACCAAGGTGATGGTCTATTTCCTGGGTTAAAAACTTGATTCACATTGTATGTAGGTACTTGTAATGGTGCAACATGTAATTCTCTCCTAGGATCAACAATAGGAAAATAGGAATATTTTGTTAATACTGGTCTCACATCTATGTAAGGTTGTAGAATTTTTGAAGGGATATTTCTATCATAAATTCTTGAATTCGTTTCTTGGTGCATTTTTGCAACACTTTCTAAGCCATTAGAATTTGTACAATGTTGGTTCATTGATATACATATATAAAGAAATTATATAAAGAAACAATTATATATTATTATCATGTGTGGTATTTTTGCTCTTCTAAATGATAATAATACAAATGTGAAAGAGGTGAACAACGAGTTTATGAAAGGACAAGGAAGAGGTCCTGAGTTTTCTAAATTAGATACTTCTTATATCAAAATGACATTAGGATTTCATAGACTTGCTATTAATGGACTCAACGAAGCATCTAATCAACCTCTTGCCATCAATGACATTGTTCTCATTTGCAATGGAGAAATTTATAACTACAAACAACTATATAGAACTATGGGCATAGAACCTGAAACTGGCTCTGATTGTGAAGTCATTATTCATCTTTTTTTAAAATATGGAATTGAACAAACTTTGACTATGTTAGATGGTGTGTTTGCATTTATTTTATTTGATAATCGTATTTGTGATGATCTAAATAACAAAGTGTATGTAGCTAGAGATCCACTCGGTGTTAGACCTTTGTATTATTTAAAAAATTCAATTGTAAGCGAATGCAAAAGCGATATTTCTGATTCAATGTATGGTTTTGCGTCTGAACTTAAATGTTTAGAATATTTTAAAAATAAAAATAAAAATAATGTTATTGAACAATTTCAACCAGGCACTTATTCTATCTATAACTTGTCCAACAAAGTACAATCTATTTGGAAACCTGTAAAAGAGAATGTTGCATATTTTGTTCCATCTTTTTCTTACATTTCTTCTATTAATGATGAAACAAATTATGTAGAATTTCTAGACAATATTTATAAAAATACTAGATATTACTTATCTAGTGCAGTAGAAAAAAGATGTTTAACAACAGAACGACCTATTGCTTGTCTTTTATCTGGAGGTCTAGATAGCAGTTTAATCGCAGCACTTGTTTCAGAATATTATAAAAATAACTATTCAGATAAAGTTCTTGAAACTTATAGTATTGGTTTAGAAGGTTCTGAAGACTTGAAGTATGCACGAATTGTTGCGCAGTACATTGGCAGTAAACATAATGAAGTCATTGTTACAGAACAAGAGATGTTTGAAGCCATTCCAGAAGTTATTGAAAAGATTGAAAGTTATGATACTACTTCCGTGAGAGCAAGTATCGGTAATTATTTATTAGGAAAATATATTGCATCACATTCAGATGCAAAAGTGATTTTTAATGGTGATGGTTCTGACGAATTACTTGGTGGTTATTTATATATGAATAATTGTCCTGATGATATTGAATTTGATAGAGAAACAAGACGATTATTGAAAGATATTCACTTATTTGATGTATTGCGTTCAGATAAATCAATTTCATCCAATGGTCTGGAACCTCGTACACCATTTTTGGACAAGACATTTGTGAATTATATTCTATCTATTCCTGCATATTTTAGAAATCATAAAAATATTGGAAAAATAGAAAAATTTTTGTTACGCAATTCATTTAGTAATGAACAAATCTTACCAGATGAAATTTTATGGAGAAAAAAAGAAGCATTTAGTGATGGTGTGAGTAGTCATGGTCGCTCTTTGTACACTATTCTTCAAGAAAAGATTGCTTTAAAACTAGAAAATAAAATTGAACTTTTTGCAAAAGGTATTCAGTCTGAAAAATATTATTACAAAGAAATTTTTGATAGTTTCTTTCCAAATTGTGACTCTATTCTCCCTTATTTTTGGATGCCCAAATATACTGATGCGACAGATCCAAGTGCGAGGACATTAACTTTTTATGAGAAAAAAGATTAAATTACATAGTAAAGTTACTATAAACTTGAATATTTTATATCTAAATCTATATATAATATAGAATGTTTACCAAACATTTTTTATATAAATTACAAGATAATTTATTTAATTTATTTATATTTATATCTTGGTCTTTAATCATTATTTCTGCGTTAGGGTTTTCTCAAAGTACGCCAAAATTTCTCACAGACTTGAACTATTATGTAAGTATTTATATTTGTCTTTTTTTAATGTGGAGGTTTCATCCATTTAAAAGTAAATATGAATTTACTGAACTAGATCGCAAAATTGCATTTAGTGCGGGTTTACTTATTTTTACAACTACTGCATTACATACATATTTATTGGATGCTGAAAAAAAAATAAAGCAAATTGTGTAAAAAATATCACTTAAAAATATTTATTAAATAATAACATTATGAAGTATAATTTATTTAAGTTATTTATTATATTCTGTTTACAATTATTTGCATATTGTTTGCATTTAACTAATACTCAAATGAATACAATTGTTCATTTAATAAGACAAAAACAACTGACTAATGTTCAAAGAGAGAAAATAAATAAAATATTGTATAAGTGTTATGAAAAAATGGCAATAAAACAGGCAGTTTTATTCAAAAAAAAGCATCATCATAAGTGTAAAAGTATACATAGTGAAGATTTAATATTATCTAGCAAAGTAGGATTATTGTATTCAATAAACAAGTATAATGGATCTTCTTCTTTTATCAAATTTGCTCGTTTTTATATTGAAATAGAGTTACTAAAAATACTGACCAGTCATTTTTCTTCAAGTAGTGTACCAAAATATATTAGAATGAAAAGTAAAAAAAATTTTTCAAAATATGAGTTATATAAGTATAATTTAGAAACTTTTACTTATTTAGACTATTCACAAATGAACAATATATGTATATCTGAACAAGAAAATTTATATCAGTATAAAGAAATATGGGAACAAATAAATGGTTTTGATAGTTTTTCTAAACGAGTTATTTATTTAAAATATGATTTTGAATTTAATAAAATCAGAACTAATGAAAAAATAGCTCAACTTATGTGTTGTTCTAAAGAACATATTCGTAAAAAAATTAAAAATATATTACTAGTGTAATATAAATGTCAAATTATAATGATAGTGGATATAATTATACAAATATATATGGTACAACAAGTAATGTACCACCAACTGACATTTATAACATTAATATTGCAAAAGGAGTAGGTGTTTATATGTTAAGTGGTGGTACAAATGCTAATGGAAATTGTCTAGATTATACACCTATTCCAATAACGTGTGGTACTTATTATGTAGGTGGAATTCAAGATCTAGATGATGGTTATATAGTTTATCCTGGTTATGCCATACAATTATTTTATAATTATTATAATGATAATACAAGTAATCGTTCATATATTTATTGTAACTATTCATCTAGACCACAATTATATAATTTAGGTCCTTTTACAAAACAATATTATAATAATACAGAAAGTAATTCAATACGTATTACATTACAAAATAACACCAATTACGCTGCTAATAATACAAGTGCTATTAGAGTTTGGTTTAGAGGTACAGAAATTACACTTTTACAAAATACTTCAGCTTGTACTGATTCAATTACTAACAAAAATGTTATTGTAGTAAAAACCGACTAGTTAAATTTTTTATATGTCTTATTTTTTGTATTTATTTTTCTTTTTATTGTCTTACTTCTTTTTGTGTTATCATTGAAAAATCTTTGTAAATGTGTTATTATATGTTTTCCTACAATTTTATCTAGTTCATATTCTTTTTTGTCTTTTTGTATATTTTTATAATTATAAAGTTTCCAATGAGCCATCATGCTCATTTCAAACTCTTTTTCGTTTTTATATTTTTTTCCTAATGTGGAATTTAAAAACCTTTCTAACATTTCTTCAAATGATAAACTATAATAATATGGTTTGATATTTATATAATATATATTTTCATTTACCATACCTGGATGGAGTATATCATCCAAGAAACATATTTCAGTATTTTTTGGTAACTTCGTACAACGAATCAAATCATCATGTGTTTTATTATAAGTTGTCCTATTTTTTTCAACTTGCTTACCATTTATTTTAAATGCTGCAATAATTTGATCAAATAATTTGCTACTTATTTTTGTTTCAAAATACTCTATAATTTGTTCGCACCATTCACGTGGCATATTATTGTTTGTGTAAATCATTATTTTGTCACATTCGCCTGATTCTTTCTTTGTCTTTAAGTACTTTAAAATATTTATTATATTTGGTCGCAGGAATTCAGGATATAAGTCTAATAAACTATTAAAGTCTTCTTGTAATAAATTTGATTCATTTGTTTTTTTTAAATAGTTAGCTATACAATCCAAAAACATACCAAATTCAGTGAAGTATCCAAGAGTTTCATCTAAATCAAATACAACAATTTTCATTACTAATATATATATACACTTTTAGAAAAAGTGTAGCAAAAAACTTTATTAATCCACCTTTAGGAAAGGTGGAGCCAAACCTTGTAAAGTTTGCTGTAGATTTAGTGTAAAGTTTGGTGTAGATTTAGCGTAAAGTTTGGTGTAGATTTAGCGTAAAGTTTGGTGTAGATTTAGTGTAAAGTTTGGCGTAGGTTTAGCTCCACCTTTCCCAAAGGTGGATAAAGGTGGATAATTAAAATATTTGCAAATACTATAGACAATTCTATGTCCGAGTTAAATAGTACAGATTATAAAACAATTTTAGAATATTACGAAAAACCTATACCTAAATCAAGACGTTTATTAAAAATGGCAGCAGAAAAAATATTAGCAACAAAATTATGTAAATGCATTAAAAAAATTGATCCTACTAATGAAGCGAAATCCATTGGTATTTGCACGAAAACTATTATTAACAATAAAGGCTATAGACGTGGAAAATTCACATGTAGAAAAAAAGCGACCATTCAAATTAAGAAAATGAAAAAAAATTCAACACGAAGAAAATAACTCTTATAATTATATTTGTATATTATAATATGAGTAAAAATATACCATATTATGATATTATTATTATTGGCTCAGGAATGTCTGGTTTATATAGTGCATACCAAATAAAAAAAATGGCTCCTCATAGTTCTTTTCTTATTTTAGAAAAATTTCATAAAAAATGGATTGGTGGTAGAACTAGCAATGAAATTTTTTACGGAACACGTGTTGTTACTGGCGCTGGTATCGGTAGAAAAGATACAAATCCTTTATTAATACAACTAATGAATGAGTTGCATATAAAGTTTAAACTCTTTGACTCTGTTATGGACTATTCTTCGCTAATTGAACATGTGGATGTTGAAAAAGTTGTTAATCAGTTAAAGAAATTTTATAAAAAATATCCAGAGTATCAAGGTTTAACATTCAAGCAATTTTTTATTAAAATGTTAGGACCTAAAGCGTACAAACAATTTATCATTTCTTCTGGATATACAGATTATGAAAATGCTGACTTATATGAAACATTGTACAACTATGGTATGGATGATAATAAGGGTGGATGGACAGGACTTTTTGTACCTTGGAAAGAAATAGTTGACACTTTATACCATATAATAGGTACCAAACATTTTAAATTTCATCAAAATGTACTTCAAATTCATAAAGTTGGAGAGAAACCATGTTTATTTGAAGTTACTACAGAAACTGGCGATATTTATCATTGTAACAAAGTCATTGTTGCGACTACTATTGACGGAATAAGAAAACTTGTTTCTGTAAATCAGGAACTATATAAACAAATACACGGGCAACCTTTTTTGCGTTTATATGGCAAGTTTGATAAAAAATCTGCTGAAATTATGCAACAATATGTGCCACATTATACTATTGTACCAGGCCCTCTTCAGAAAATTATTCCTATGAATTCAGAAAAAGGCGTTTATATGATTGCTTATAGCGACAATTCAAATGCCATTTTATTAAAAAATCATTTAAAAAATACACCTGAAAATCAAGCATTGTATTGTGAACTGATTGAGAAGTCACTTGGAATTCCAGATGGTTCTCTCCATTTAGTCGCTATAAAAGATTTTTATTGGCCTATTGGAACACATTATTATGATCCTTTGAACAAGTCACAATTCAAAACGAGAGATCAATTCTTGAAAGAAGCACAACATCCTGCAAAAGGAATGCTTGTTGTGGGAGAAGCCGTTAGTAGATATCAGGGTTGGGTAGAAGGTGCGTTAGAGAGTGTTGAAGCGGTTGTAACTAAAAAATGGATTATTAATGAATGTTAGATAATTTAGTTGAATAAATAATAACCATGATAACCTATTGATGCAAATCCTAACATTAACAACAGCTCATAGTATTTTCTTTGTGTATTCTCTCTATTATAACCAATATAGACTAGTAATGGCCCTACTAAAAGAATATGAATTAAATTTACCCAATATGGTTTATCTGCTTTAATATAGTTATATGTTTTGTAAACATGATACAATATAATGATAATACCTAGTGCTAATAAAAATGGATACATATAGATAGGTATTTTGTCTCTTTTTATGCCTACATAAAGAAAAAGTGTGCCGACAATAAGTATGTGAAATAAATGTACTAATACTTCAGGGTTCATATATTATATTATTATTATAAAATTTTTTCTTATTTTCTTATAATAGTATATAATGGAATCAAAACAATATACTAACACTGAAGTTAAGAAAATGCAAAATGGAGGTAAAATAGTACGTAAAGTTTCTATTAAGAATGGTAAAGGTTACAAAAGTGTTACCAAGTATCACAAAGGAAAAAAAGTCGGCACTGCAAAAAAACCAATTCATAAAGACCATATTAGTCTTATTCAAATGGGTAAATTTGTTCCCGGACTATTTTCTGATTGCAAATGTAATAAAAAAACACGTAGAAATAAATAAAAAAGTAAAAAGATAGTTATAAGATAATAATATTTATTTGTTATTTTGATAAATGATCTAGAGCTGATAAAAGTACTAGTTCTTGTTCTGTTAGCTTCTGAAATATCAAATTTTGATCAAATGATATTTGAAAGTGACGAGGTTTAAATCCATAGTTTTTGCATACGCAAAAAACCCCTTCTTCTTTTATT
>Ga0114973_10002361_pt1 | contig 13737 bp, 17 predicted proteins | sample M_140807_MF_Meta_FD_87025 | JGI IMG/M metagenome (GOLD analysis project Ga0114973, IMG submission 87025) | Freshwater microbial communities from Lake Montjoie, Canada to study carbon cycling - M_140807_MF_MetaG | ecosystem: Environmental > Aquatic > Freshwater > Lake | place: Lake Montjoie... | reverse complement strand
CCCACACTAGACTGAAAGTAAAATATGAAGTTTAATCATGATACAGTGAAAATTGAAGACAATATAAAGACTGAAGAAATAAACGGTAAACGATTCTATGTCGCTCCCGATGGAAACAAATACCCATCGGTTACCACGATTACCGGATGGAAGAAGAGAGCATTCTTCGCAGAGTGGCGTAGAAAAAACCCAGACGAATCTCGTAGAGTCTTGTCTCGTGGCACATCATTCCATACGATCATTGAGAAGTATCTTCTAAATGAAGATGCTATTGTTGAGGAAAAGAAAACATCTCGTCCTGGCGATTATTACATGTTTGCCCAAATCAAAGAAGAACTGGACAAGATAAATAACATTAAAGCACTTGAAACTGCTCTTTGGTCTGGAACCTTGAAGATGGCAGGAAGAGTGGATTGCATTGCGGAATATGATGGCAAGTTGTCTGTAATAGATTTTAAGACAAGCAAAGCAATCAAAGACGAGAAGGATATTCAGGAATATTTCATGCAAGCAACGGCATATGCAATCATGTTCAAGGAAAGAACTGGTATAACCATAAAGAATATTGCTATTCTCATGTCATGCGAAGATGGTAGTGTTATGGTATATCAGAAGAATCCCGTAGAATACGTTGCTCCATTAAAGAGTGCAATAGATCAATATTACGAGGAAAACGTAAATGAGTTATCAGTTTCCAGTTGATACATGCGTAGTTGCATGTTCGGGACCATCTCTTAATAAAGTAGATGTATTTTCTTTGGGTATACCTGTATGTGCAATAAGCACTACTATTCGCTCAATACCAAATCCCGATTATTGGTTTATAGCAGACACGCTGAACGATATGCACGGTCAAGAAGGCGCTGCTGCTTGGGAAAAAGAAAATGTGATAAAAGTTGTTCCAACCAGAAGTAATAGATCTGGTGGTAAAAATATTGTAACACATGAATACCATGAAGCCAGAGAACCAAATAGACAATACGAAACATTGCTGTTTCAAGCCAATACACCACTTTTGCGCGGACCCCACAAAACATTAACATTTGCAATACAATGGTTGCATGTGTGTGGTGTAAAGAATATAATCTTTGCCGGCAACGATCTCCAGGCTGAAAGTTTCGATAAGAAGTATTCTTACCAACTAAAAGATTATGATAAGCGCAAAGAGCACAATTTTAAAAAGACATTAGATCAAATTAAAGATGCTTTGTTTTCTTGGTATCCTGTGGCGAAAGCAAAAGGTTATGAGTGGTATTCATATGAATGTGGTGATATTTTTGAAACTATTGTTCCAAAGTTCAATTCAGATGTGTTAAAGAATGTAAAAGCAAATCCGTATTACGTTGAACCCAGAGTAAACGAATCTGCACAAGTTCAACAAATGATTCAAACCGAAGTGATTAAAGAATATGTGGAGAAGGAAAAATTATCTGAACTTGATCGTAATAGAAGAGAATATAATAGATTGATGCGCGAACGCGAAGATAAAGAAAAAGCAAAAAGAAAAGTGAACATGGGTGTTTACTTTGATCTCATACACAAGCGCAAGAAATGAATCATCTACATTTTGTTTCTTATTATACCAATAACGGTATATACCCAGAATTAATTAAAGATCTTGAGAAGAGTTTAGTCAAACATAACTTGAGTTATGGTTTAGCACAAGAACTTGATAGAGGATCTTGGGTACAGAATTGTGCATTGAAAGCAGAATTCATTCTTAAACAATTAACAAAAGCGAATAAGAATGACTGTATCATATGGATCGACAGCGACGCGCAGATTGTAAAGTACCCAGATTTGTTTTTATTGGGTGATCAGGAATTCATGATTCGGGGAGAACCAGGCGGGAAAAGTAAAACACCGGCTGGTAGAGAACGAATTCATTTACCTAATAATTGGCCAGAAAATGTTGCACCGTGTTGGTTTAATTCCGGTACTATATTTGTTCGTGCTTCTGATAATGGCATTAAATTGTGCGAGCGTTGGATTGAATTACAAAAACAAAACCCAACTCATTGGGATCAATGGACTCTACAACAGGCTTGGTGCGACATACAACCCAAGACAGAGTTTTTACCACAGTCTTATTGTCAGATAGATAGAATGCACGGTCGTCAAGGTGCAGTGATTTTACATCGTTTAGCTTCAGTAGAACAGAAAGTGAATAGACAATGAAAAAAGCAATAATTACAGGAATAACTGGTCAAGATGGTTCTTATCTCGCAGATCTTTTGTTGGAGAAAGGTTACGAGGTACATGGCATAATTCGTCGTTCTTCTTCCTTCAATACAGCAAGAATTCAACATTTAATGAACAATCCAGAGGTCTATAATAAGACTCTGTTTTTACATTACGGTGATCTATCAGACTATAATACAATTTCAAATGTAATAAACAAATATAACCCAGACGAGTTTTATAATCTTGGAGCGCAAAGTCACGTTAAAGTATCTTTCGATGCTCCAGTATACACGGGTGAAGTGGTTGGTATTGGTACTCTAAATGCTCTGGAAGCAATACGAGAGTATGAGCAGAGAACTGGAAAGAAGATTCGTTACTATCAGGCATCCAGTAGCGAAATGTTTGGTAAGGTACAAGAAGTTCCGCAAAAGGAAACTACACCATTCTATCCCCGCTCTCCTTATGGTTGTGCGAAGGTATATGCACATTACTTAACTGTAAACTATCGAGAAAGTTATGGAATGCACGCTTCTTGTGGTATTCTTTTTAATCACGAAAGTCCACGCAGAGGTGAAACATTCGTAACAAGAAAGATTACAAGAGCAATTGGTAGAATTTATCAAGGATTGCAAAAGAAATTGTATCTTGGAAACTTAGACGCTTTGCGTGATTGGGGATTTGCAGGGGATTACGTCGAAGCAATGTGGCTAATGCTACAACAAGATACTCCAGATGATTATGTTGTTTCAACTGGAAAAATGTATTCGGTTCGTGAATTCTGTCAAAAAGCATTTTCAAAATATAACATGAACTATGAGGATTATGTTGAAATTGATCCGCGTTACTATCGTCCAGCCGAAGTAGATCAGTTGCTAGGAGATTCTACAAAAGCAAGAACCGTTCTTGGTTGGCAACCAAAAGTAGATTTTGATGGTCTAGTAAACATGATGGCAGAGCACGATTTTGAACTTGGTAGAAGAGATTATACGATTCATATCCATGATAAGAATTTAAAACCAAAATGGTAACTGTAATTACTTTTTATACTCCTGAATACAAAGACGAAGCAATGGAACTCGTAAAGACTTGCAACGATTTTCAGTTGCCGGTTAAAGCATATCCCAAAGAAAGCAAAGGATCTTGGGTTCATAATTGCACGATGAAAGCAGAAGTAATTGAGCAAGCATTAGACGAATATAAAGATGGTGTTGTTTGGGTAGATGCCGATGGTAGATTTCGAAATAAACCAGAATTATTTGATAAACTACAAGATTATGATTTTGGATGTTATTGGATTCCCGATGTTTGGAATCAATCAAGAAATTCACATCTAAAGCCTTGGAATCTTGGAGCAGAGGCTCTCGCCGGCGGCACAATGTATTTTGCTAATACTCCTCTAGCAAGAAGTTTAATTGCCACATGGAAAGTTGAAAGCAGAAACAATCCAAATAGATGGGAACAACAGAGTTTACAAAAAGTATGGGAACCTTATGATAAGTTGGGATTGCGTACTTTTAATTTCCCACAATCATATTGTAAAGTATTTGACTGTAAATGGTTTGAACCAGAACAGCCTGTTGTGGTAGAACATACACAAGCAAGTCGTAGACTGAAAGATAAGGTAGGAAGATGAAACAAGATGTATGGTTAGCACTACCTAGTGCCAATATAGAAATGGCAAGAAAAACTTTTCCGATATGGAGAAGTAAGGGATATAAAATTGCAGTTGTTTGTCCAGACAGATTTAAAGAAGAATATTCGACTCTAGTTGATTTGATGATACTTGAATCCGAAATCGGAGGATATCAAGGATGGCCAAAATCAGTAAACCATCTTTCAAAATTATTGACTGATTATGAGATAATTATTGCTGCGGGTGACGATATGTACCCAGATAATGATTATGAGGCTCACCAATTAAGATTGCAGTTTGTTCGTCATTTTGGCGGTACTTTAGGTGTAATGCAACCCTATAAAGATAAGTTTGGAAGTATGGCATGCAGCACATGCGAACAAATTTGTGGAAGTGCTTGGTTGGGAAAAGAGTTTAGAGAAAGAGTAAATCAAGGACGAGGACCAATGTGGGAACAGTATTTCCATATGTGGGCAGATACTGAACTGTATCAAGTTGCGACTAAATACAACTGCTTGTGGATACGAGGCGATCTCGAACAATACCACGAGCACAGAATAAGAGGTACTCATAATTTTAGACCAACTATACCAGCAGGAAATGCCGGTGTAGCACAGAGAATTTATTTTGAGAGGAAACAAAATGAGTTTCCCGGTTCGGAATTACTATGATAGACTTATTAATTAAATATCCAACACGAGCCAGACCAGATCAATTTAAACGTATTCTTTCGGAATATGTAAATAAATTATCTGGCAAATATAAAGTGAAGTTTGTTATTTCTATGGATTTGAATGACGAAACTTGCAATAATAATCCAATGCGCTATTTCTTAGAAGATATGAAATCACGAGTTGATTTGGAATATCATTACGGTGATAGTCAAAATAAAATACATGCATGTAATCGTAATATTCCAACAGATGGTTGGAAAGTTTGTGTTTTAGTTTCGGATGACATGACACCAAGAGTTCATGGATTTGATGAAATAATAATGAATGATATGAATAGTTATTTTTCGGATTTAGATGGTGCATTAAATTATAATTGCGGTGGTCATGCGTATCCAAAAGTTATGGTTCTTTCTGTAATTGGAAATCCATATTACAAAAGATTCAACTACATATATCATCCAGAATATACTAGTTTATTTTGCGACGAAGAACAAACTGTTGTTGCCAGATCTTTAAATAAAATTGTTGATATAAACAATAAAATTATCACACATGATTGGAATGATATAAAAGACAATCTAAGACAACACACTGAAAAATTTTATCATAGCGATAAACAAGTATTTGAATCAAGAAAACAAAGAGGATTTCCACTATGAGTATAGTATGGACTATAGGTATTTTACATTTACCAAAACGCGCGCATGTTTATAATCAATTACTTGCGGAACTCAATAAACAAATTGCAGCAGAAAATGCTCAAGATAAAATTGAGATCATAACCGAAACCGATAATGGTGAAAACAGCGTCGGTAAGAAGCGAAACACCGTCTTGGATAAAGCAAGAGGTGAATATGTTTGTTTTATTGATGATGATGATATGGTCACGGATATCTACGTTTCTAAAACTTTAAAAGCACTAGAATCAAAGCCAGATGTTGTAGAACTTGTTGGATTTTTACCAAAATACAATTTACCATTTATTCATAATTTGAACTGCGGTGGTCATTTTCGTAAAGATGGAATTCAATTCCGCACACCAAATCATTTGAATACAATTAAGACTAGTATTGCAAGACAAGTACGATATCCTGAAATATCTCACGGCGAAGATCAAGATTATTCTCACCGTCTTTGGGCAAGTGGTTTGATGAAAACAGAAGCACTAATTGGGGATAGAATGTACATCTATCAATTTGATTCCGCGAAATCGGAAACAGTAAAATTCATGAAGAGGAACTGATGAAAAAGATTATTTCTTATAGTTTATGGGGTGATTTACCTCTGTATACCGTTGGTGCTATATCTAATGCAAAATTAGCAAAAGAAATATATCCCGGTTGGATTTGTAGATTTTATATTCATGCACCATCCGTGCCTTCGTGGGTTGTAGATGAGTTAAAAAAACAAAACAATGTTGAAATTGTATTCTATAACAATAATGTTGGTTGGGCCGGAATGCTTTATAGATTTTATCCAGCAACAGAAAATGACGTTGAGGTTATGCTGAGTAGAGATACTGATAGTAGATTAACTTTGAGAGAAAAGGCATGTGTGGATGAATGGTTGAGAAGTACTAAAAATTTACATGTCATACGAGATACATGTGTTCATCAATCGCAAATGATGGGTGGATTGTGGGGTACTCGTAATGGTTATTTAAAATGGATTAAACCATATATTGATAATTTTTTGAACCAGTTTAATGATGGAACTGCTAGAAAAGGATGCGATCAAGACTTTTTAAATTCTAGAGTATATTTGTATGCAGTTGGTGATCTAGACGAAAATGGCAATGTTATTAATAAATTATCTGGATTTAATCCAAATCAAATTAGCATAATATCTCATGACGATATTGCATTTGGTTGCAAAAGATTTCCCAATTTTACACGACTACCTCATGTAAATGATGAGATGCGACAATTAACTATACCAAGACAATATGGAGACAATTACCATACATGCATACATTGTGGATTAAAACACGACAATAAATATATTGGAAAAGTCGAGTCTTTAACACAAGATGAGATGAAATATCTCAATTTAAGTGAAGAAGAAAAACAAAATAGAGAAAACATTATTAAATATTATAAACAATATCTAATAAATCAATACAAATATGGATTGGGCCCAGTTCAACATGAACACGGTTCTGAAAATATAAAGGAAACAGAATGAAAATTTTTAATTTAGATTTACACATTTCAGTAATTGCAGATATACAACAATTATTTCAAGAATTGGGTCATGAAGTTACTAGTTGGAATATGTCTGGTCATAATTGGGTATTTGGTAGAGGTAGATTTGAAACTTCAGTTATAAAACCCGATAATTGGCATAATATCAATCAAGAAATGTGTGACAGATTTTACGAAACATATAAAGATCAATTATCTCATTATGATGCATTTTTGGTAACATATGCGCCAGTATTTGCTATGCTTTTTGAGAAGTGGGGCAAACCAATTATAATTGATGCACCTATTCGTTATGAAGTACCATTTACTCTGCAACCAGAGGCTTGGGAAAACTTCAATGAGTTTATACGAAAAGGTGTAGATCGTGGACAAGTGTTTTTAGTTGCAAACAGTAAATACGATTCAGAGTATGGTAAGTATTTTACTGATAGAGAATGGACACATATACCAAGTATTTGTGGATATACAAATTCATCATACAACCCACAGCAAAGTCAATTTTTATATTACTCTAGATTTTCTGAGTATACTCAGTATTGTGGTAATATACCAAATTTAGTAGAAAAATCAAAAGCATTGGGAAGAAATTATAAATGGAATAATCTTGTTCAATATAAAGGAATTGTTGGATTACCATATTGTCCGTCAACAATGTCTATTTTTGAATTTTATACACAAAATATACCATTATTTTTCCCAACAATTGATTTGATGGTTGAGATGAAATCTAAACATAATAATAAAGTAATGGAAGAAACTTCATGGAATCAAACTTGGAACCGAGAGCCTGGATCTAAAATTCGTCCCGGTCCAAATGATCCAAATGATTATGTTGATATGAATAAATTTAGAAATTGGGTACAGTACTCCGATTTTTATGATACAGGATGGATGCCACATATACAATATTTTAATAGTTGGGATGAATTAAAAAACACTCTACAAACCATTTCAAATGATAGATTGATTGAAATTAGTAATGCAATGAAAAACCACAATGTCGTTAGGAAAGAAAAAGTAAAACAACTTTGGAATTCTATCTTACAAAAGATAAAGGGCTAATATGCAAAAAATTATAGAAAAATTAATACAAATAGGTTCAAAATCTAATGAAGGTGCTTTGTTTAATAACCCAAATCCGCAAGGAATTGAAGAACAAACTAAATTCATAAAATCATTTATTCAAAAATATAAACCAAAAACTATAGTTGAAATAGGAACAAATAAAGCATTTTTTGTTTTGTTTGTGGTTTCTACTTTAGAAGATATGAATCTTATAACAAATATCCATACATTTGATGCAGCAGATTTTAGCGAATTGTGTGTAAATGAAGTTAAAAACAATTTTCCAAAACATAATATAACATTTTATTATGGCAATTCAAAGGAAACATTTTCCAGATTTAATTCAAATACTCCAGTAGATTTAACTTTTGTTGATGGTGGACATGATTATAAATCAGCAGCATCTGACATAGCAAATGCTATAAGAATAAACAGTTCTTTTATTTTATTGGACGATTATAAGTCTGATTGCAAATGGTGCGAAGTTAAAAATGCAGTAGACGATAGTTTACTATTTGAATTATATGAACTCGTAGAAAGCACCAGTAATATTGATGATAGAGGGATGTCATTATTTAAGAAAAAACAATGAATCTTGTAATAGGCAAAACATCACAACTTGCTCAATATTTTCCTTCGAATTATGTAAAAATCTCGTCTAGGGATATACCACGTTCTATTTTTGATCAAGAATGGGATAGAGTGTTTATTTGTTTTGCGGAACAAAAAACATATAACATAAAAGATTCAAGTTTTGATGATGTAAATTACACATACACTCGTTCAATAATTGAAAAATTAAAAGCAAACAAGATAATATTTTATTCAACTGCGGAATTATGGAATAATACTTGTGGTCCTGTTAATTTAAATACTCCATATAATTACCACAAAACCGATTACGTTGCATCCAAAGAAAAAATAACAGAATTTATTAAACACAATTATAAAAATGTTATTGTTGCTTATCCGTTTAATTTTAATTCAATTTACCGATTACCTCCATTTTTATTCGGTAAAATTTTTGATTCTATTGTAAATAAAAAACGCATAGAAATAGGGGATACATATTATTACAGAGAATTGTTGCATCCCAGTTTTATTGTAAACGAAACTTTGTATATCAGTGAACATAAACTGATAGGGTGCGGAAAACTTACATTTATTAATGATTTTATTCGCAAATTATATTCTGCATTTGATTTGCGCTATGAAGACTATATTATAGAAAATATAAAAGAACCATCTGTTTATCGTAAAAATGTATTTTATAATGAAACACGATGCGATTATGGTGAGTGTAATTTGCTTGATGTTTTGATAAAGGAATTATATGATAAATCTGCCAATAAAATTAGTTAAAGACACTATTTCTAATAAAGAAATAGATGAATTGTGTTCTTGGTTATCAACTTATCCTCAATTAACAAAAGGAAAAATGACAGAACAATTTGAACAAGAATGGTCAAATTGGTTGGGTGTGAAATATTCTGTCTTTGTAAATTCGGGATCTTCTGCAAATCTAGGCATGTTTTATGCTTTAAAGGAATCGAGAAGATTGCGTAATAATATTGTAGTTGCACCATGTGTTTCTTGGGTAACTACAGTAAGTCCTATTATACAATTAGGATTTGATTTGATTTTATGCGATACAGATAAAGAAACTTTAGGGTTGGATATAGAGCAATTAGAGCATATTTGCAAAGCATATAAACCTGCGTGTTTAATTTTGGTACATGTACTGGGCATTCCAAATAAAATGAAAGAAATTGCAGATATTTGTAAAAAATACGATGTAATATTATTAGAAGATTCTTGCGAAAGTGTTGGTTCATTATATGGTGGCGATAAAACAGGAACTTTTGGTGTAATGTCATCTTTTTCTACTTATTTTGGACATCATTTTTCTACAATAGAAGGCGGATTAATTTCTACTAACGATTTTGAATTATATGAAATACTAAAATCTATTCGTTCTCATGGTTGGAGTCGTGATTTGTGTAAGGACACACAAGAAAAACTTAAAAAAGAAAATAATGTTGATGATTTTAGAAATTTATATACATTCTACTATCCGGGTTTTAATTTAAGATCTACAGATCTACAAGCATTTTTGGGTATAAATCAGTTAAAAACATTAGACATAAAAAATCAAAAACGATATGAAAATTTACTTAAATACCATTCACTGATTAAAAATAGTTATTGGAAAGTAAGCTTTACAGAATTCATCAGCAATTTTGCTTATCCCATAATACATCCTAAGAAAAATATTGTAGTTGAAAATTTAAAAAATGCTCAAGTGGAATGCAGACCTCTTGTGTGTGGAAGTATGTCCCGACAACCATTCTATTATAAAAGATATGGTGAAAAAATTTATAGTTTTTCGGATATAGTTCACGATTACGGTGTTTATCTACCAAACAACCCAGATATGACCAGTCAAGAAATAGAATACATATGTGAGATAGTAAACAGGAGTATTTCATGAATAATAAATCATATTTAGGTGGTTGTGTTATACAAAATGATATTGGAACATACGCACCACAAGTTTGGGATAAACTTATAGAATTATATTCACCAAAAAGTGTAATAGATGTTGGTTGTGGTGCAGGTCATTCTCTTTATTATTTTCTTTCTAAGGGAATAAGTGGTATAGGCGTTGAAGGATTTGAAGAAGCAATTAAACGATCTCCAGTGCAAAGTAACATCGTACAACACGATTATGTGGAAGGGGCTTATGTTCCAGATAATATGTTTGATCTTGCTTGGTGTTGTGAATTTGTAGAACATGTTGAAGAAACTTATTTAGATAATTTTATGAAAACTTTTGAAAAATGCGAATACGTTGCAATGACACATGCAGTTCCAGGGCAACCAGGTCATCATCATGTTAATTGTCAGCCTGCTTCATATTGGATAGAAGTTTTTAAGAAATATGGATTTGATTATCTTGAAAATGATTCTTTATTATTAAGACGCACATTATATACAGAAAGTGGTACATTGACAGAAAATGGTTCACATGTACGAAACACATTAATGGTTTTTAGGAAAACAAAATGATTAATATAGAAACTCATAAAGAACTATATCTTTTTGATTCTATTGAGAGAGTCAAGTCTTCATTGGATTATGCCAAAACTTTACCTTCCAGTGGATTTCAAGATCCCGTTACTTTTCATTTTTATTGGAGAGTACCAAAAGAATTTTCTAGAAAACAAGTATTACCTATTAAATCTGCTATAGTTTCACAGAATAGAAAAAATACAAAGTTTATTTTATGGTCTAATGTAGATCTTTCCACCAATCCTCATGTAAAACCTTTGCTTCCATATATTGAAACTAGAATTTGGGATGCAAAAGAGGAATCAAAAAATACACCATTAGATAATGCAAATGTACTAAGGGGTGTTTTGGACGATCCTCTTTGTTATTTGGGTGGTGATTTATTTAGATTATTATGTTTGCACAAGTATGGTGGTGTTTATATTGATATGGATGTTGTTGTTTTGCGCGACTTTGAACCTATATTGCCTTACGAATTCATGTATCAGTGGGGCTCTACAGGAACTGGCAATCCAAATGAACCCTATTTGAAACAAAATGGAGCAATTATGCGTTTGAAAGAAAAAAGTCAATTAACGCATGATTTGTTGAATGAACTGGCAAACACTCCAGCAAATCCAAATACTACTTGTTGGGGCAGTGAATTGTATTATAAAGTATGGCAAAAAAATAAAAATTGGATAACATTTCCTTGTGCTTGGTTTAATACAGAATGGGGAATGAGCAGAACAATACAACCTTTTAAGAAAAATTTTGAAGGGAATGAAAGTTCTGAATTATTTGATGGTGCATTTACTTGGCATTGGCACAATAAATGGGACGAACCAATCCAAGATGGATGTAAATTTCAAATTTTAGAAAATTTAGTAGAAGAAAAATTTAGGCAATTATGAAAATAATTAGTTACAGTCTCTGGGGAAATAAAGCCGAATATGTTATAAATGCAATAAAAAATGCTGATATTGCATTGCAATTGTTTCCGGGTTGGGAATGTAGATATTATATCTCTCCGAATGTAAAACAAGTTTTTGTTGATGAGTTGCGTAAAAGACCAAACACAAATATAATAATCCAGTCGGCAGATGAAAGTTGGAATGGTATGTTTTGGCGGTTTTATGCAGCAAAGGATGCTATTGGTAAAGATGACGTTATGATAAGTCGTGATGCCGATAGCAATTTAAATACAAGAGATAAAGCGTGTGTGGATCAATGGTTGTCTAGTGATAAAGACTTTCATATAGTACGAGATAATTGTGCTCATGGAACTAGAATTATGGGTGGTATATGGGGAGTAAGAAATGGTTTACTTTCTAATATAATGTCATTGATACAATCATATACAAGAAAAGAAACAAATAATCGTAAAAACATAGATCAAGAATTTTTATCACAGATAATTTATCCAAGAATTGTGCGTAATGCATTTATTAACGATCCTTATAGATTTTTTAATGATGAAACTTCGCACCCTATGCCTATTCCCAGAGTCGGTCCATTCCTCCCATCAGAGAAACCACCACAGGAAGATTGGCCAGATCTTTCTTCGCCTTGGAGAACAGAAAAAATAAACAATTTGGTATATTGTGGTCATTGTCACAGAATCCATGATAATGATTATATTGGTAAGTTTGCTGTAAATTTTACAGAAGAAGATTACGCTAAATATCCATTTAAGGAGACACAATAATGTATTGGCAATGGAAATCGTTCGATGATCATAGTTTTCCTTATTTAAATGGAAACAGTTTTGCTGTTCAATGTAGACATATCTGGAATTATGACGGTTATAAGATAAATCCAAAAGCAAAACACGATAACTGGGTATTTGTAAAAACAGATTATATCTCTAATTTCTTTTCAAATGTAAATTTACAGCATCCCTTCGTTATGTTCACTCATAACAGTGATTATTCAATAAACGAAAATCACTTGAAATTTTTAGATGATCCCAGAATTATTGCTTGGTTTGCTCAAAATGTTGCTATTAAACATCCAAAATTAAAACCAATTCCTATTGGTATTGCTCCGGCGGGATATGCTCATGGAGATATTTCTGCTATAAACAAAATACGAGATGAACAAAACATAAAAACTAAAATGTTTTATGCAAATTATAGCATACAAAATAATAGAGCAGAAAGAGAATACTGTTTACAACAAACTGGTATTCCTTTAGAATCTGATATAAATGGTGGTTGGAATGGATTTGCGGGTGGGTATAAACTTCCTACAACCTTTGAAGGTTATTTACGAGATCTAAGTAAATCTTATTTTAGTATTTCACCCAAAGGAAATGGTATTGATTGTCATAGAACTTGGGAATCGTTATATGTTGGAACAATACCTATTGTTTCTAGAAGTGAAGTTACCGACGCACACAGAGATATGCCAATTATAATTTTAGATGATTGGGCAGATTTTAAGAAAATATCTTTTGATGAAAACTTATACCATAAAGTTTGGAATAATTTTAATATTGGGGATCTTCATATGGACAATTATTTAAAAAGAATAATGAAAGAGATACCCCAATGAAAATTATAGTAACAGGTGGTTGTGGATTTATTGGATCAAATCTAGTAGATGAATTAGTAAGACAAGGACACGATGTTACTGTTATGGATGATCTCTCATCCGATGCACACGATCAATTCTATTTCAATTCACAAGCAAAATACTATCATTACGATATTACAAATGAACATCTTGTAAATGGTGTATTTGATCGTCATGAACCTGAGTACGTTTTTCATTTAGCGGCAGAAGCAAGAATACAAAATTGTATACTGAATCCCGGTAGAGCATTGGATATTAATACTTTTGGTACTCAAAATGTATTGAATGCTGCCAAAATGGTTAAAGCAAAACGTGTAATGTTTTCGAGTACTTCTGCCATTTATGGATT
>Ga0114973_10002350_pt1 | contig 13780 bp, 18 predicted proteins | sample M_140807_MF_Meta_FD_87025 | JGI IMG/M metagenome (GOLD analysis project Ga0114973, IMG submission 87025) | Freshwater microbial communities from Lake Montjoie, Canada to study carbon cycling - M_140807_MF_MetaG | ecosystem: Environmental > Aquatic > Freshwater > Lake | place: Lake Montjoie... | reverse complement strand
TCGATGAAGGCCTCGTTCTCGACGCGCGAGCAGCTCGGGCAGGAGATGATGTTGAGCGACGAGAGGCCGTAGTCGACGACGCTCCGCACCCGCCCCGCGGCGATGTCGGCGAGGATCGCCTCGGCCGCGGCGATCTCCTCGGGCTTGCGAGCGTTGGGAACGGTGAGCGAAACTCGCACCGTGTCGCCGATCCCGCGGCTGATGAGCTGCTCGAAGGCGATCCGCGTCTTGATGATCCCGTCGGGGGGCATTCCCGCTTCGGTGACGCCGAGGTGGAGCGGGATCTCGGGCCGCTGTTCGGCAAAGCGCCTGTTGACCTCGATCACCTTCGTGGGATCGGAATCTTTGAGGGAGACGGCGTAGCGGGTGAAGCCGAGGGAGTCGAGGAGCTCGCAGTGCTCGAGGGCGCTTGCGAGCATCGGGCCGATCGAGTCGTGCTCGTCGAACTTCTCCTTCTTCGCCGGATCGACGCTCCCGCAATTCACGCCGACGCGGAGAGCGCAGTCGTGGGCGGCGGCGATGTCGGCGATGAACTTCACCTTCTCCTGCCACGGCTTCGTCGGCTCATGGTGGTAGAGGTGGCCCGGGTTGTAGCGGAGCTTGTCGACATGGGGGGCGACATCGGCGGCGAGCCGATAGTTTTCCTGCAGATCGATGGCGAGGTTGGCCGTGGTGCCGGCGCGGATGGCGGGGAGCGCTGCGGCGTCCTTCTTGCTGTCGACGGCGATCCGCACGACCCCGGCTCCGGCCTGCCGCAGATCCTCGGCCTGGGCTACCGTCGCCTCGATGTCGGTGGTGTGCGTCGCCGTCATGCTCTGGGCGGCGATGGGGTGGCCGGCACCGATCGTGATCGAGCCGATGCGCACGGCGCGGGTGGGATTCCTCGTGATCTCGACCAAGGCGGGGCCTCCGGGCACACTGTGAATGGGTTTTTCCAGTCTTCCCACGATAGCAGACCAGCGGATACCGGCGAACCGCCATGCGCTACGATCCCTGCCTTCATATCGTCCTCCACGAGCCGGAAATCCCGCCGAACGCCGGCAATGTGGGGCGGACGTGCGTGGCGATCGGGGCGAAGATGTGGCTCGTCCGCCCCCTCGGCTTCCAGATCGACGACTACTATCTCCGCCGGGCCGGCCTCGATTACTGGGCGGAGCTGGAGTGGGAGGTGGTCGATGATTGGGCCGCGCTCCTCGCCCGGCTCGGCCGCGGGCCCGACTGGCTGTTCAGCGCCCGGGGGAAAAAGTCCTACACCGGCGTCCGCTACGAGCGCGGCTCGGTCCTCGTCTTCGGCCGCGAATCGGCGGGGCTGCCGGCCGAGATCGTCGCGGCCCACCCGGAAAAACTTCTCACGATCCCCTCCCGGCCACAGGTCCGCAGCCTCAATCTCTCCAACTGCGCGGCGATCGTCGCCTATGAGGCGGTGCGGCAGTGGGGGGGGCTGGCGGCGCCCTGAGGGCCGTCACGGGCCCTGAGGGCCGTCACGGTCCGCTCGGCACCTCGCCATAGAGGGGGAGGTGGCGGTAGTAGACCTCGAGCATCCAGGTGGAGAAGCAGGTCACGAACAGCCTCCCGCCGATCGAGCCCCAGCGGTCGAGCGCCGGATCCCAGCTTCCCTTTTCCTTCCCCTTGGCGACCTGGCGGGCCGGCAGCTCGGCCCGCAGTCTCGCGTTCCACCGGGCCCACGGCCGCCCCTGGGCGTGATGGGCCACCTGCGTGAGGTAGTACCACGCATAGACATCCTTGTCGCCGGCGAAGTCGAGCGGCTTCTCCTCCATGATCACTTCGAGCCCCGCGATGATCCGCGGGTCATCCCGTCCCCACCCCAGATACTGCCGGCAGAGGAGCCCTTCGGCGGAGACCGCGGCGGTGACGGGGCTGGCGTCTCGGAGGAGCGTCTCGCGCCGGTAGCCGTAGCGCCTCCCCTCCTGTGTGGCGACGAGATCGAGAAACCCGCCGATCCGCTCAAATGCCTCGGTGGGCACCTCCATCCCCGCCATCTCGGCGCTCTTCAGCGCCATCATGTACCAGCCGGTGACCGACATGTCGCCATCCTTCCCCGGCTCGTAGCGCCAGCCGCCGTTGGGGCCCTGAGCCGCCAAGCAATAGGCCAGCGCCCGTGCCGCCGGCTCGGCAAGCGCCGCGTCGCGTGTCATCCCGAACAGCTCGCACAGCGCGATCGTCGCTTGGGCATGCGAGTAGAGCTCGTGCTGCGCCGGGAGCCTGCCGACGTCGAAAGACCCATTACGCTGCTGCCCGGCGAGGAGCTTTTTCCAGGCCCTCTCCACCACGGCTCGATGCTCCCCCACCTGGTGCGTGTGGCCAGCTCCTTGGAGCGCCAGCAGCGCCATTGCGGTGGCAGCGAGCCGGTTCTCTTGGGAGCCGCCGTCCTGATACGGCCCCTGCATGCTCCACAGGCCGTCCTTCTTCTGCTGCCGCGCGATCCACTCGAGCGCCGCCGCCACGGCCGCCTCGGTGGCATCGCTGCCGCCATTGGCCCCCAGGAAGCCGTCGCGGCGCCCCGGCTCGCGGCCGGAGAGGGCAACCCGGATCCCCGGCACCGGCGCCGCCGGCGTCTCGGCCTGCCGGGTCGGCTCCGTTGCCTCAGGTTCGTCGGTCGGCTCCTCCGGCGGCGTGGCGGCGACCGCCTCGATCGGTTCGTTCGGGGCCTCGTCGACCGGGGGCGCCTCTTCCCCCGGCACTTCGACGATCGCTTCCTCCGTGCCGGGGCTGCCAGGAGCGCCGTCGGTGGTGCCGAAGCCGAGCTCGAGGGAGATCTGTTTCCTTTCGGGAAGACGCACGATCCAGATCGCCAGGGCAACAAGTAGCAGCGTGTGGATGGCGAGGCTCGTCGTCCAGGCGGGGCTCGCCCGCAGAATGGCGAAGAGCTGGTCGCGAACGAGCTGCCAGGCGGTCGGCTCCTCAGGGCTGCCGGAAGTGTCCGGCTTCGTCCCGGCTCCCTGCCCGCTACCGGGCGGTGCGGTGCGCCCAACGATCGGCGCGGGGCCGGGAGAGGCCGCCGGCGCGGCGCGAGTCGCCCACGGGACGCTGCCGACAATCGTTCCGTCAGCGGGGGCTGCGGCGGGTACGTGCGGGGGCCCGGCGGGGAGTCGTTTCGGAGTGCCGGGGTCGCCTGGGGACATTGGGGTGGAGCGATGAACAGGTGGATGGAGCGGGGCGGAGATCCCTTTTATTTCGCCTCCGGGCCGAAAGCGGCAATCCCGGTAGAGTCGACAAAGTCTTCCAGGAGGCCGCTTGGCGGGGAAGTGCCGCTTGAAACAGCTCCCACTTCACTTCGGCCTTCCGCGCCGGTATGATTCGCTCGTTGTCGGGAGGTCCTCCTGCCGATGACACCTTCTCCAGACGCTTGGTGCCCAAGCCAAGCGGTTGGGGATTTCAAATAGTGTCGCGGGGTGGAGCAGCCCGGTAGCTCGCGAGGCTCATAACCTCGAGGTCACAGGTTCGAATCCTGTCCCCGCCACTTTCTTCACGCCCGCCCGGCCATCCTGGCCCGGGCGGGCTGTTTTTTGCGCTAAGCCCGGCCTCCAGCCGGGCAGTCCTGCGGTGGGCCCCATGGCCCCGGCGGGCTTTTTTTGCGCGGCCTCCTGCCGCGGCACGCCAATTCCCGAAGAACCCGCTGCAGCCCGTTTGGTAGCTGCGGGTTCTGTCGTTTCATGCGGCTCGCTGCAAATCCCCTCGGTCACCTGCGGCGTTGGATTTCGCGTTGCAACAGCGTCGGATTTCAAGTCGGTCCTTTCGCGCCTGAACTGCGGCCGCACCGGGGCCCCCGACCCGCCCAGCGCGTCCTCGAAATGGTGGTCCCGCCACATCAGGGCGTGCTGAACGACCACCTTCTCCATGGTCGTCCGCGGGTTCGCCGTCGGATTGGCTGCCGGCCATTCGGCTTCGGGGTTGTCCACTCATGCCCCAAACCCTGCCCGCTCTCAAACGCCCGCGCTCCGAGTTCGACAGCTAGCTTCACCCTCGCCGTGAGCATCTCGACCAGCCCGTCGTTCACGAGCACGACGTCGCAGTCGAGTTGACCGATCATCCGGTCGCTCCGATGGGGCTTGAACGGGCCGTCGGCCTTCGCCACGTTCGGGCTGTAGACCCACACGACGAAGCCGCCCCGGCGGCGGATCGCGTCGATCTCGTTCTGGCCATTTGCCCAGATTTGGTGGCTGGCACCATTTTTTCCGTCCGTACCCGCACTGGCTGGCGTTTGCCGCGGGATGGGGGCGTAACCCTCGGACGATCAACGGCACCCACCGGCTCCGGCTCGACGACGGAAGCGTTTGCCGATGGATCGCCTGTCTGCCGACGCCGATTCGGCGAGACGCTATCTCTGCCGCGGCTAGCGACGGGCAAGGCTTCAACATCATCTTTGATGCTGGCGGTCTTCCTACTGTCACGATCAACCCGGACAATCCGGCTTTTTATGGAGAGGCGGAGACCGTCTCCGGCGACTCTTTGCCGCAGCGGATCACGCTGGCTGGCGGGGCGGTTGTCGTCACGATCGAGAGCGACGACGGCCGGCCGCTCCCCAACGACACGACCGGCTTCGTTGGCGGCTTCGTTGCCTGCGGGTGCCCGGAGCCGTCGCCGGGCTATTCGTGGATCTCTCTCGATCCTTCGTGTCTCGGCGGCGACGGCGTCGTTTGCTATGACGACTGGCGACCGTCGATCCCGGACGTCGAGCTAGATCTCAAGGTGCAGGGCATTAGCGCAAAGATCGACGCCGTTGTGAGCCGGAGATACTCCCTTCGGCGCGGCACCACGAGCGGGACGCTGCTTTTGCAGGAGACGTACGATGGGTCTGGCGACGACGGCGTCGGCTGGTCGACGCAAGTCGTCTTCGACTCCAACACGGGGTCAGTCGCCACCGTATCCGGAGACCTTTTCGTCTATCTCTCGATCACGCCGATGGCGGGGAAGCCGTGGGAGTCGGTCTTTGAGCCTGAATACTTCGGCCCCGGGGGACCATCGTGGCTACGCGACAAGTCGAACCCGACTGTCTGCGATGAGACAAAGAACCGCTACGCGATTCAGGTTGAAAAAGAAGGCCGTGGCGGGTTCGGAAACCGCTTGGGGTTCTTCACGATGGCGGAGTTCTTCACCGATCAGTGCTTTGACCGGCTCTGCAACGGCGTCCGCCCGTTCCGGGTCGAGCGAGACCACGCTCACCACTGGCCCCCGTCGGAGGAGCTAGCGGGGATGGGTGGATTGGTCTTGCCCGGCCCGACCATCAAGCTCACTGTGGAGCGACCATGATCGCTTGCCGATTCTCCAGGGGCGTTTGCGAAGTGTGCGGCGCGACGGCGTCTCGGGACGACGTCATTCGCTCGTGCGGCGGCGCCGATGACCCAGCCGCGGCCCTTCGTCAGCCGCCCCAGCCATGCGGACCGGGGTGCCAGTTGAAGAAGATACTCGACTGGTTTCGCTTCTCCGACGAAGACTGCGGCTGTTCGAGTTTCGCGGCAACCATGGACGCATGGGGGCCGTCGGTGTGCCGGCGGCGGCTCGACATCGACATCATGCCGCACCTGAAAGCCCAGGCCGCGAAGCGGAATCTCGGGTTTGCGGCACCGCTGGTTCGGCCACTCGTGCTCCGGGCTATCAGGCGAGCCGAGCTAGAAACAGCGGTGGCTGGTAGCTAGCCCTCTCCCCCCGGACGAATTCGCTCCCCGTAGAGGGTTGGTTCTCGCCACGAATGCCTAAGGAGCGTCAAGTCAGCGGCACGCTTAATTGCGCAACAAGCGCGCCTGCCTGCAAGACCGCAGACACCCCAGCCGATATGGCAGCATACCCGCTGAGCCTACTTTGCTTCCGCAGGGCGTTTGCTAGGGCAATCAAATCGCTGCTGTAGCCGTGCCCAACATAAGTGCCGCCCAAGGGATGCCCCCCGAGCGGCTCACCCATTCGGCCGTCGGCCCGTGCAACATGAATCGAGAAGTTCTCAGGGGTCTTCACGACCGCGCTGCCAAGCCAAAGTACCGCCGCAACCAGCGCTGCCAACGCCGAGAGTGACCCCAGGAACATCGCCACTGACTGAGGATTCATGGTGTCCAATGCCTAACGACTGCGTTAACCGGGTTGCGGACAGTCGACTTGTTTGGAGGGAAACCGTGGGCCGCAACTCCGGCTCAACGCTTTATACGACTACCCCGATTGACTCAGTCATATGTCGAGCATTGACTGCCAATCGTAGCCATGGCTTGAATAACATCTACCACACACACCCATACCAAATGACGTTACTACACCACAAACGGAACAATTGCCGGAGGAAGTTGCAAATTTGTCTGACACCCATTCGGTAATCACTGGAAACGGATGGCCATAAATAATACTGCATGGAGACATAACACAGCAGCCCGAACACGGAATTCCGGAAATCAATGTGTACGGATCAGACTTCTTGGCACCCCGGCCGAATACTTGGGGAATATATGCAACTCGAACGGGGGTAGGGTGTCCGCCATGCAAAGACAACACTGTAGCTTCATGCCCAAAGTTCATTGTGAACTCAACGAGATCTGACAATTTAGCAACACCAATGTGGTCAAACGAGCAGTTCATCGTTTTCCCGTAAAGATTGATGCCTGAGCCGCCAATCAGATCGGTGTGTTCCTTATACTTTTTGATAAATGAAATCGAAGGCGTCGTGCCATCAAGGTGATCAATCCCTTTGCGACATGTCGGACACGGAAAGCGGATCGGAGTTTTACTTTTTTCACCACAATGGAAGCAGGTGAATTTCATGCGCGCCTCTTTAGCCGAAAGAAACAGTTCACTTTTCGGGCCGCCCACAACGTCGATGTGTCTCGAAAAACCGTAATGGCGGCCCGGACAAGTCGAACGTTTTGTGGGCGATGCCCTACCCAAGTAGATTGCTGGCCACCCTGGTCCGCTTGATTCGATCCAAGACCTCAAAAGCGGCCTGTTCCAGAAACTTTAGTTCGCTGCTTGCCTGGTCGATTACCGCGCCCGTGATCGGGATATTGCCGTGCGAAAGGTCGTTGCGCAGCTGCAGGACTTCGGCTACGCGGTTCTCCACGGCCAGGGATTCTGGCACATCGCCATCGGGAAATAGATCGGCGGCAAGTTGAACGACACAAGCTTTGGCTCGGCCCTTGTCTTTTTCGTCTAATTTTCTTTTGTCGGCGTAGGAAAACGCAATACGTTCGATGACACGCCAGAAGCAGCAGAAATTATCGAGTACATCACCACCAATCAAGCCTTTGCGATACCAGCTCGCCCCGGCCAGAAATCTGGGATGTTCTTTGCGAAGAAACACGAGGCTGCCGGTAATCCAATTCCATTCCTCCTCCGTGAGGACACGATCCAGAGTAGTTGCTTTCTGATTTGTCCGAATCCGCTCTTCGCGGGCGTCTTCATCCGGCAAAAAGAACCTGATTGGCGATCTGGTTGTAGCACTCAATAAATCGCACAATTGACTCAGGTACACGGCACCCGCCCGTTCCGCCGAACTTGGCGAGGTGGCAGTCACGGTGTATTCTATTCTCATTGACCCCGGCTGACGCGATTCGTGGAGTGTAATGTCGGTAAAAAAATCTCGACCCTCAGTATGGCTCTTGATGGCCCGCTGCGTTTGGCGGTGCAATTTCTGATCGGGCTGCACCGGGCCAAAGAGTAGAGAAGTCATGACGAATCGGTGCAATCCTACCGAAGACTCGTTGTTTAATATTGGCTCGGGCATGGGCTTAGTTTCTATGGTGGCGAATCGCGGAGTGCTTCTCTGCTGCCGAACTTGTATTTCTACGTACCGTGTATCCTATCGGCCGCACCTGTTAGCAGGCCTTCGGATCTCGCCGCGGCATGATGCAGGGCAGCTTGATCACTGACCCTCCGTCGATCTCCGCCGGCGGCGCGTGGGGGTTCACAGCCCCTTCCGCAGTATATCAGGCCCCCGGGGTGGAGCGGGTCGGCTGGGGCCCTCAGGGCTCGTCTGCAGGATGCCGCCGGTCCTATCCGCCCGGAGCGGCGGGCGTCCGGTGCTCGTGGAGCACTCGGGCATGGGGAGATCGTCCCATGAAATCCGGCTCGCCGCAGCGTCCCAAGCCGCTCGCCGCTCTTCGACCCCTGGACTGTTGCGGTTTCGGTGCCCCGGCACACCGGCTTTGCCGGGGCATCGGCCCGGCAGGTCCGCAGGGCTGCAGACGCCGCGGCCGCCCTTCGCCCCTGCTCGCCGCAGCGGGGCGATTGGGCGACTTGGCCCCAGGATGCCGATGCCGCGGGTCCCCCGGGGCACCGGTGGGCCCTCACGCCGGGTCTGCCCGGCTCGCCCGGAGCGCCGCAGCGGCCTCGCGTGCGTCAGCGAGAGCCGCGGCAGCCTTGTTCATGGCGGCCGCCACGATTTCAAAGGCGTCGGGGTCCCCCTCGAGAGCCCGATCGGCGACCCAAAGCAGATCGTCGCTACCGCAGGAAACCGCGGAAGCCCGGAACATCATCAACTGGTCATGGTTGGGGAGCATGCGGCACCTTCCTTTCACGCCCCGCCTGCCCCCTTTCGGGGGCTGACGGGTGGGAGACTCACGAACCAGCGCACTCCGCGAGCGGCCGGGGCTTCCAGTGGAGATCGCGCTCGATCCGCTGGCGGCCGGCGAACTTCACCGACTCAAGCTCCGCGAGCGAGAAGTACCCAAGCTCCTTCTCGTGCCCGGCGACGAGCCCGAAGAAGAGCTTCTCCTCCGGGTCGAGCTCGCTCGCGTACCACGACCACGAGCCGTAGGGGTCGAAGAACTTCACGACCGCGAGGGCTTGCTCCCCCTTCCCGCCCTGCGAGGAGAGGGGCGGGAGCGCAGCGAGCCGGGAGAAGAAAGCGTTCCCGGCAGCCAGAAGGACTGACGGGGAGAACGAGAACGCCGCGCGGAGGGATGGCCCGGGGCGGCAGGACGGTGGCGGAAATGGCGGGAGGTTAGGTCGGCCGATTAGGGCCGATCTCGGAAGGGGCCTTTTGAAGCCCGTCAGCAGCGGGTGGTCGAATCCGTCCCCTCCCCCCACTTGCGGCATGCGCGGCAAGGGTGGGTAGACTCCACGGTGCGCCTGGTAACGCACCGGCGACTGGGTGCCCAATCAACGTATCCCATGGCCGAGAAGCTGTTCGTGGCCAGGGTCCGCCTATGACAGTTGGTGCGTTAACACGCAGGTGTGGGTGGATACACGGTCTGTAGAAATACGAGTTTGGCGGCGGAGGGCATTCGAGTGAACATCGTCTGGGATGGAATCACGCGGGCCGAGGTGCTGCAGGAGGGAGAGGCCAAAATCAGACACGCCCTCGCCGACGCCGCCAAGAGCTCCAACTGGCCACGGGTGTTCGAGCTCATCGCGGAACACAAGAAGTTGGTCAACACCACACGGCCGGGTGGGTCGTCGCTTTACGCCCCGCTCCACCAGGCCGCCCACGGCGGCGCGCCGGTCGAGGTAGCCCAACGGCTGATCGGCATGCTGGCGTGGCGAACACTCCAAAACACCCGCGGCGAGCGACCGATCGATGTGGCCGAGCGGCACGGGCACCGGCACCTGCTCGGGGTGCTGGCCCCGGAGTACAAGCACCACGTTCCAACCGGGGTGCTGCTCAAGGTGCAGCGGCACTTCCACGCGGTTATCCGCGGCCGGATCGACCGGCTGTTGCCCGACCACGGTCTGCGGTTACCCGAGTTGGAACCGCTGCTGGAACTGGACAGGCCGCACATGTGGTTCCCGGTGCCGGGCATGCACGGCGGGTTCAATTACCGGCTGGAGGCCGCCGGGGTCGAGGCCAAGCTGGTGTCGGTGAGCGGGTGCCGGGTGGTCGAAGGGTCCGGTCAGCGGCACGAGATCACGTCGGCCGGCAGCCAGCTCGTCGAGGAGGGGTTCGGGTAGCCGGTGGGCAGCATAGGCACGCCGAACCAGGCGCTGCACCTGCCCCGGCGGCACGATAGGTTTCTGGGACTTCGTAGCTCACCGATGCCGCAGGGCAGGTAAGCTTGATTGTTCGGCATGAGAAACGCGAACCTGCCGAACATCTCGCGCCTCTGCCTGTCGTGATATCCTCGGCTACGCAGCGCACTGAACCGGCACCAACGAGGAGGTCTGTCATGTTCTGGCCCTTCAAGCGAGCCACCCAAAAGAAGCCCTACCGTAACCCACCGCTCATGGTGGAGAGTCTCGAAGAGCGCGCAGTGCTCTCCTCATTTACGGTGGATGGGCGGTGCAACATCTACGGGGCCGGTGACGACGCGCCGCCAGCTCCCGGCCGCGGCGGTGGCGGCATGTTGCCGAAGCTCGTAACCCTCTCGACGCTGGGTAGTCCTTCGCTGGTAAGTTTCCCCGCGGTCACAGGCAGGGTCAGCGGTTGGGCCGCTGCTGGCGGGTACAATCTCCCCGACGGCGGCGGTTCTTGGGGCGGCGTGACCAACGTCCCGGCGTGGCACGGCATCTCCGGCGTACGGCACGATCAGGCGACCATGTTTCTGGTCGGCGTCTTCCTTGGCCCGAACGGTAAACCGGCGACCGCGCCGCCGACGTTGAACGTCACCGACGCGAACGCCATCGCCGCGTCGCAACCACTGCTCGGTCAACAGTTCTTCATCGGCGACGGCTCCACAGGCGGACAAGTTCTGCAATCCGTGACCGTCCCAGCGGGCGCGACGCGGCTTTACCTGGGCTTCGCTGAGAACTTCGGGTTCCGCTTTCCGCAGCGGTTGCCGGGCTACTACAGCGACAACGGCGGCTTCTTGAGTGTCGATGTCCGGTCAGCGTCGGCGAGCCCGTCGGTGCGGGTCTCGGAAGGCATCGACGCGCCGGGGACATCGCAACAGCAAATCTTCCGCATCTCGACGGCCGACACGCTCGCGGTGCAGATGCCAAACCTCACCTTCGTCCTACGCGATCTACCTGTGGGAACTGTGCCCGCAGCCCTCGACGTGACATGGACTACGTCCGTTCAGTATCGCACCGGCGAAGGTACGCCACTGGGGGCCAAGCCGGTGCCGGGGTTCAGCTTCAGCGTCACTCGTCGGGGTATTCAGTATCAGCCGGCGTGGCCGAGCGTCCGCGGCGGCGATCTGGACGTGACCGCGGGTTTCACGGTCGCGGGACGGACCTACACGGTTTCCAGCGAGATGTCGTTCGATACCCGGAGTTTGCGGATTCTCGGCAGCAACCCGACTAAGGCTCAGGTGCAGGCTTACGTCAACAGCTTCCGTCTGCCGGCCAACTGGCCAGACAACTCGGGGTACGACTACAACGCCATACTTCGGAAGATCGCTTACCACGAGACGAACTTGGCAAACATGGGCTCCGGCGGGTACAACCAGTACTACTGGGCAGGGCAGTTCGCCGGCCACCCAACGTGGAACACCGGCGGGGATCGTGGTGTCGGGGTCATGCAAATCACCCCGTCGGGTAACGACCTTATCGAACCGGTGAATGTGTGGGACTGGCGGGCGAACGTCGCGGCCGGCGTGGCGAAGCTCAACTACGGGCTTGGGGTCGCGGATCGCCTACCTACAGCCATCCGGGGAGCCGGGTTTGATGCCGCCTTCGCGCGAGTCCAGGCCGAGCGACGGGCGGCCGGACTGGCGCCGCTCGTTGGAGTCGATGTTCCTACCCTGACCCCGCTTCAGCGGGTGCGGGTCGCCATCCGGGCATATAACGGGGCGGCGGGCACGGACTCCCTCGGCAGGACCGTCCTGAACGAGTACGAGTTAGCCACCACCGGGCCAGCGAACGCCCGGCGGCTCGCGCTGACAGTGAACAAGACGACTCGAGTCGGGACGGCCCAATGGGTCGAGGTGCCCATCGCGCGCCGATCCGCGGGCCAGCCGAATTACGTCAACCTCGTCCTTGCTTCGCCGGACGCGTAAAGCGCGCTGCCGGAGAGCCCGGACGCCGAATCAGGCGCTGCAGCAGCCGGCGGGGGCGGGTAATCTGATAGCGGGGCGGTGCTCCAGCAGTCGCTGCGGCTGCTGGGCGGGAGCGTTTGGCGGCGGAGGCACGAGCGATGGCGGAAGGCCATTTCGACTGGTGCGAGCGGGTGCCAGTGGCGACGCCCGACTCCGCCAAGGCTGCCATTGACGGCAAGCTCGGGGCGGTCGTCGGCAAGGCCCAGGCCGACGACGGACGTTGGTCCTACGGGGTGTTCGTGTACGAAGAGCAGGTGGTGTGGTCGTGCTGGGAGGACGAGCTGATCTGTACCGGCGAGCTCGACCGGCGCGAGTCTCACTACGGAGGCGAGTCCATCAGGGTCAGTCCGCGCGGCGAACTGCTGGGGTAAAAAAAGGGGCGCCGAACCAAGCGATGCGGCAGCCTCGCCCTAACGTCCTGCGGCGTGGATAATCCCGGAGCGGCGAGCTGCTGATCGCCGGGCTTTAGGCAGTCTGATGGAGTGCGCCGGATTCGAGATTCGCTCCGGGTATCTCCTCGCCTACTCCGGCCGGGAGTTCGACCTCCACAACGACTTCGGTGTCGCAGGAATCTTCCACGAGCCATCGACGGCCACGCTTTCGGTGACACTCCGGCGCCACGACGGAGCCTGGGTGGCTCGAGCCGTGCCTCACGAGATCGTGCTTCGCTTCGAGAAGGTGTCCCGATTTCTTCGCAGGGCGGGAAACCCTGAGTTGGCGGCCGATCGGCGGGTCATTCGATCCATAGGCTTCTTGTATCCCAACGACGAAACCATGGATGGGTTCCTCGACGCACTGACTGACCCATCCCAGAACCTCATCGTGCAGATGGAAGACGATGCGGCGTTCAAGGTTCATACGACGCGTGTCGCCATTGAAGTGTATGCCTAGCCAGACGCTGGATCAGAGGGCAGATAGAACCCATTGGAGAGGCGGAATCGATCGACCGCCGCTGATGAGCTTTGCCGTTCGGCGAGGGAGACGCGCGATGGAGAAGACGCTGGAAGCGTGGTATTGCGTCCCACCGGACCGAGACGGGCCGATTGTGCAGGTAGCTCTGGCCGGGCGTGGACCGGTGTGGGGCGAGGTCCGACTCGACGCCGGCCGTCTGGTGGTGGAGGTCTTCGGTCGATCAGATGGCGAGCCGCTCATCCTGCCTGCGGACGAGCTGCGGGAGATCCTCCGTCTCGCCGAGGAGACGCTCCGTGGCACGGCCGAACGAGGCGCTGCAGCAGACGGCGGCGGCGGGTAGGCTTTTCCAAGATGAGTTCCCGAGCGGCCCCCACCGCGGGGGTTCGGGAGCGTTCGGCGACGGAGGGCTTCGCGGGTGGCAGTCACGGAACAGCCGGAGACGCGGTGCTGCGATGAGTGCGGGAGCAGCTACCTCGCCTCGTCGTCGCAGATGACACACCTGCGCCCGGAGTGCTCCCACTGGCTGTACGGGAATCCGCCGTGCGTCCACGAGTTCGCCGTGCGTCCACGAGTTCGCCGTGCGTCCACGAGTTCGCCGGCGGACGCTGCTCGCGGTGCGGCTGGGACGGGTCGGTATTCGCTGACCTCCGAACGTTGCCGTCGAAGCCCGCGGGGTAGCCGTAGGCGCCGCACCCGATGCTGGGTGGGAACGTTCGATGATCAGAGTGGAGGCCGCATGCAACCTCTCATTGAAGCGGCCCACGACTTCCGGACTTCGGGCAAAGGTGACAGCACCTTTTTTCCCGCCGCACCCGAAGACTGCTTTCAAACCCGCGCGGTCCTGTCACTCGGTCCATCCGGCACCGGCATGCCCGCTCCACCGCCGTCGGCGGCGACACCGTTATCCTTGCAAGACCCCGCGTCTGCCGCTCACACCGGTAGCATCGAGCCCTAGGGGC
>Ga0114973_10002342_pt1 | contig 13800 bp, 12 predicted proteins | sample M_140807_MF_Meta_FD_87025 | JGI IMG/M metagenome (GOLD analysis project Ga0114973, IMG submission 87025) | Freshwater microbial communities from Lake Montjoie, Canada to study carbon cycling - M_140807_MF_MetaG | ecosystem: Environmental > Aquatic > Freshwater > Lake | place: Lake Montjoie... | reverse complement strand
CGTAATAAGATGTATAAGGATATCCATAATATCCCCAACCTCCTCCTCCAGATCCCCAACCTCCCCCGTATCCTCTACCACCACCACCTCTACCACCACCTCTACCACCACCACCTCTGCCACCACCACCTCCGCCTCCTCCACCACCTCTTCTTTCAATTAAATAATTTTCTTTTTGTAAACAACCACCCCCATATCCAGGCGTTAATCCTTCTTCGCAACAATAATATTCTTGCATATTAGTCATTTATTAATATTAAATTTAAAAAAATATTTTATAAAAAATATAAATGAAAGAAATATTTATTAATAATATTAAATGTAAAATAGGAAATAATGCGGAAGAAAATTGGAAAATACTTGATGAAGCAAATGATAATCATTTATTTTTTCATTTAAAATCATTTTCATCCTGTTATGTCATATTAGAAATTGAAGAAGAAATTGAAGATTTTTTTGAACTAAATAAAATTATAGAAGAAACTGCTTTACAATGTAAACTTAATACTAAATATAAAAATTTAAAATATATAAAAGTAGATTATTGTCCAGTTTTTAATGTAATAAAAGGAGAAAAAGTTGGAGAAGTTTACTATAAATCAAATAAAAAAGTTAAAAATATAATGGTGTAATAAGTTTTTAAACTAAACAATAGTTTAAAAACTATATTGATATAAATAATCTTCATTCTCAATATGATTAATTAAAGTATAATTATATGATTTTAATAGATCATTACACTTTTCTAAATTACATGGAAAAATTTCAATTACAATTGATGGTTTAAATTTTTTTAAAAATAGTTCAGCTCCTTTTAAAACTTGATATTCAAAACCTTCAACATCAATTTTGATAACACTGACATTTTCAAAACTATCAATGATAAAATCAATGTTTATTGTAGGAATAAAAATATTATTTTCATCAACATACTCAGATATACACATTTTTTGAAAATCAGAACTATAGTCAGTTATATCATTACATAATTTATGAATATGTGTACATCCTTTATTAGTTATTGAAACTCTCATATTACATAATGATATTTTATCAGCTATTGCAAAGTTGTAAAGATAAATATCTTTATGCATTGAAGTATTATAATTTAATATAGGAAAAATTTTATTATTAGGTTCAAAACAATGGTACTTTTTAATATTTTTATCTTCCAAAAGTTTTTTAACTCCCAAGCTTACTAAACCTATATTTGCGCCAATATCTACAAATTCCGTACCATCTACAATTAATTCAGAAATTATTTTGCATACATTATAGTCCCATAATTTATTTTTGAATATAGAATTTTTAAACATAAAATCATTGTATGTTAGCAATAACTGACCATATACTTGTGAATCTATTAATAAAAGTTCTGTCATTTATATCTTACTTAATATTTTTTAAGTAATATTTAATAATTTTTTGTAAAAACTTAAAAAATCACCTTTTAAATTCATTTTTCCTAAAATATGATACATACCATAAGGAAGTTTATTAAAATAAACTAAGTTAGAAGGTAAGTTCCATGATTTCATTAAATCAGTATTTTTATAATCTGTTATTTTTACCCATTCACTAGTAAATTCAAAATTATCAGATAACCAAGGTTGATATTGTCTTTTAAAATATTCATAAATATATTCTTTTGACTCCGGAGAAATATCCTTATTAATTATTTCCATTTTTTCAACGATGTCATAAATTGATCCTTTTTCTTCATATAAAAGAACTTTATATAAATTTTTAACATTATCAATAAGTATATCATTAATATCATGTATACATCCAAAATCCATTACATATAATGTTTTTTTATCTTGTATTAAAAAATTACCATAATGAATATCTGAGTATAAAATACCATGTTTATAAATATTTGTAAATACAAATTCAACCATTAACATACCGATATTATTTCTTTCTTCTTGGGTTGAGTGTTGAATAAAATCATTTAAATTTTCACCTTTAATAAAATACATACTTAATAATGTTTCATTTGATATCTCAGGTATTAATTGAGCTATTTTTATATAATTATGTTGTGACCAGTTATCGTACATAATTTGTTGATTATGGTATTCAATATTATAATCTAATTCTTCTTCTATTTTATTTTTAATATCTGAAATAGCATTATTTAAATTAACGAAAGAATATAAACAAGTAATAATTGTATCTAGTAGAAATAAATCAGTTTTTACTTGTTCTTTTAACCCAATATACTGAACTTTAATTATAATTTCTTTATCGTCTTTATAAATAGCTTTATGAACTTGTCCAACAGAGCCAGATTTATATACATCATAATCTATAGATTTTACATCTTTAAAAAATTCATTATTACTTTCAAATAAATTTTTAATATGTTTACAAGTTTTATCTGTAGAAAAAGGTTTGCAATCGGAAAACACATTATTATTTTGATCATTTTCACCTAAACATATTATTTGCGATAATTTAGCTAAAACACCTCCATATGATTGAAAAGTATCTACTAAACATTTTAATTTTGTAGCTTTTTTACATAACATATCTCCTCCTTTTTCATTGTTATTAATTATTGCTTCACTTATTAAATAGTTATATAAAAAACTCATACATACACTTCCTGATCTTAACATTTGTTATTTACTTTATAAAAGTTTAAATATAAATAAAAAAAAATTTAAAATAATAAAATGGGAAACAGCAAATCAATAAATATAGAAGAAAAATCTAACGGTATATTTAAAATAAATGTTATAAAATATCCTGAATATCCTATAGCTTATATAAGATTATGCTGGGATAAAAAAACTTCAAAATATTGTATGGCGCAAGAATGTGATATTTTAAAAAAGTGTGTAGAACATAGAAAATTCATTATTGTTGGTATGAGAATACCAGCATTATCTAAAGAAAATATTTTTGAACAAGCATTTTATTTAACTTCAGGCGTAAATTCAATTAATTCACTTAATAATAATTTTAAAACAAAATTTATAGTTAAAAATAAAACTGAAAACATATGGCTACCATTTTCTGGCTTTGGGTATGATTATAATGATCTAACTTATAGAGATAATCTAAATACAAATATAAAATTACTTAAAAATAATTTTGGTCATGGATGTTCCTCAATTTTAAATAATTGTTTATATGGTAGATTTGGACAATATGATCCCAATTTAATGCAAATATCATATTGTCTAGGAGGGGATTTTTGGGAAAATAATATAGATAACATTGTTTTTAATAAATATAAAATTATAAAATATCCAACTTTGGAAAATATGATAGGAAAAATATCATCTGTGTGTTTTGAAGATGATTATATATCTAATATAGAATGTTCAATATATTTAAACAATTATATAGGTTCCGCTTTATCTTTAAACTATTCACCAGAGCTTTTAAAAAGTAAATTAAATTCATCTAAAAAATATTCAAAATTTTCTCCAATTAGTGGCTTATCTTATTATGATGATATAAAACTTGATTACAGGATAATAAATATATTATATGATAATAAAATTTATTTATTTGAAAAAAAAGGAATACAATCTCCTTTGCCATTTGAAAATACTTTTGGAGGAAATATTTTATGGAATAATTATTTTAAAGGAATAAATACAATATTTAAAGAAAATAACAAAATATTTGAAACTATGATATTGCCTATTATAAATGAAGAAAATAAAACTCATTTAATAGGAACATTTGAAAATCCATATGAATCAAGAAAATACTGTGAACATATAGGCGATTATTATTATATTGGCAAGAAAATTGTTCAAAAGAAAAAATAAAATTGATTAAAAGAAAGGATTTTATTATTTAAAATTAAATAATAAATGGCATCATCAAAATTTATAACAGGAACATTTTTTAGCTACTATTGGTATGTAGACGAAAAAGAAAAAGAAATAACGTCTGTTAGAGTATATGGATTAGATGAAAATAATAAAAATATATGTTTAAGAATAGATGATTTTACACCTTACATTTATTTAGAGCTTCCAGTAAAAACAGCAAATGGATCCAATATTGATTGGAAATCTAAAGTCCAATCGCTTGGAGATCGTCTAGATGATATATTAAAAGAACATAAACCTATAAAAAAGAAATTACAGTTTAAACATAAATTATATGGTGCTGAAATAGATAAAAATGGAAATAAAAAATTATTTCCTTATTTATTATGTTCTTTTTCAAATAAAGCAGATTATAAAAATTTATTTTATATGCTTAAAAAACCTATTTATATTTTAGGATTAGGTCAAATTAAATTAAAAATGCATGAACAAGATGCTTCAGAAATATTACAATTAGTTTCTTGTAGAGATATTCCAACTGCTGGATGGATTAAATTTGTAGGTAAAGAGGTTATAGGAGAAGAAAAATTAACTATTTGTGATAAAGAGTACATGGTTGGATATCAACACTTAAATAAATTTGATAAAAATATTTTAGCTTGTCCAAAAATAATGGGTTTTGATATTGAAGTCAATTCTACTAATCCATCTGCTATGCCTCAAGCTTCTAAACCTGGTGACAAAATATTTCAAATATCTTGCGTATTTTCAAGAGAAGGAGAAAGTGAATATGATAACTATTTATTAACACTTGGAGAAGTTGATCCTGAGTTAGTTGGTGATGATGTGAATGTTTATATGTTTGAATCGGAAGCTGATTTATTAGAAGGTTTTACAGAATTAGTTAGAGAACAAAATCCTAATATAATTGTTGGGTATAATATATTAAAATTTGATATTCAATATATGATTGATAGAGCAAAATCAAGTGCTACTCATTTTTGTTTTAATGACTTTGCTAAATTAGGATTTCATAAAGATAATATTTCAAACCAAGAAAAAATTAAATGGTCTTCTTCCGCTTTTAAAAATCAAGAATTTGATTATTTGGATGCTGAAGGTAGAGTATTTGTTGATTTATTACCTTTAATTCAGCGTGATTATAAATTTAATAATTATCAATTAAAAACAGTCTCACAAGAATTATTGAAAGATACAAAGGATGATTTATCTCCAAAAGGAATTTTTAAATGTTATAGAATAGGTATTCAAAAAGAAAAAGATGGTAGTTATAGTAAAAAAGCTATTAAAGCTATGTCAATGTGTGCTAAATATTGTTTGAAAGATTCTATTCTAGTTATAAAACTTATGGAAAAATTACAAGCATGGGTAGGCTTAGCAGAAATGGCTAAAACTACAAATATTTCTATTTTTGATGTATTTACACAAGGTCAGCAAAAGAAAGTATATAGTCAAATTTATAAATATTGTATGTATCAAAATATAGTTGTTGAAAAAGATGCATATGTTACAAAAGAAAATGAAAGATATGTAGGAGCGCATGTCTTTCCACCAATTCCAGGAAATTATGAACGAGTTCTTCCCTTTGATTTTTGTAGTTTATATCCAACAACTTAACTATTAGGTTGTAAAAGGTAACTTTAAAAGAGTAATTACCTAGTCTTAATATACAAATATTAAGGCAAGACACCTTAAAATGACGGGAACACCCTTAGAGCTCTAACTACCACCTTTATTTGGAAACTTATAAAGGGAACACGATTAATAGTCGTACACAAAGGTAATAATGTTAGAGATTGGGCAATCCGCGGGTAAAAAATCTAAGTCCGTTATGATTAGGATATGATTTTCCTTCAACGACCGAGTGTATACTTTAATTTAGAGTATGCCACGGGTGTCGGTAGATAATGATAGTTTAATCAACTTGAATCTGCTTAAGATACAGTCTAGTCCTTTGCGAAAGTAAAGGTATAAACGATTATAGCATATAACATTGATTATTCCTCTTGGGTTACAGATCCAACTATACCTGATGAAAAATGTAATGTTTTTAAATGGCGCGATTGCATTTCGTGTATTCACGATCCAAAGGTCATAAAATATAATGAATTATCAAAGTATATCGATGGTAAAAAAGAAATAATAAAAAAACTTAGAGAAGAAAGAGATAATAAATCGAATAAACATATAAAACAGACTTTTATAGATCAACTTAATAAAAAAGTAGAAGAATTAAAACCTTATATTTCTGAAAGATCTGATATAAAAAAAACAATTTCAAAAACACCTATGTGTGAAGAAAGATATTATAGATTTCTTAAGGAACCAAAAGGTGTTGTTCCTACTATTTTACAAAATTTATTAGATGCTAGAAAAAATACTAGAAAACAAATCAAGGAAAATCAAAAATTAATTGAAGGAATTGATGATAATAAAAAAATCAGAGATATAGATGATTTAAATAAAGTTTTAGATAAGCGACAATTAGCCTATAAAATCTCCGCAAATTCTATGTATGGCATACTAGGTGTAAAAAAAGGACTTTTACCATTTATGCCAGCTGCTATGACAACAACATATATGGGTAGAACAAATATTGAGATTGTGGCTGATACAATTACAAAAAAATATGAGGGAAAACTAGTGTATGGCGATACCGATTGTGTTCTAGCAACAGAACCGGTATTAATTAAAACTAAAATTTTGGATAAAAATATTATAGAATATAAAACAGTTGAAGAATTAAGCGATGGAAAATGGCAAAGAATTAATCCGAATAAAGAAATTTCAAAAGCCAAAGATGGTTATCAAATATGGAGTGATACTGGATTTACAAATATTGTAAATGTTGTTAGATGTAGTATTATAAAACCATTAACCAGAATATTAACACATGTAGGTGTTGTAAATTGTTCAAATGAACATTCTTTATTAACTGAAGATTTAAAGAGTATTACACCTTTAGAAGTAAAAATTGGAGATAAATTATGTATTTCTGAGTTACCTCTTCCCAATGATACACCTAAAAAACCTATTTATAATAATAAACTTACAAAAGAACTGATTGAAGAATATATAATACCTTCATTTGAATATGAAGGATTAACAGCTGAATTAGCATTTGCATGGGGTTTATTTTATGCAGATGGAAGTTGTGGTGAATATATGAGTAATACAGGTTATACTAAATCGACATGGGCTATTAATAATCAAGATAATAAACTGTTAGAAAGAACATGTGATATATTAAATAGAAATGAAACATCTCTATCTTTTAAAATTTTAGATACAATGAAATCTTCAAGTGTTAATAAATTAGTCGCAAAACAATTTTCAAAAAAAATAGAACATAAAAATACTATAGTCACTTTTGTATCTAAATATCGCAATCTTTTTTATAATAACAGAAGATATAAAAAAGTTCCAAGTATTATATTTAATTCTCCATTTGAAATTAGACAATCTTTTTTTATGGGTTATTATGCCGGTGATGGAAGTAGAAAAGATCCTGCTATTTCTCTATGTAATAAAGGAGCAATTGGTTCTGCTGGATTATTTTATTTAATGAAAAGTGTGGGTTATCAAGTAAGTATAAATACCAGAGAAGATAAAGTAGATATATTTAAACTTACAGGATCAACACCTGAAATAAAAATGAGATATATATCTAATGCAATTAAAAAGATTATTCCTTTAGAAAGTAAAGATAATGAATATATTTATGATATTCAGACAGAAAATCATCATTTTGCAGCAGGAGTTGGTCAACTAGTAGTTCATAACTCAAATTATATAACTTTTCCTCATTTAAAAAATGCAGATGAATCTTGGGATTATGCCCTTAAAGTTTCAAAAGAAGTTTCCGCATTGTTTCCTCCTCCAATTTATTTAGAATTCGAATGTTCAATATATGCGCAATTTTTTATTCTTACCAAAAAAAGGTATATGTATAGAGCTTGTGGGAGGGATGGCATAGTAGATAAAAAGATAGGTAAAAAGGGGGTATTATTAGCCCGCAGAGATAATGCGCTTATTATCAGGCTAATTTATGAAAAATTAATTTCAATGATATTTGATAAAATTCCAAGAGATGATGTGTTATATTACATATTAGAAGAGTTAAATAGAATATGTTCTAATTCTGTGCCTCATAAAGAATATGTAATAACGAAATCAGTTGGAGATTTAAATAATATGAATATATCAGAACCATATAAAGATGAAAAAGGAAAAATGAAAGTAAAAATAGGAAATTATATAGTACCACAATTACCAAAAAATGCAAAAGAAAAAGAAAAAGAATTATTAAAAAAAGAAGCAATAGACGAAATAGATTATTATAAAAAATGTTTACCTGCTGTAGTTCAACTAGCAGAAAAAATGAGAAATAGAGGACAAAGAGTTGATGTAGGAACTCGTTTAGAATATGTTATTGTTGATGTAGGGAACAATAAAAAACAATATGAAAAAATAGAAAATATTGATTATTTTTTGCAACATAATGATATAATCCGTATAGATTTTCTAGATTATATTAGATTAATGATTAATCCTATAGACGATCTTTTAAATGTAGGTTTTAAAAAAAATATTCAAGATGGCTACAAGTTTAAAAAAGATTTTATATTTGATCAATATAAATTTAGAAGTATTAATAGAAAAAAGATGCTTGATGAAATAAAATCATTATTTACGCCAAAGTTAGTGTTTAAGAACTAAATTTTTATTTTATATCTTTTGAGGTATAAAATAACTTGCATTAAAAGGGGGTAGATTTTGTCTACTACCTTATTTTGTTTTAATAATTATAATGAACCTGAATTAAATATTTATAATTAATTATATTAGATTTAAAGAAATCATTTTTAATATTAAAAATGGAATTAATAAATCAAATAGATGAACAATTTAAATTTGAAAATAAAGAAATTCGTGTTATAGGTTCGTATAATGAACCTTTTTTTATAGCTAAAGATATTTGTAATATATTAGAATTATCTAATATTACAGAAGCATTAAAAAATATTCCGCAAAAGTGGAAAAAAATTGAAAACCTGACTTCAGTTTCTCTTAAGTCAGATATTATTTACCAAGAACAAGGACGAAATATGATAATTTTATCAGAACCAGCTGTATATAAACTAATAATGCGTTCAAATAAACCAATAGCTCAAAAATTTCAAGAAGTAGTTTGTGAAGAAATACTTCCATCTTTAAGAAAGAAAGGAGAATATAAGATTCAAAGTATAATAGATAAAAATAAGGAATTAGAAGAAGAAAACAAAAGAATAGAGAACGAAAAACTTGAACTAGAAGAAGAAAATAGTTTTTTAACAGAGGCACATCTTGAAAAGAATAAAGAAATTAAAAATTTACAAAATAAGGTAATCCAGAAACAGAGGAATCGTAAATGCGAAGATAGAAATTGTGTGTATCTTGTCCAAGATGAACATCACAAAAAAGAACGAATATATGTTGTTGGAAAAGCAATTGATCTTAATAGTAGATTATCGACTTATAATAAAACACATGAGACTGAAATAATTTATTATAGATCGTGTAATAGTGCAAAACAGATGAATCATATTGAAAAATGCGTTTTGACCAAACTTGATAAGTACAGAGAAGTAGCCAATCATGATAGGTTTATTCTTCCTGAAAATGAAGATATTTCATTATTTACAAATGTGGTCGATTTATTTGTTGATGCTTTTAGTGATGTGGATGAATCAGTTGATATTGAAAAGGATTTAACCGAAGATGAAATTAAACAAAGACAAATGGATGCGAGACGTGAATATATTGAGGATAATCGAGAAACAATAAATGAAAATAAACGTGTATATAATGAAGAAAATGCAGAACAAATTGCACTCATGCATAAACAATACGTTGAAAACAACAAAGAAAAAGTGCTTGCATACCAAGCTGAATACCGCGAAAACAACAAAGATGCTTTGAATGCATATTGTAAAGAATATTATGAAGAAAATAAAGAAATCTTTACTGAACAATTTAGATTATATAGAGAAGAACATAAAGATGAGATCAAGGAAACTAATAGAAAATATTATGAGGAACATAAGGAAGAATTCAAAGAATACAAAAAAGAGTACTATGAAAAGAATAAAGAATCTGTTCTCGAAAGAGCGAAAGAATATTATATTGAAAATAAAAATGTAGTTCTTGAAAAAACAAAAGAAAGATATGTAGAAAATAAGGACAAAATACTTGCATATCAGGCTGAAAAGATATTATGTGAATGTGGCGTTATACTACAAAGAAACTACATGGCGAAACACAAAAGAACTGAAATTCATCGTTTATCACTTGAAAACAAGTTGGCAGGAAATCCTAGTCAAAAAGTGCTAAAAATTACTTGTAGTTGTGGTCATGAAGTTAGAAGTAATTTTATGAAGAGACATTTAGGTTCGCAGATTCATGAAACAGGTATGAAAATTCAACAAAAGAAAATGGATGATAAAGAAGAAAACAAAAAACTTGAACTAGAAGAAAAAATAACCCAATAATTAAATGTGTATGTGATATAAAATTAAAATTATTGAGTAGTAAATGCAAAACACATTTAAATTCAAAAGCGCATCTTAAATTTATAGAAAATCAAAAAATTCATCATGATATTTAACTATCAACTAAATTATAAAAAATTAAGATGTTTTTAGTGTCAAATTTAAAAAAAAATTGATTTTTTAAAATTATTAATTGAAAAATTTTTAAATAAACTATAATGATGGCAAGTGAGAATACAAATGATATTACCTTTGAAACAGCTTCAACCATTTTATTAGAAGATATTATGAATAAATATGACGATATTGACTGGAAAGAAAAATGTTCATTTGAATACAATACTTATTGTTATAAATTTAACGATGAAATTATAGTTGATATTCATACAAGATTTTATCAAGACAAAATAATATCAAGAGTTAGTTTAAACCATGAAGTTCTATTATCAAAAGTATTTCAAATTGAAAGTGAAAATGTTAGTGAAAAAACAAAAGAATATATTAAGTATTTATACAATCTTGCATATAATTATAATTATAGTAGAATATTAGATAGCTTGATTGTTAAAGAATTTCAAGAAAAAGAGGAAAAAAAAGCTATGGCTAAAATATTCATCAAACATGATACAGTTGAAAATTGTAGTGTATGTATGGAACAAAATACCGTACTTACGAGATGCGGTCACAATTTATGCAGAATTTGTTTATGTAAAATGTATAAGAATAAGAAACATGTAACCTGTCCTTTATGTAGAAAATGTTTATGTCCTGCATGTGAAGAAGAAGATAATGATGAAGATGATGAATAATTTATATTTATTATGCTAAAATTAGCATAATAAAGATTTTTATTTTTAATTTAAAATTAAATATAATTATAGATAAAAGTAATGATGGATATTAATAAAGAGACAATTTCACGGTTAAAATTTATTGGGAAAATACAGATAGGAGATAAAGTAAATCTCAGGTATATGTATATTCAACCTGATGGGTTATTAACCCAACTATCTAGATCTTTCTTACAAGATAATAGGAATAAAACGTTATCATTTTTACAGGATACTATTAATAAAACCTTTGAAATATTAAAATGCTATGAAAGAACAAAAAAAAATTCTGATAAAATAATGTGTTTAAATTTAATTAACGATCTTAAAAATTCTAAAAATGGTTTAAATAATTTAAAAGAAACTTATGCCGCAGATATTAAATTTATTTGCGATTTAGATACATTACTTCAAACTATTGATGCTAAATTAACAGAATTAGATAAAGCACCTTTTTCTCCTGTTTTACAATCTTCTATAAATTCTCCTTCTTTATCTTCGTGCCCATCGCCATTAAATTTACCTCCACCACCTTTTAATTATACTGTGGAATTAGTAAATGATGATATAGAAGGAGATGATATTTAAAATTTCATACCTTCTATAAAATATAAATATTTAAATGCTTGCAACTGAATAATTACATCACTTACATCATCTGATTTTTTCATTGAGGTAATTTCGCTTAAAGTATGAAAATCTTCTCTTTCTGCCAATATTGTACTTGCTTCATCTATTGCCCATTTTTTTCTTGCTGTTTTATCTATCGCTTTATAACTTACTTTACCTGTCTTTGTTATTTTTTTTAATTTTTCTGCACCTAATATTTGTGTTTTATAATAACTTGGAAATTCTATAACTTCCTTAAAACGGCCATACTTAAATAAAAAATATGATTCACAATGTTGTCCTAACTTTAGAGCCATTGTATTTACTTTTTTTCCAAAACTCATTTGTTGTTCAACAATTATATAAGATACATTATCAAAATATTCTTGATATTTATCTAAAGTATCAATTAAATTATGACATAATTCAATATCAAAATATTTATTTTTATTTGTACCAACTGTCAGATCTACATTTTTTAATATAATTTTCTTTCCATTCATATAAATAGAATTTAATATTTTTTGAAATTCATCCGTGCAAGTCCCATCTATATTATATCTTTTTAATTTTGAGATGTTTTTAATTTTTTTTAATTCTTTTAAATTTATTTCTTCTATATAGAAAGCAAAATTTTTCTTACCAATATCAAAACTAGCTATTGTTACATTATCTTCATTGCTCATTTTTATTTTTAAAAGTAAATTTTTAAACTTTTATATAAATTTAAAAATTTTATTGTAGTTGTCCGCAATTAACTATTGTAATATTACCATTTGTCTGTCCAGACTGACTTCCATATGTTTCAATTGTCTTTACAACATTCAAACCATTTATTACTCTACCAAAAACTACATGACCTCCATCCAACCATGGTGTAGCAACTGTTGTTATAAAAAATTGACTACTATTTGTATTTGGTCCAGAATTTGCCATGGAAAGTATTCCAGGCCCTGTATGTTTTAAAACAAAATTTTCATCCTTAAAACTTCTTCCATATATAGACATCCCGCCTGTTCCATTAAAATTAGTAATATCACCACTTTGTAGCATAAAATTAGGAATTACACGGTGAAAATTACATTCTTTATATGTATAACCTTTATCACCTACACATAAAGATCTAAAATTTTCTGCGGTAAGTGGAGTAATGTCATTATGTAATTCAATTTCAATACGTCCGATATAATTATTATTAATAGTAATGTCTAAGAATACAACTGAATTTGTCATTTTTATATATAATTTCAACTTTTTAAATCAAATTTTATTTTTAGCTAAAAGCCACGAAGACGATTGAATTTTCTCACCTAACCCATCTACAAGTTGTATTCCCAATTTTTCACATACAGATTTTTCAGGAATTTTATCATTTGTTTGATCTCCTGCATTTGTAAATATATCTGGTCTAACTGATTCTAATGTTTTACATACTGTACGATCTTCATCTATTGATAATACTGCCATATCTACAACTTTTAAACTTCTTATTATTTTTAATCTTTCATTTTCTGGCATAAAACTAGTTCCTTTTTTTAATATTGCCTGTTTATCATTATTTACAATAACAACAAGTTTTGTTCCAAGTTCTTTACTTTTTTCAAAATATTCAATATGACCAGCATGTAATGGATTAAAATACCCTGAACAACAAATAATTTTTTCTGACATTTTATTATTAAATACATTTTTTAAATTTATAATTTAAATTTTCTTTTATAATCAGCAACACTTGCTCTAAAAGATGGTTTATTCCAAAGCACGAATCTGCTCAACGAGCCAGCAGTTGTTGGATCTCTCCAATTTTCTCTAGATTTATGTCTATTTAAATATCTCTTCATTCTTTCTGGATCTTTATGTTTAGTATAATCGCTCATTCCTGCAGCTCCAAAATCAGTGTGTTTACCAGTTGAAAAATATGCTCTATATTTTTTCTTTTTATTTGGAGATTTTACAATTTTTACAAGTTTTAATTTACCTGTACTTTTCACACTACTTTTACTTTTCCTAGTT
>Ga0114973_10002337_pt1 | contig 13811 bp, 22 predicted proteins | sample M_140807_MF_Meta_FD_87025 | JGI IMG/M metagenome (GOLD analysis project Ga0114973, IMG submission 87025) | Freshwater microbial communities from Lake Montjoie, Canada to study carbon cycling - M_140807_MF_MetaG | ecosystem: Environmental > Aquatic > Freshwater > Lake | place: Lake Montjoie... | reverse complement strand
TTTGAGAAAAAAGGTGATGTCATAGAGATGACAAGCTTTGGAGAGCACTACCGCGTAGGTGGATGGCCAGGTGAAACAGGTATGCCTAACTATAAATTTTCTATGATAGATCCTAGTGGTGGACCATTTATTACTGCACAAGCCGAATGGCATGGTGAAGAAACTAATGGTACGGATATGGGATTATTCTCACCAGAGTGGAAAGGTCTTAAGATAGATCATATTACAATAGAAGAAGGAGTAGCTAAATTACATTTATGCCATTAACACAAGAAGAATTAGATAGAGTTAAGGTAGCTAATCTTGTAGTATGGTTACAGATGGCGGTGTTTGCAGCAGATGAAACTATGCATATCACGTGGTTTAATAGACATAAGACAAAGAATGTTTTAAATAACTTTAATGATATGGTGGTTAAAGAACACGGTCCATTACTGAAAACATTCTGGGATATACCAGAAAAACTAGACATGGTAGAAATGTCTAATAGATTGAGCAAGTTTGCAGAGCTCATAACAGATATGGATTTTCTGGAAATGCAAGAGTGTATTGAATTAATTGAAAATTATTTAAAAGAAAAAAGAAATGGTAACAGTAATTGACATTTGTGTATTAACAGGTGCTGGTCTAGTAGGCGGTATCTGTATAGGATTGCTTATAAGAGATAAGCAAATTAAGAATCTTAAGGATGCACTAGACGGTGCTCATAGATCATATGACACACTACTTGACGTGTATATGGATAGATTCTATAAAGAAAGTCTTGAGAAGGCTAGAACAGAAGTAGCTAAGAAGAAAGTAGGAAGACCTAAAGGAAGTACTAATAAACCTAAGACAAATGGCAAACCAACTACCCGTAAGTATACGCGCAAAAGTAGTAAATAAGAACCTAGAAATCGACCCCTTAGGGTCTGCTAAATTAGGCTTATTTATTAAAGGCTTAGATGATAATGACACAGTTATTATTACCTATGAGGTGCAAACTGATGATGCTAGCTATGCTCAAGTGAGTAAAGTACATAAGCATATTAGAGAACTTGCTAACTATACAGGTGATTCATTTGAAGATATGAAACTCCAGGTTAAGTTACGTGCTGGCCTATGTAATAATAGTGATTGCAGATCTTTTGCTGATTGTAGCAAAGAGGAATTAAGTATGGCTATTCAGGCGTCGATTGAGATTGGGGAGCTGGTGGGGTTTTCTCTTTACTGAGACGCTCACCAGTTTCTAAATCTATTTCAATTTCTTCCATTAAACCTTGCTCTTCAGCTAGGTCTTCTAGTAGAACTTGAAATGCCATAATGGTATATATATGGTAGGCTAGCGGGGTTTCCTGCTTGCCTTCTTTTAAATCTGCCATTATTTTTTGAAAATGCTCTTTGTCTTTATACTCAAAGTGTTCAGCAAGCATTTTGTTGAACCTAAAGTAGAAAATACCTGGTATCTCAGCTTTGATAACTTTATCCTTATCAATGATTTTTACCTTTTGTGTTTTCTTTTCAGACATAGTATTTAATTTATACAAACTTATGACCCAAGAAATTAATATCCAAGAGATTGGACAAAAACTTTATGACAAGGTAAAAGACAAGGGATGGAATAAACTTCGCACTTTTATATTATCATCTGATATGGATGATATCTTAGGAGCTTTAGTAAAAGAAGTTGAGCAAGGTAAGCGCTTTACTCCTCCTGTTAAAAGTCTATTTACCGCTTTAGAAAAATGTCCTTTAGATACCGTTAAGGTAGTTATTATAGGACAAGATCCATATCCACAATTTAATGTTGCGGATGGTATTGCCTTTAGTTGTAGCAATACAGGTAAGATTGAGAAATCATTACAGTATATGCATAACTCTATTATAGAAACTGTTAATGCGGAATATGTAGGAAGTCCTGATTTGTCCCCCTGGGCCGAGCAAGGTGTACTCCTGCTAAACTCAGCACTAACAACTACGATTGGTAAACCAGGAACCCACCAAGAATTGTGGCAGCCGTTTGTTGCATACCTCCTAGATATACTGACCCACCACAAGGATGGTTTAGTGTATGTATTCTTAGGTAGAAAATCACAAGAATTTGCCGATATGGTACCAGATACAAACTATAAGATTATGGTATCGCATCCTGCGAGTGCTGCATACAATGGTAGCAAGTGGGATTGTAATGACATGTGGAATCAAATAAATAACTACTTAAATGAGAAAGGACGACAACCCATATCCTGGTAGAATTAAAGTTAGACTCATACTAGATCCAAAGTTTGGTGAGGTAGAGTTTCAAATAGAAGGAAGTAATATTAAAAACAAATGTCTATATGATGCGCTATCTGAATACGGTATTGAGCTTGAAAGAGCTAAATATATTGTAGAAGATGTAGCCAAGTGTACAAACACTGGTAAGTATTATCATATGGAACCAATAGACTACACAAAATATGGCAGAGAAAGACGTTATGAAGCTGAGGAGCAATATCAGGCAAGATTTGGCCCAGCTAAACTATGATCTGAATTTAGTTATCTCTAAGTTCTTTAGTAGTATCCAACAAGATTTGAATAAGTATGATAAATACATAGGTGATTGCCATGCAATTATACCTGGCATAGATAACTTCAACGTTATAGTCAACTTAGCTGAAGAACTTTATCCTGATGATAAACCTTTTACTGACAACATGAAAGTTCGTAAACAACAAGTTATTATCATAAGACAATGTTGTTATCTAATAGGTAGTGAACTTGGTTTAAGTTATGCTCATATGGTGAGAGTTCTTAATCAAAGACATGGTGAAAAGGTTACACATCACGCTACTATGCTACATGGTACAAAGAAAACGCGTACTGCATTGGAAATCAAAGACAAAAGTGTATTACCTATATGGAGTAACCTTATGGCTAAAATGCAAGAGAGGAATTATACAAAATCATTTGTATCTTTAGAGTCTATTGATGAATTATGAAAGAGTTATTTGATTTTTTAGTAACTAAAGGAATTTCTCCTAATAGTTATTACTTACTATGGTCTATATATAACGGAATATCTCCGCAAAATATTAAGATACCAATAGAAATGAGAGCTATGTCGCAACAAGGTTATCTTGATGCTGAAGGAAAGTTAACTCCTAAAGGTTTAGAATTAATAAAACTTAACTCTAAATCTAAAACACCAATACCTCAAGATGTATCTGATAATATAGATAAGTATCTAAATCTTTTTCCAAAGGGTAAATTACCAAGTGGTAAACCTGCTCGAGTAAACAAGAAGAATATAGAAGACTCTTTTACATGGTTTCATAAAAACTATACGTATGACTGGGATATTATCCTACGTGCAACATGGTATTATATAGAAACCTATGAGAAAGCTAACTATATGTACATGAAGAATTCACAGTACTTTATACGTAAACAAAATACGGATAAGTCTTGGGATTCAGAGCTTGCTAACTACTGTGATATAATCATTAATGGTGAAGATGAAGATGACGCACCACATTTTAGTGATAACGTAGTATGATTAAAAAACTTTTTACAAAAGAAAAGATGCTATCTATAATTGTTAGTATCTTTTTTTCAATACTTAGTTGGTTTATAACCAATGCATTAATCATAAAAATAGAGCTAGGGCAGTATTTTCTTATAGAATTACTCTTGCTTTTGCTAAGTTATTTTTATATATTCGTAGTGCAGAAATTACATCTACCTCGTGCTGAATAAGTACGGGGTTTTTTATCCTTAAACAATGACAACAAAGAAAACAAATACAAGCTGGAATAGCCAGCGGGAAGGATTTCTTGACTCTTTGAAGTATATGAAGGGACGTCAACAAGGTCATATCAAAAGCCTAAAGACACCCTGGGATAAGTTCAATGACGCAACAACAAGTGGTTTAGAGTGGAACTCAATGACGGTTATTGGTGGAAGACCAGCAAGCGGGAAAACTCTTATTAAAGATCAGATTGTACGTGAAGCTTTTATCTTGAATAAAGGTGAAAACTTTAGAGTACTGGAATTTCAGTTTGAGATGATAGCTCGCACCTCAGCTATCCGTGAATACTCCAGTGTACTTGGTAAACCCTATAAGTACTTATGTAGTGCATCAGGGACACTTACCGATGAAGATCTTGAAGTTTGTTATAATTATGCTAAAGAAAGGGTACAATATCCCATAGACATCGTGGATACTCCTTGTACAGTTAATGAGTTCAAAGAAATCATTAAGGATTACATGGAATACTATGCTGAACCTGATGAGGATGGTAATACCGTTTTTAAGAAGACTGTTATAACATTAGACCATTCACTCTTGCTCAAAAAGGCACCTTTTGAGAAAGATAAATACGAAACGTTGTATAATTTAGGTGAGGCGCTAACGGAACTTAAACGTAGGTATCCAATAGCGTTTATTATCTTAAGTCAGCTTAATAGGAGCATCGATAATCCTGAGCGTAGTGAAGAAGGTAAGTATGGTAATTACATACTAGAGTCTGATCTATTTGGAGCTGACGCTTTATTACAACATGCCGACACACTAGTAGGTATTAACAGACCTGGGAAACAAAAGATACGCTTATATGGCCCCGATAGATTTATTATCGAGGATGATAAGGTTCTTGTAATGCATTTTATCAAGTGCCGTAATGGCGATGCTAGAATGAGTTTCTTTAAGGCCGAGTTTGAGAAAATGAGGATTGTTGAAACCGAAACCCCACCACAACAAGAAAGAAAAATTAAATACTAAGTAACATGTCCATAAGTACAACACAAAAAACAGACAATGTAAAAGACAAGTTATCTGATCTTAGACAATATCATCAGGAAACTTTTGATATCCTAGGTATACCAGATGCTCTTTACATACCTAAGTTAATTTATCGCCCACAAGGTAAAGACGATATGCACTTCAGCATGTTTGTTGGTGAGCTCCGTAAAGAACAAGATGTTTATACCGAAGCTGTAAGCCAAGCTAAAGATCCTGAAGATCTTAATCGCACTTTATATGTTTGGCGTTATAACCCACACTGGTTAGAAGAATATGATACCACCGAGCCTATGGCTAATGGTCAAGTAAGATATTTGATTCCAGCTGCTGAGTTAGTTAAAGTTAACATTCCTAACAAGGAAGAAAAGAAAACTATTTCAACTAAAGGTAATTCACCTTCGGCGCCACTTATAATGGATTTTGATGAAATTCTAGATCCTGCACAAGATGCTCCAGTTGACCAGCTAACCATTCGTGACTTAGCTGCTATTCTATGGAAGAAGCCTATTAGTAGTAAGAAATGGTTAAACGATTTAATGAAATAAAATGGAGATCAAATTACCACTAGAAAAAGTTATGGCTACTACACAGAGTCCTAATAACTTGATTATCTTTTCAAAGCCTAAGACAGGTAAAACAACCTTGTTTGCTAGTCTTGAGAACTGCTTAATTCTTGATTTAGAAAATGGCGCCGATTACATTGACGCTATTAAGATTAAAGCAACTTCTGTTGAAGAGATAAAGCATATTGGAAAAGCTATTAAAGATGCTGGACATCCTTATCAATATGTAGCAGTTGACACAATCACTGCTCTTGAAGAGATGTGTATTCCTTATGCCGAGGAACTTTATTCTAGAACCCCTATGGGTAAGAACTGGTTTGGTTCTGCAAAAGCACAATACGGTACTATTCTTAGTTTACCTAATGGTGCTGGTTACCCATATCTCAGAGAGGGCTTCACAAAGGTTGTTGAGTATATCAAAACCTGGGCTCCTAGAACTATATTAATAGGACACGTGAAGGATACAATGCTTGAGAAAAACGGTTCCGAGTTTAGCTCTTTAGACTTGGATTTAACCGGTAAGTTAAAGAGAATATCTTGCTCTAATTCAGATGCAATAGGTTACTTATATCGCAAAGGCAAAACTAACATCTTAAGCTTTAAAACTTCTGATGAAATTGCATGCGGTGCAAGACCTGAACACTTGAGAAATCAAGAGTTTGTTGTATCTGAAGTAACAGAAGACAATAAGATAAATGTGGATTGGAGTAAAATTTATATTGATTAACCCTAAGTAAAAATGATAAGTACAAAAGATGTAGTAGGTACTACTGGTGGATCCAGTGTTCCTAAAGTAATTCAGCCAGGTAATGAGACCTGCACAGTTTTAAATATTAAGTTAGAGCCAGCTCGCTTTAAAGAAGGCGGCTATGATGTTCTTCTTAATGTAGAAGGCCCAGAGATGGGAGATGACTTTGAAGGCTTCTGGCTTGATAAGGACAACCAAGCTAAAGGTCGTCACAAAGGTAAAGTAGGTCGTATTCGCGCAAGTGAATATCCTTATGCTGATGGCACCACTAAGACTGGTGTTGAAGTTAGCCGTGATAAAGAGTTATTGCGTTTCTTACAATCATTTTGTAAGGAGACTCATACTCTAGAATGGTTTACTGCTCAGGATAATAAGCATGCGACTATTGAGTCTTTGTTTGAAGCATATAACAATGACAAGCCATTTGCTGGTAAAGAGTTGCGTATGTGCGTTGCTGGTAAAGAGTATGTTAATAAGGAGGGTTACACCAACTATGACTTATTCTTACCAAAGTATTCTCGTGGTCAAGTGCCATTTGAGTCTGCTAATGTTGATGAGGTATCTAGTAAGGTAGTATCATTTGATGAACAAGTTCATGTTAGAAAACGTAAAGTTGAAAACGTGAGTTCATTTGGTGATTCAAAACCTGCTGCACCAGCATCATCAGGTGACTTTGAACTATAAGTTTAATGTAGAACGTAGAAGGGGAGTGTATTGCTCCCCTTTTTGTTCTTAAAATAAAAAATATGATTAGCACAAAATTACAGGCATTAACTGCTAATGCTGTTCCATCTTATTGGGTTTTTGAATACTATTGCAAACTAGATGAAAAACTTTCTGGTCAAGATATAAAGATTACTTCACCATTTAATGTTGGTGAAAAGAATCCTAGTTTTTGTATCTATGTGAAAGGTAATAGGTATTTCTTTAAAGACTTCTCTACAGATAAGGGAGGTAATCATATAGAATTTATTAAGTTATTACATAACTGCGATGCTTTAAAGGCAGTAGCAACTATGCTTGATGACTATAATGAATTTATGCAGAGTAACTATGATGATAGATATATTGAATCTGAAGGTCGTTATGAGGTTACAAGTTATGAAGAACGCCAATGGGATTCACTTGATGCGGCGTATTGGACACAATTTAAGATTGCTTCTGATACTCTTAAACATTATGATGTAAGACCATTAGAATCTTATGTAATGGAAAAAGACAATAACCCGGATGTGAAAATACGTAAAGCGTATATATACGGTTATTTTAGAAGTGACGGACAACTTTATAAAATTTATCAGCCTAAATCTAAGGATAATAAATTTATAAAAGTTAAAAGTTATATTCAAGGTACTGACCAACTTAAGTTTGATAAACCCAATCTTATTATCTGCAGTTCTCTTAAAGATATCATGGCATTATCTAATTTTGGCTATAACGCTGAATTTGTGGCGCCGGATAGTGAAAACATTATGATCCCTAGTGGATCAATTGCAATGTATAAAGATCGTTATAAAGCTATTTGTACTTTGTTTGATTATGATGAAGCAGGTATAAGATCTGCAGATAAGTACAAGACTATTTACGGATTAAATAAAGTCATCCTACCTATGTCTAAAGACTTATCAGATTCTGTTATGGATTATGGTATAGATAGGACACACGAAAGTTTATACCCCTTATTAAAAGAAGCATTAAAGAAATAAAATTATGGATGAAGAGAATTTAAAATCAGCACATAGAATTTTACAGAATTCAACATATGGAATCATGCATGATTCGTTACCTGAAACTATACCTATGCAGTATAATAGTGATTACGATAGGTTACTTGATCAGATTAGTCCACTTTGTTTACCAGATCAAGCAGATAAGGTAATAGTTAAAATGCTTGATATTATTAAAGGTTATGATGCTGATGATACTCACCGTCATATAAATGATTTACTAATGCAGATAGCTAGAAAGCATGTGGGTTTATAAATTAAAAGAATTCACCGAGGACATGATTCCTGATGGTGCTGTAGGATTTGTATACCAGATGGATGTTATCCTAGATGGTGAACGCAAGTCCTACATAGGCAAGAAGAACTTCTTTGCGGATGTTAAGACTAAGCTTTCTAAGAAGGCATTGCCCACTGACAAACGCTTGAAGAACTACAAGCGTGTAAAAAAGATTGTATATCAGAACTACTATAGTAGTAATGAGAAACTTAAGGCAGCTCATAAGGCTGGAGTACAAATCAAAAGGACCATCCTAAAGATATGTTACTCTAAGACAGAGCTCTCTTATCAAGAAGTTAAATACCAATTTATGTGCGAGGTACTAGAGAAAGACATCTGGTTAAACGCTAATATCTTGGGTAGATTTTATAAACAAAAGTAATATGGCAAGTTTAAGAACAGCAACCTTATTTGCAGCATTAAAAGATGCTGGTGTAACAAATGTAGAGATTAGATATGATGGCGGAGGAGACTCTGGCCAGGTAGAAGATGTAGAGTATGATGGGGAAAATATTACAACTGATCTTAACGATAAATTTGATGGAGATCTACAAGATTTAGCTACTCATATACTTGAGCAGCATTATGACTATGACTGGTATAATAATGATGGTGGTTATGGGAATATAAGAATTGATCTTGAAGGAGATACTCCTGAGATAACTATTGATGGTTATGTAAGATCTATTGAAGATGCAGGAGCTTCAGTTGATATTGTAGATATAAACTGGGGAGAAGGTAACGGCTGGGGAAGCTAATGGCGCATCCATATGATCATGCTCGCAGTTCCGCTAAGAAGTGGGGCGGTGAGCCTGAGGAATACATGCACATTCATGAATGGTTTGATGCTACTAAGGCCTGGTATGGTCACAGTATGCATAGATTATTTAGGCACCACAGTGAAGGTATCTTTGAATGTGAAAGGGTCTTCGGGCCCTTCTTTGTTAACTCAGTAGGTAAAAAAGTTATGACTCGCTATGTAGGCGAGCAACATGTAAAAGAAGATTGCAATGGTTATCTACCGAGTGCAAAGGAGTGGATCACTAATATGAATAACCCTCCTGTATGGATGTTAAAAACTTTAAAAATAGAAGACTAATGGGAGAAATATTTAAACTTGATGAGTCAACATATAAGAATTTGTTGACTATGGCTAAGTCTGTAGATAAAGAGAACCATGTTGTGGTTAAGAATCTTATTGACTCTTCAGATATCCAAGCTAATTTACCTTACATACTTATGTTATGTAAAGAAGCTGGACATAAGAATCTAGATCTTGGTTTAGATACCATTGTAAAGTTAAAAGAACTTACAGGATTAGATTACGGTAATGTACTTACTTGGAATCAGATGTATGATGTACTTCACAAGAATGTGAATATGGATCCCGTAGCTATGGGATTCTTTATTAACAGATTTGCAGAAGAGTTAGGGAAGCAATTAGAAACTGCTGGTTTTACTTTCATGGAACAGTATCAACTAACATTAATACCAAAAGGTAAATGACAAAACAAGATAGCCTAGCTAAGGCTAGCAAAGAACTAATGTTGAAGGAGCCTTTTTACGGGCTCTTTCTCATTGGACTAAATAAACTATGGAGCAAGCGTGTTCCTACTGCAGGTGTATGCAAGCATAACATAAACTTCCAGTTGATGATCAACGAGGAGTTTTGGGAAAGCTTGAGTCCTGAGCATCACATAGGTCTACTAAAGCATGAGCTATTGCATATTGCATTCTTCCATCTTACTATACACAATGACTTTGCAGATCCTAAGTTAGCTAACGTAGCAATGGACCTGGAGATTAATCAGTATATAGATGCACAGTATCTTCCTGACGGTGGCTGCACTATTGATAACGAAATGTTTGCTCCTATGAATCTTCCTCTTAGGGCAGGTTGCAGAGAGTATTATAAGTTACTACAGCAAGAGTTGGATAATGGAGATGGTACTAGTAAGTTTGAGCAGATGATGAAAGCTATGGAAGAAGGTCAACCTACCTATGGTGATGGTCAACCTGTTCCAGATCATAGCACATGGGATGACTTCAAAGACTTAAGTGAGGCTGAACAAAAGCTTATACAAAAGCAAGTAGAGCATCAGCTTAAGGAGATTGCAGATCAAGTAACAAAGTCTAGAGGTCATGTACCTGGAGAACTCAAGGGTTTACTAGACAAGCTTAACAGTAGTGAGCCAGCTAAGTTTGACTGGAAGTCTTATCTTAGAAGGTTTACTGGAGGTAGTCAGAAAGTATTTACTAAGAAGCTTAGACGTAAATCTAATAAAAGATTTGAGGATAACCCAGGTCTTAAGATTAAATTCCGTAAGCATATTTTAGTTGCTGTAGATACTAGCGGTTCCGTTAGTGATGTGGAAGTACAAGAGTTCTTTCATGAGATAGATCATATCCATAAGACAGGTGCAGAGATAACCGTTGTACAATGTGATTCAAGAATTCAACATATTGGTCCATATAAAGCTGGAGACAAGATTGAACTTCATGGACGCGGAGGTACCCAGTTTGATCCCGTATTAGAATTGTATAATGAGAACCAAGATAAGTATACTTGTTTGATATACTTAACAGATGGTGAATGTGATTGTAGTGTAAAGCCTATAGGCAAATTATTGTGGGTAATCTCTACCCGTGGAAGTATAAACAAAGACCTACCTGGTCCACAAATTAAATTAAATTAAGAGTATGAGCGCAAATCAAGTTAACTTAAACACAGACGAGTTGAAGACCTTTATTGGTCACATTGTAAAGAATAATCAGCACATCCAAACTGAAGGAAAGATTCCTGTAGCAGTAAACATTGAAGGTGAGGCGGGTATCGGTAAGACAACTACCATTTTGCAGATTGGTAAAGAGCTAGGACTAGATGTAGTTAAGTTAAATCTTGCTCAGATTGAGGAGCTAGGTGACCTTACTGGTTTTCCTATTAAAGAATTTGAAGTAGTTAAGACTACAGATGATGGTGTTAAGGTAGCCAAGTGGGTACCTGAGAACATCATGCCTATGTATATTCAGAATAAGTATGTTCCTAGTGGAGAAAAGCGTATGGGTTATGCAGCTCCAGAGTGGATTCAAGGTAAAGAAGAAGGTGGTATCTTAATCTTAGATGACTACAGCCGTGCTGACCAAAGATTTACCCAAGCTGCAATGGAATTAATTGACCGTCAAAAGTATATCTCATGGGAGTTACCAAAGAACTGGCATATTGTATTGACTAGTAATCCTGATAATGGTGACTATCAAGTAACATCTATGGATGCTGCTCAGAAGACTCGTTTTATCACAGCTTACTTAAAGTTTGACGCAGATTGCTGGGCTCGTTGGGCAGAGCAGAATAGTATTGACTCTCGTTGTATTAACTTTTTGTTGATGCATCCTGAGTTGGTTACACAGACAACTAATGCTCGTAGTATTACTACTTTCTTTAACTCTATCTCTAGTATAGAAAGCTTTGAGAAAGACTTACCACTTATCCAAATGATTGGTGAGGGTAGTGTAGGTAGCGAGTTTGCTACTCTATTTACTACATTCATTAACAACAAGTTGGACAAGTTGATTACTCCTAAAGATATGTTGACTAACAACAGTTGGGAGTATGTTAAAGGTCAGATGAATTCTTGTATTGGTAAGGATGATGCATACCGTGCAGACATTGCTAGTGTCCTAGCATTGCGCTTTACTAACTATGCTGTTCACTATAGTGCAGATAACACTGTAGATCAGAAGATCATTGACCGTGTTACTAACTTCATCATTGATAAGGACATCTTCACTAATGACTTGAAGTACGCTGTTATCAAGGGTATCCTTAATGGAAGTAAGAAGTTTACCAAGTTAATGTTAAACGCTAACATCGCTGCTATTGCAGTTAAGTAATGAAAATGGATTTGAATCTCGGTAATGTTACAGACACCATGCTGAAGCAGTTACCATTTATTAAAACAAAGGTAAGATATGCCGGTGTAGATAGGAAGCATAAACCACTTCCTCATACCTGGCTGTATACTGTAGATGATGATTCAGTAGATAAGATTAATGCACTCCTCAAGGGGGGTGCATTAGTTTCTCTACCTGCTAAATCTAAAGGGTATGTTATACCCGGTTGTAAATATAGCATTGCACAATTGAGAGATATTGCTCGCATAAATAACTGGACTATTACTAATGAAGCATCTAAAGCGGATTTCTTTATTGGTCATAGTAATAATGTAAGTAGAGGTAATGCTGATCAGCAAGTTCCTAGTGCTCTTATAGCTAGTGACTGCCATGCACTAAGGTATGATATGCCTGATGACTTTAGTAGGGAGAAGGTAAAACTAAAAGGTGGTGTGTTCAATACTATAATGGATACTGAGAACTATATGGTATTCTCTAAAGCGTACTACCGTTATTATGATTCTTGGTCACCATTACATAATAATGAATGTGTGTATAACTTCTTACATCCAAGAACTGTAGAGATGTTATACCGCATCCTATCTATGAAGACACCTGTTATAGATGAGGACTTAGTCTTTAATTCTATAGAGCGTGTTACCATAGATGAATCTGTATACCGAACTTTAGTTAGCATGTTTAACTCTGATGTAGATAACCGAGCAGTAGCTTCAGAAATGGTGTTCAATTGTAACTATGAGAACTCAATGTACTATATCTATAAGCTTGTTAAGGAAGACTATTATCAATTAGTAAATACAATGTCTAATGCTAATGCTAATATCATGGCTAGCAAGTGTGACTTTAATACTCTTAGATATACTAGTTATCCTGACGCTATAAAGATGTTTCTTAAGAAGGGTATGTTAACTGAAGAGATGTATGATAGCCTTATTTATGATATAATTGAGGAGCGAGTTAAAGATGCTATACCTGATGATGTAAGAAAGTTTGTAAAGCTTACACCTTCCTGGACCAAGACTTACCAAGAGTTTATGGATGAAAATAAACCTAAAGAGGAGCCTAAAACTGAGGCGCCATTACCATTTTAATTATGATACAAGAACAACTAACACTTACTGTAAGTAATAATGAGCTGGTACTTATACCTAGCCGTGTACTAGTGGATGATAAAAACAAATACTTACACTATCGCTGGCACGAGAATGAGTATCTAAAAGTATTTAAGCAGGCAACTGCTGATAAGAAATTAGATCTTACTAATGTAAAAACAATTTACTTTGCACCTAAGTGCAGTATTCCTAGAGATAAGGCCAAGCCTTTCTTGGAGGAGAAGAAGATCAAGACTGTAAGAGATAGAGCTGCTGCAGACATTATTATTGCAGGTACGGATTCTATAGAGGCAGGTCTAGATACAAAGCACCTCTATTATGTAAAGACTTCTGATATAATACCATTTGCTAATGGTTTTAAAATTGGAGGTAATGTACATAATATCACAGAGCAACTAGCCACTTATACAGGCAAGAATGTTATTATAGACAGATCTGCTATTGCATCATTTTATGTGAGTAATCATACCAGTCCGCTTAAAAATCTTTATGGTACTGCCTTACAGGGTAAATCATTTAGAAGTGGAGACTACTATGGTGAGTATATAACAACTGTTATAGATGACTTCTTACTTAATAGTTCAAACCTTAGTAATGTTTATTCACAAGAAGCATTTAATAATCTCATTGGTGACACAGTTATTGATAGAGATGCCTTTGAATCTTTAAAAACTATGCTCAATAGTATGGATAAAGATAATCACTTAGTT